>NPIE01005824.1_pt2 | contig 9963 bp, 9 predicted proteins | sample 8637661 | NCBI WGS metagenome assembly NPIE01 (sample SAMN07420842, study PRJNA396082) | bioreactor metagenome | isolation source: sample BA12 brine-fed electro-methanogenic bioreactor BA | place: Japan: Kochi | collected 2016-12-09 | reverse complement strand
GCAATTAAAGGGACTGCTTACTGCCACTGCCACTGCTTACTGCCACTGCTTACTGCTTACTGCTTACTGCCGCTGCCACTGCCACTGCCACTGCCACTGCCACTGCTTACTGCTTACTGCTTACTGCCGCTGCCACTCCCACTGCCACTCCCACTGCCAACAGGCTCTCCAAATTCGTAAAAAGCTTCCTCCACTACATTCCCATCCATATCATAAATCACTTCCCTGCCGTGTTTCTCGTTGTCCTCAAAATGCGTAATGGCTTTCAGGCTGCCGTCCAGGTAAAAGGCTTTCTGGGTCCCATCTCCATTAATAAATTCGCCGATGCCTACGATGTTTCCCATGTCGTCTTTAAAAATCCACCTTCCGTCGTACATTCCTTTGTTATAACTACCTTCAGCGATCGTTTTTCCGTTTTTATACCATTTTTTATAAGGTCCGTGCAGGGTGTCGTTCACGTAATGCTGAAGTTCTTCCCGGCTGCCATTGCTGTAATAGCTGATCGAAGGGCCATTGAGCATATTATTCTCATAAGTTTCTTCAAGTTGTTTTTCTCCGTTTTCATACCAGCGGGCCGAGCTTCCATCCAGGTTTCCGTGCACATAGTGGGATGACATGAAGATTTTGCCGTTCTCGTAATACCAGCGGGCTTCACCATGAACTTCTTCATTTTCATAGGGGATTTCAGATCGGATATTGCCGTTCTCAAAATAGCTTGTCTCTGTATTGCTGCATGCTGTTAAAGCGAAAAGAAACAAAATGGAAACAGAGATACGAATATTATTCAAAAACCTGAAAAGTTGTTCTTGCATCTTCTGCGTTCTTTTTACCATTATTCAAAAAATAATAATTGGGTTGTTTGAGCATTTTGAAATCCCGGTAGTTGTATATGCTCCAGTATGTATTCTCTTTGCCCCTGTTTTCGTCAGGGGGGAATACGTATTCTGATCGTAGCATCTGTGGTTCAAAATAGTGCAGGCAATGCCTGAAGTCTTTGCCGAAATTCATCATGGCCGACAAAAAGTACCAGCCAATGTCAAACCCCTGGTAAGCAAAATGATCGGGTTCTGTAAAATAATCCTCCCTGAATTTACGAATAAACCAGCGCGTAAGTTCATCTTCATAATTGATAAATCCAGGCGCCAGCACGTGCAGGTCGAGGTTGCCATAAAGCTCCGGTTCGAAATCTACATAATCATCCCAGTTCGGTAAGCCGAAAAGATGTATGTCGAAGGTATCACGCAAAACGTTCAGGTTGACCAGGATGTCAAGCATCTGGCTTTTGTCATCGGTGATGGCAATGATCACATTATTACGCACTACAGAAGCATTATTGATGATCCCCTGGGCACTGTCGACGGAATAAATAACTTCTGTGATGCGGTTGGGGATGATGGTGGAATCGCTGATGATGGTATCGAATACATCCCTTGGATAAAGCATGTTTTCCACCTTTAGGGAGGCAAGCAATTCAAATTCTTCATCCTCTTCTTTCACGTTTTCCAGTTGCTCAAAAACGTCCTGTGATCTTTCAACCAGTATATTGTGCAGGGTGTAATTGGCCACCGGATAGGCACCCGGTATGTTTTCATTGAAAGCGGCAAAAAAATCATTCACTTCCTGCTGGTAACGGTATTCATTATCCCTTACCAGGATGATCTTGGCATCCGGGAATTTATGCAGAACAAACTCCGTTAGCTGCTCTACCTGTTTGTTGGCAGCCGGCATTACTTTAAAAGCAAATGGGTTGTTTTCCACTATGTCAGCGCTGCTGGTAAAGGGGTTGACAATATTGATCTGGTAAAGTTTTGCAAACCTGGATACGATGGTAAAGTCCTTTTTGAACAAGGGGCCGATGATCAGGTCCATATCACGAAGTTCCGGCCGTTTCAGTACATCAAAGGTTTTCTTTTCATCCATCCCGATATCATAAACAAAAAGTTCGGTATTCAAACCTTGTTTTCGGAGGGAATCAACTGCCAGCCGGATCCCTTCGTAGAACTGTATGAAACGAAAGGGTGTTGGCCTGGCTGTTTCGGCCTCTTCAAGCATCTTATCCCACTGGAGGCTGTCGGCCTCCTCCAGGTAAAAAGGGAGCATGAGGGCAACTTTGTATGTGCGGGCAAGATTCTCCTCCACCTGCGAAAAGCAAGCAAGGCTGTCCTCATCCGCAGATTCATAGATCCTGATAATCTCAAGCTGAGTGCTTGTGTCTTTGGTTGCCACTGGAGCCTCCGAGTATTCAACAGGGATGCGAATGATCTGGCCGCGAAATACTTTCTTGCGGATCTCAGGGTTTATTTCCATCAGGTCTGAAACCAGCACCCCGTATTCTCTGGCAATCTTCTTCAGCTTGTCCTTTCTTTCATCAACCTTGTGTATGATATATTTTTTGTTTTCTTCCGAAACGGGAATTCGGATAACTTGCCCGATCCTCAGATCCTTGCTCAGGCCTTTGTTAAAAAGTTTCAGACTATCGATGCTTACTTTGTATGTCCGGGCAATCCTGTAAAGTGTTTCTCCTTTTTTAACTTCATGATCCACAAAGCCTTCCGCCTGGATTTCCGTGGCCGGTTTACTTTCTGTATCTGCTGTCACCTTCATCTCATCTTTAGGTTTCCCGGGTATTTTTATCAGCTGTCCGATGGAGATATCAGGGGTAAGTCCCGGATTGATTTCCCGGATCTCCTGCAGGCTCACATTATACAGCTTGGAGATCTGATAAAGGGTCTGGCCCTTTTGTACCACATGGCTGGTGTGCTCCAGGTCAGCCGGAATTGCTTTTACGTCAGGTTTCTGTGCATTTTCTTTTCCTTTGTCCTCCGGTGCAGTTTTCGCAGCCACAGGTTTTACCAGTTCGCTTCTTCCGTTTTTTTCTTCTTCATTGGCTTTCCGGTTCAAGCTCACGGGTACTTTCACATACTCTCCGTTTTTCAAAGGCTCTTTGAGGTCTTGATTAGCCCGTCTGACCAGTTCAGGGTCAACTACATAAATATAACCTACATCTTTGAAACTTTCCCCGGTTTTTGAGATGTGATAGAAAAAGTCAAATTCACCATCGTTCAGTGGGTCGAAGGCATCCGGCCGGTAAGTTTTAAAAGGGATCTTCAGTTCCTGCCCAATGCTCAATGCGTTGTTGGCCTCAGGATTCAATTCCCGGATTTCGCCCAGGCTCGTATTATAAGCCCTTGCTATTGAATAAAGGGTTTGTCCTTTTTCAACGCTATGGATATAATAATCCTTTCCGTCGATCTTTTCGATGCGTTCCGATTTTACAATGCTAACATCCTGCGCGAGCAGCTGAACGCCTGAAACTACCAGAAACAGTACAATGAAGTAATATCTCACCCTTTAAGAATTTATGATTTGGCGTAAATTTATGAATTATATTGCAAAACGTTTCGAAAGAAAAATAATTGCTTATTCCCACTCAATAGTAGAAGGAGGTTTGGAGCTGATGTCGTAAACTACCCGGTTCACGCCTTTCACCTTGTTGATGATATCACTGGATATCCTGGCCAGGAATTCATATGGTAGTTGCGACCAGTCGGCGGTCATGCCGTCTGTTGATCCCACTGCCCTGAGGGCCACCACGTTTTCATAGGTTCTTTCATCGCCCATCACACCAACCGATTGTATGGGAAGAAGGATAGCGCCTGCCTGCCATACCTCATCGTAAAGCTTGTTCTTTTTCAATCCATCTATGTAAAGATGGTCCACTTCCTGCAGTATTCTTACTTTCTCTGCTGTGATATCTCCCAGTATCCTGATTCCCAGTCCCGGGCCCGGGAAGGGATGCCGCGAAAGGATTTCTTTTGGCATGTCCAGGGCACGCCCGATCACCCTTACTTCATCTTTGAACAGGGTGCGCAGGGGTTCCACGACTTTCATTTTCATTTTAGCAGGCAGCCCGCCCACATTGTGGTGTGATTTGATGGTGACCGAAGGGCCATTGACCGAAACCGATTCAATCACATCCGGGTAGATGGTTCCCTGTGCAAGCCATTGAACATCCTGTATCTTATGGGCTTCTTCATCAAATACATCGATGAAAGTACCCCCGATGATTTTTCTTTTTTTCTCCGGATCGCTTTCACCTTTGAGATTGTCCAGGAACTTCTGTTTGGCATCTACACCTTTCACATTCAGTCCAAGGCCTTCATATTGATTCAGTACGGTCTCGAATTCATTTTTACGCAGGAGGCCGTTGTCGACAAAAATGCAATGCAGTTGTTTGCCAATGGCCCTGTGCAGCAGCATTGCCGCAACGGAGGAATCAACGCCACCCGATAGGCCCAGCACCACTTTATCATTCCCAAGTTGCTCCTTAAGGCCCTGCACACTGTCTTCGATGAAAGAAACAGGTGTCCAGCTCTGTGAACATTTGCAAACGCTAACCAGGAAGTTTTCAAGGATTAGCTTGCCTTCCACTGAGTGATAAACTTCGGGATGGAATTGTAATCCGAAAATGTTTCGTTGCTTCATCCAGAAGCCTGCTACCTGCACATCTTCAGTGGAGGCAATGGGTTCATAAGTGTCCGGAAGCTGGGTAATGGTATCCCCATGCGACATCCATACCTGGCTGCCGGAGCTGATCCCTTTCATCAAGGGGTTTTCATAATTCACATACCCCAGATTGGCCCGGCCGTATTCGCGGATGGTGGAATGGATCATATCCGCCCCGTCTTCAAGGGCCAGCAGCTGGGCTCCGTAGCAAACCCCCAGCACCGGGTAATTCTTTTTCAGTTCTTTTAAAACAGGCTTTGGTGCACCTTTATCGTATACCGAGAATGGGCTTCCGGAGAGGATGACCCCTTTGATGTTTTCTTTCTTTTCAGGGATCTTGTTGAAAGGATGGATTTCGCAGTAAACATTTAACTCGCGAATCCTGCGGGCGATCAGCTGGGTATACTGTGACCCGAAATCGAGGATGACAATTGTTTCTTCCATCCTGCAAAATTATTATAATTTGCTCAAGACCCGACAAGCAAGTACAAAGCATCTTTTAACAATTTGTGAAAATCTCCAGGCAGGGATCAATTCATGTTTTTTATTATTAATTTAGTAGTGCGAAATTCAAAAAGCGATGGCAAAAAGAAAAAAGAAGAAAGGCGGAGGTGCATTTGCGTGGATCATTGTGATCATTGCTCTTATTGTGATCGGTTATTTCCTGTATCCTAAGGTATATCCGGAAGTAAAGAAATTCCTTAGCACAACAGAAGCCCCTTCCAAAGAGAATGAAGCGCCTGTGAATAAAGAACTGCAGAATAATCCACTGACAGGTTTCACCTGGGTTAGCGAACTCGACGGCGCCATGATGGAACTGAAAAGCAATGGCAGTTTTACGGTAGATTTTCCAGGTGTTGACGACCGCCGGAAGATCTTCGGGCATTTTAAACTCGACGGCAAAAGGATCATCTTTATCAATCATCCCTCAACCGCCATTTGCGTGGGAGAAGAGGGCGTTTACAAATATGAACTGAAAGATGGCGACCTGAAATTTGATATCATCAGCGACGGCTGTACCCACCGAAAAGAGCATATGGAAATGGGGTGGTTTAAGTTGTGAATGGTGAGTGGTGAGTTGTGAGTTGATCAAGTGGTGGTCCTTATCCGTCTTGGTCGATGGTTACTGGTTCCCGATGCGCTTCGCTTTCGGGATTTCGCCCTTAGGGCTCAACATTGGTCATTGGTCAGTAGTCAACTTGCCTGACGGCAGTCAGGTTGGTCATTGGTCATTTTCTCTAAAACCGGCCACTGCCCTTGCCTCCTACCGACTGCCACTGCCACTGCCTCCTGCCTATTGCCGACTTCATTCTCCCGTCCATCCAAAAGCTAAATCAACCACCTTTCCGCCTGTTCCGGTTTTTCCGGATCGAAGGCAATGACACAAAGCTCAGGGCTATCGGTGGCGGCATTGAAGGCCGAGGTTTCACCGATCTTCTCTTTCCATTCACCAGTGAGTCGGGTGGATTCATGAATATGCCCGTGCAGGCTGATGCGCGGTTTTCTTTCCAGGATGAACTCTTTTACTGCAATACTTCCAACATGAACATCCAGGGGGACATGATCGATCATTTGCCCATCCAGGGCAGCCCGGTCGAGTTTGGTTTTGTAGGGCGGGGTATGAAAAAGGAAGATGCTCCTGGATAGATCTTCATCTCCCATAAGATGTTTCAGGTCTTTTTTGATGCTCGACCACTCCGGGTTTTTTTCCACCTCCGTACTCCTGAAACCCTCTGTCGGGTGAATACAACCCGGATCCACATATCTGGAAACATCATATGTCTCCCAGTCTTTCAGGCGGAAAGGCGTGGGGGGAACCATGGCATAACCATAAATTTTATAAGTCTTCCAGTTGATCTTTCGGTCATGCATATAAAACCACAGGGAATTTTCCTGTTCAATTTCAATAAAACTTTGTTCGTTTACGCGTGGGTCGTCGTTTCCCAGGATAAGGAACACTTCCGGGTAGTGATCTTTCATCCTTTCGCGGAGCAAGGAAAATTTATTTGCAAGATAATCCCTGGTGAAATCTTCTACTGCAATGCTTGCCGAGTACCCATGGGGCAGCAGGTCGCCTCCCATGAAAAGAGCATCGGGTTGTTTATCTTCAATCAGGCGAAAGAGCTTTTCGTAACGCCCGCTTTTCCCATGCAGATCGGTGACAAAAAAGCAGATCATCCCTTAATCCCTTTCTTTAAGCAGCCTGGCCGAATTATTCACTGAATTGATCATGCAGGCAAAACTGTTTTTTGATTCAATATCTGCATCGGTAATGATGTGCAGGTCGATCAGGCTTTCATCGATGCGGTATCCCGTCTTTGAGGCATTTAATTCAGCAAGCGCAAGTCCCCAGCCCTTCATATAATTGCTTAGTTCTTTCTTTTGAGTTTCATCCCCGTCGAAATGAACGATCAGGTCAATGTCGCTTGCCGGCCCGGATGCAGCATTTTTTGTGCTTCCACACAAATAGAGCGCCTTGATGCCATAGTATGCAAGATCCGTCGCTTCAGCGACCTTTTGACTCATTTTCATGCGCCATTTCCAGTGCTCGTTGGATTCCGGAGTTAAAACGGAAAGCAAGTCATCAGGGCTACCGGATGTGTCTTCGGGTTCCTTAAGATAGTGGATTGTTTTTTCCAGGTTCTTATAGAAGAAATAATCCCCGAGGCGGTCGGCGAGGGTGTTTAAAAGCTTTTGTTCCTCGGGCAGGAACTGAGAACCCCTCAGCATTCTGATCAATTGCGTATAGGCCACTTCGATCTTCCCGACGATATTTTCATCCACCGTTATATCTGCAGACTGCATCCATTCGGTCTCCCGGAAATCATCTGTTTTGAATTCCTTGTCCATGTATAGTATCCTGGCCTCACAAACAGTTGAAAACTGCCAGCCTGAAGGGATAATGTTGACAATCTCCTTCAGCATATCTTCCGTACCTGATGTGCTTTCGCGTAAAATCGCTTCGGCTTTATACAGGCAGTTCAGCTCCTTTTCTCTTTCCATCAGCTTTTCTAGCCTGACATGTCTTAGTTCTTTATCTTCCATTGTGTTATTTGTTGATGAGCGTGTAATTTATTTCGGATTGATTGCCTCTTTCATCCCGAACTACCAGGCTGAAAGTATTCTTTCCTTTCTTCAACTTGTTGTCAGCAAAATACTCCAGCAAATCATTTTTAGGATCGTATTCCATCAGGATCCAATGGCCATTCAGGCTTGCCCGGTAATCAGCAATTCCCGACAGATCATCTTCAATGATGATTCTGATGGAAGAATACCCCCTGATCTTTTTGTTATCGTGGATGTTAATGGGTCTGATCTCCGGAGGAATGGTATCGATGCCGATGGCATAATTCCCAAAGTCTCTGATGCTGGCTGTAATCCAGCCATCTTTGTAGACTCCCCCGGCAGGCTTCATTTCTTCGTCTTCCAGTTTTAGGATCAGAAGCTTATCCTGCCATTTTTGCGGAACACTGTCAGCTTCGATCGAAATTTGGATCCATTTGTGTATGGCAATGCTTTCGTTATGCACCTGATGAATGTTTGAAAAGAACTTTCTTTCAGCCGGCAGGGTGTCCCAGGTAAAAAAGAAGGAATTATAGAAAGCCCTGCCGGGGGCACTCAGCCTAAATCCGTCTTCCTTGAACTCATTGTCCAGCACATAATTGAAAAGCGTGCCTTCCTCCAGTTCGTAGTTTACAACAGATGAATCCACGGGAAAGGACTTCAGAGGGAATTCCAGGCGGGATACATTGCCGTAGACATCCCTCACCAAATATTCGATCTGGTGCATGCTGCTGTCGTTAAAAAGTACGATCCCCTCATTCTTTACATCCCCGTAAACAGAAAGTTTGTTGTTGGGCTCAATATAACTTTTTTGGAAGCGGTCTTTGTTGGTAGTGTATTCGGCATAATCGATGAGACTGTTGATGTAGCGGGTTTCGTTAAAGGAGAATTTTTCCATGGCCGTGGAATAAACCAGTATGCTGTCAACGAACAATTCCACGGAATAGACACCATTGCGGTTGGGCATATCATTCAGTTGATCATCGGTTTCTATTCCAAAGTAAACATTGCCTGAAACAGCGATTAGCTTTTCCTGTTCCAGCCGGTGCTTTTTCCCCCAGCCAGCAACTTTGATCTTCATGCTCTCTTCTTTACCATTCACCCGGCTGAAGTGATCATAGGGGTAGACCTTGATGGCTTTGATCCTGGGCCTTACATAGTCTTTGATCTCGAAATCGAAAAAAAGTGGATTCACCGGTATTTCGGTTTTGGTTTCCCGGATCTCAAAATGCAGGTGGGGACCGAGTGAGCTACCGCTATTGCCAGAGATGGCAATGGTGTCACCCTGCTTCACTGCAAAAAATTTCTGTTCAGGAAAGAGGTTCACCGGGAATGACTCCAGTTCATATTGCTTATCAATAACAAATTCCTGAATTTCCGGACTGAAGGAACTCAAATGCGCATAAACAGATGAATAACCGTTGGGGTGGGAGATGTAAAGGGCCTTGCCAAAACCACCCGGTGAAACTTTGATGCGGGTTACATAGCCATCGGCAATGGCGATGATGGGGATGCCTTCACGCCCATTGGTCTTGATGTCGATGCCCGAATGGAAATGCTCACCCCTTAGCTCTCCAAAGGTCCCGCTGAGGTACATCGGAATATTAACAGGAGCGACAAAATCTTCCTTTGGGTAAGGAGTGTTTTGTGCAAATGCCTGATGAAATATGATGAATGCAAAAAACAGAAATCTAATCTTCATACCACTTAACCGTATCTTTCAATTCGTCCATGCCATGGATGACCACATCGGCCAGTTCAAAGTATCCATGGGCCATTTTTTCATTATACAGTATGGTGTGCATGCCTGCTTCGGCGGCACCCACGATATCTTTTTCGTAGTTATCCCCGATCATGATCGCTTCTTCCGGCATGACGCCCACCTCCTGTAAAATGCTTTCAAAAAACTTCACATCCGGTTTTTGGTGTCCCAGGTCTTTGGATGAAAAAAAATATTTGAAATATTGAGCTGCCCCGATATTCTGTAATGCCTTCTTCATGTCTTCCGAATTACTTTCTTCGGCATTGGTCGCAATCACACAAGTGTAATCTTTCGAAAGCTTTATCAGGGCCTCCTCCATATCCTTTATCCATTCCAGTTCATCCCAGGTGTACATGGGGCCCGGCAAGCCAAAATCCTTCATCACCGTATCGCCCCAGTCAAAAACCAGTGCTTTGATCATCTTGTTTGGGTTTATTGCAAAGGTAGGAAATTTGGTAATAAGTTGCAGGTTGGGCTTGTGATGATGGTTCAGGTTTGTGGGCATTAGTCAGTGGTCATTAGTCATTGGTCATTTGCCAGATTTTGAATTTTTTGTTCCGAATTTCGAGTTTAGGATTTGTCTTTTGCTAAATGATTGTGTAATCTGGAATCCGGAATCCGGAATCCGGAAT
>NPIE01013432.1_pt2 | contig 9964 bp, 8 predicted proteins | sample 8637661 | NCBI WGS metagenome assembly NPIE01 (sample SAMN07420842, study PRJNA396082) | bioreactor metagenome | isolation source: sample BA12 brine-fed electro-methanogenic bioreactor BA | place: Japan: Kochi | collected 2016-12-09 | reverse complement strand
TGGCGGAATTGGCAGACGCGCTGGCTTCAGGTGCCAGTTGGGGCAACCCAGTGGAGGTTCGAATCCTCTCATCCGCATAACGGACGGAAGGCAGCCCGGCTCTGGCTTGGCTGCCTTCTTCTTTGGTCCCGCCGTCAGCCGGCCGACGGCGCCTCCGAAGCGTGCCCCCAAGACGCCCCGCCCTGTCGCGACGCCCCATCCTGTCGCGACACCCCATCCTGTCGCGACGCCTCGGCCCGGTAAACCGGATAATTCCCCCGCGCCTCCGCGGCGACCTGCGACGGCCGGCGACTCGGCAACGAAAAGTAGAACGTCGTCCCCTGCCCCGGCGCCGAGTCCACCCAGATCCGCCCCCCGTGCGACTCCACCGCCCGCTTGCAAATCGCCAGACCGATGCCCGTGCCCGGATGCTCCTCGCCGTGGAGCCGCGTGAACACATCGAAGATCCGCTCGGCATCCTCTGAGGGAATACCGATGCCATTGTCTTTCACGCTGAACACCCAATCCGGGCCGTGGAACTTGGCCGACACGTGGATACAGGGTCGCGCTTCGCCGCGGTACTTGATCGCGTTGGTCAGCAGATTACTCGCGAGCTGCGCCAGGCGCGTCGCATTCCCCCAGATGCGCGGCAGCGGATCGCGCGTGATTTGCGCCTCCGCCGATTCGATCATCGGCTTGAGCTCGTCAACCACCTGCCCGAACAACCCGTCGCAGTCGACCTGCACACAGTCGTCCTGGTCTTCCCCCGTGCGGGCGTAGAGCAGCAGGTCGTCGATGAGGCGGCGCATGTGCTCGGTCGTCTTCATGACGTGGCCCACCCGCTCCCGGCTCGCCGTGTCGCCATCCAGCGCCTTGCTCAGTAGCTGCAACTCCATCTGCATGACCGCCAGCGGCGACTTGAGATCATGCGAAACCACCCGCGTGAACTGATCCAACTCCCGGTTGGTGCGCTCCAGCTCGGCCGCGTAATGCTGGAGGTGACTTTGTACGCGCTTGCGCTCCACGGCGTAGTAGATCGCCCGGGACAGCAGATCCGCGGTCACCCGCGATTTGACGATGTAGTCCTGGGCCCCCTGCTTGACCAGATCCAGCGCAAAATCAAACTCCTCCAGCGACGTCAACACAATGATGGGCAAATCGGGCGCCGCCGCAATCATCCGCGGCAGCGTCTGCTCGAACGGGCTGTCCGGCAGGCGCAGATCGAGCAGAACGACGGCGAAGTTGTCTTCGGCCAGGGCGTCAACCGCCGCCGCGAACGTGCTGACCCGGTGCACCTCCGCCGGCGCCGGGCGAATCTGGCGCAGCCGCCGGCCGATCAGGCGCGCGTGGTCGGCATCATCCTCCACGAGCAGGACGCGCAGAGAGTCGCTGTGCATGCGGGTCATCCTCAAAGAAGGCTCAGGTCTTCGGCGGTGGGCTCCACACCCCCCAGTACAGGCTGAGATCGTGCACCATCTGGCGAAATCGCGTGAAATTCACCGGTTTCACAATATAGCTGTTGGCGTGCTCCGCGTATGCCTTTTCCCGATCAGTCTCGGCGTCCGAGGTGGTCAGCACCACCACCGGGATCGCCTGGAGTTCTGTGTCCGCCTTGATGATCTTCAGCAATTCGTGCCCGTTCAGCTTGGGCAGCTTGAGATCCAACAGAATGATGTCCGGCCTGGGCCGGTCGGCATATTCGCCCTCCCGACGGAGATACGCCAGCGCCGCCTCCCCGTCCGCCACCCGGTGGATCAGGTTGGCCACCCGGTTGCGCTTGATCGTGCGCAGCAGAATCTCCGCGTGGTCATCGTCATCTTCGACCAATAGAATATTCATCAAATGCGGTTGCATGCAATCATCCATTGTCCGAAGAGCCGCGGCCGGCGTCCCCCCCGCGCGGTTCATTGGGAAACTCTACCCAAAACGCAGCCCCATTACCAGGGCTCGAATCCACCCCGCAACGCCCGCCATGCGCCTGTACGATCTTGGCGATCAACGCCAGGCCGACCCCCGTGCCGCCTTGCCCCGGCTCGGCTTGCTCGAACAGCCGAAAGATACGCTCGTGGTTAGCCGCGTTGATTCCCGGACCGTTGTCGCGCACCCCAATCCGCGTACCGCCCGCACGCTGCTCAGCGCTGACCCAGATCTTGGGCTCGGCACGCGTGCAACCGTACTTTACGGCATTGGTCAGAAGGTTTTGCAGCACCTGCTGAAGCCGACGCGGGTCGGCGTGCACCGCTGCGAGCGGTCGCTCCACGATCAACTCCGCGCCCACCCGGTGGAATTCCTCCGCCAGATCCTGCCGCAACTGGTCAACCAGCGTCTCGAGGTCCACCGGTCGCGACTCGTCCTTGACTCTACCCACCCGGCTCAACTCCAGCAGGTCGTCGATGAGCTGACTCATGCGCGTCGCGGCGCCGCCGATGCGATTCAGCCCGTCTGTCACCTCCGGTCTGACGTTTTCGCCAAGGTCTTCGCGCAGCAGCCCTACGAATCCAAGCATGGTCACCAGCGGCGACTTCAGATCGTGCGACACGATATACGCGAACTGCTCCATCTCGGCGCTTTTCGCCTGCAACTCTGCGTTGAGTCGGCGCAACTGGGCGTCGTGACGCTTGCGCTCGGTAATGTCCCGCTCGACGGCCGACAGCCCCACCACCCGACCCGCATGATCCTGAATCGGGCTCACCGCCAGCCACACGTCGATCCGCCGCCCATCCTTGCACTGCCGCACGGTCTCGAAATGGGCAATCTTCTCTCCGCGCTTCACCGCCGCTCGATACCGCGCCAGCTCTTCACGGTACTCGGCCGGGACGATGATCTCGATCGACTGTCCAATGACCTCGTCAGCCGTATGCCCGAACGTGCGCTCCGCCGCCGCGTTCCACGTCAGAATTTCGCCATCCAGCGACTGCGAAATGATCGCGTCCGACGATGTCTCCACAATCGCCGCCAGCCGGGCCATGCTCTCCTCCGCCCGCCGAATGTCCGTAATATCCACCGTCGCGCCGGTCATCAGCGCCGATTCGCCCTGGCTGCCTCGAACCACCTTGCCGCGATCGCGCACNNGCTATGCGGAATTCCGCATGGTACTCACCCTCCGGTTCTTCGATCTGGCGAAACACGCGATCCAACACGCCACGATCGTCCGGGTGAATGCGCGACTGATAATCCTCGACCCGGCGCGTCCCCCCCGTCTCGGACAACCCGAAAATCCGGTTGAGGCCCGCGTCCACCGTGCTGCGCCGCGTCCGCAGATCCAGTTGATAGGTCCCGATCTGACCGGCCGACAACGCCAGTTGCAGCACCTCCGCCTGCCGCACCAGCTCGCTCTCCGCCTTGCGACGCTGGGCAACCTCCTTTTCCAGCTTGAGATTGACTTCGGTGATGCTGGGCAGCCGGAGAATCTGCGGGCCGTAGTACATCAGGTACGTGACCGTCGCCCAGGAGACCACCGCGGTCACGGCCTTCGCGATCGCCGCGATCCGGTACACCGGGTGCCAGAAGATCACCGCCTCCAGCAGGTGCGTCGTTCCGCATGCCAGAATGAACGCGACGAACAGCCACAGCACTTTGGGAAAAGCAATGTCGCGCCGCCGCCGTGCCGCGATCGCGATCAGGATCGGGATGGCCATGTACGCCCCCCAGATCCCCAGATCCGAGACGATGTGCGTCCAGCCGTGAACCTCCGTCCATTTGCCGCAGTGCCAGCGCGGCGGAAAGTCCGACGTGTCGAACAGCACGCTCACAAAATCCGGCATGGCGCTACACCTCGCGGAAGCCAGAGTCCAAAGGGGGTATTCACCGAATCGCGGGCATTATAGCCGTTCAGTCACAACGAACCATCCAGGATTCACTCGGTCCATTCAATGCAGGGCTAACAAATCCGTAATCTCGCACAGGTCCCTTGCGACCGCCGAGATGGGCGATGAAACGAATCCGCGTCCACCTGGCAATCCTCCACACCATCTGGACAACGCTCTTTCCAGCCCGCAAGCCGTCACCCCTGGCCAACATCCTGCCCCCGCCTCATCGCCTTGTTGTTTTTCCGGTGGCCCCATCGGCGACCGCCATTTACTAACGGGGAATTCAACCACTGTTCACCCCGCCTTCATGACCGCCCGCCTATGCTCTTGCTGTTATGCGGCCGGGGAGTGCCGCTGAAAAAACTAAGGACACAAGGACAACTGCTGACAACAGCAAAAAGGAGAGGTAACCATGATGGCAACAACTATCCGCAGAGGCATCGCCGTACTGGCCGTGGGCGCCATGGTCAACGTGGCTCTGGCCGGCGACGGAGAGAAGACCGGAAAGTACGATCACGACAAGACGAAACACTCCAAGGCCTACGACCAGCAATGCGAGAAAGAGTGGAAAGAGGTCGTCCAGCAGATCAAGCAGGACGGCATCACCCTCGAAGAGGCCATCGCCAAGGCCACCGATAAGACGGGCGGAACGGCGATCAGCGCCCGCGTGCTCACCGCGTCGGCCGAGGCCCGCGAGTACGATCGCTACCCCGATCCCGACCCGCGCATGAGCGGCCAGGATCAGGGCATGCACCGCGACAAGGACAAGGACAAGGACAAGCACGGCGACTGGGATCGTGACGACAAGGATCGCGGCCAGCACGACAAGGACCGCATGGGCCGCTCCGCCCAGTCCGGTCAGCACGGGCAGAAGTCCGAATACTGCATCGAGGTCGTCTGCCGCACCCAGGACGGCGCCTTCAAGCTCGTCTCCATCGACGGCCTCCAGGGCAACATCAAACGCACGAGCGAAATCTCCGAAACCCGCTACCTGGCCAGCAACAACTTCAGGGATAACGACTTCAAGGATAAGGATCGGGAGCGCATGAGCCGCGGGCACAAGGACCTCGCGACCAATCGGCTGGTCAAGGCCAGCACGCTCGAAAACTCCACGGTCAAGAGCCGCGACAACCAGGAACTCGGGCACATCGCCGACCTGGCCGTCGACCCGCAGAGCGGGCGCATCCCCTACGCGGCCATCTCCTTCGGCGGCTGGCTCGAAATGGGCGACAAGCTCGTGGCCGTCTCCCTGGACGAACTCGACATCCAGAGCGAGGACCGCATCACGCTCAACGTGACCAAGAGCCAGATGAAGAAAGTCCAGGGCTTCGACCAGGATGACTGGCCGACGCGGCCCAACGCCAGCTTCGTCACCGCCCAGGCCCTGACCGGCAACACCGACAGAGACGACCGTGATGAGCAGATGCAACGCATCACCCGGGTCAAGAAGGCCTCCGACCTCATCGGGATGGAGATCAAGAACCGCCAGGACGAAGACCTCGGCAGCGTTGAGAATCTCTACGTCGACCCCAACGAGTCCCGCGTGTGCTACGCCGTGGTCTCGCACGGCGGCTGGCTGGGGATGGGCGACGAGTTGCTGGCCGTCCCGTGGGAGAGCCTCAACCTCAATCCCGACGGCGACGGGCTGGTCCTCAACATCTCCAAGGACCGCCTGAAAAACGCCCCGGTCGCGTCCAAGAAGAACTCCAGCGACTGGACCGACAAGGAGTGGATCGTCAGCGTCTACCGCTTCTACGACGTTGAGCCCTACTGGGAGGAAGGCCACATGGAGCGGAACCGCCGCAGCACCAGCCGATAAGCGGCGCCGCCGGCCCAAGAGAGAGAGCACAAAGCGTGTAAGCGCAGAAGCACGAAGTGGAGAGTAGAGAGCCAGGCCAACGCGGACCGACCGTCCGCGCCGGCCCAACAAACGGGGCAGGTTCGTTCCATCGAGCGAACCTGCCCCGTTTTGCGTTACGTCATCCATCTTGTCGACCGCTGTCCGCCCATCTCGCCTCCCTCCAGCGGTCACTTGGACAGCCCGGGCTATTCACTGCCCGCCGGTGGGCGCATGCGAAACACCTGGTACAACGGACGACCGCCGCCGCCCTTAGCCTGCGTGGAATACGACAACACCGCCACATCTGAAGAACGGTGCAGAAGCTGCGCCATCGCCACGTGATCCGCGTCCACAATCGCCCACCGCGCGCCGAAATCAGTGAGGATGTCATCCACAGTCACGCGCACCCGATCCTTCGCGCCCGCGCCCGCCGCACCGGCCGGCGCCGCGTCGGCCGTGCCCCGCCGAGCCCCCGGGTGATCCGCAAGATCAATCGTGGATGGCACGTTCGCCCGGGTGATCCGCACGTACTTCTCCCACAGAACCGGATCGCGGGCGTGCGTGAACTTGGGGTCCAGCCCCACGATGTAGCGGTTGCGATGGTTGCAATAAAAGAAAACCCCAAAGGTGTCCCAATCGTCGGTGAAGATGATCTCCCCCGGCGCCGAGTGATCCGCGATCCAGCCCAGGGCGTCGCTGACCGCGGCCAGGTTGAACTTGCACCGCTGGCTACGCTGCACCCCGACCAGCGGACCGGCTGCCGCCAGCAGCGCCGCCAGGCAAAGGCTCGCGCCCAACAGCGTCCTGACGCCCCATTCGCCCCGAACCGGCCGCCGCGCCAACTGCGACGAACGCGCCGCCCGGACGATCAACGCCGCCAGCACGGCGCCTAGCACCACCCACAGCCACGGGGGCAATGCCAACGCCGCCAACGGCAACTCGCGCCCGCGAAACGCTGCCGCGACCACCCCGCCGACCAACGCCACCAACACCGCCGCACAGGCCGCCATGATCCCGCTGCGCGTCACCATCTGCCGCAGCGACGCCGCACTCTCGCTGCCCGACCGCGCCCCCGCGACGCGCCCGCCCCCCGGCTCGACAAACGCCATCACCGCCAGCGCCGACAATCCCGCCAGCCACAACCGCCACTCCGCAATCAGCGGCTCAATGTGCAAGCGCGGCCCGATCGCGATCACCGCGCCCGCGAGCATGCCAAACGCCACACCGGCCCCGAAGAGCCGCGATCGGCCGGCGCCGGGATCGCCCGCCTCCGCCGGCCCGGCCGGCGCCCCGGCATGCATCGGCCGCCACAGGTACGCGCAGCTCAGCAAACTGAACATGGGCCAGTACTCGATGAACCGCCGCGCCTTCAGCGTCAACAGCAAAAATGCAAAGTTGATGATCAGCAGCGCGGTCTCCGCAACGCCGAATCGCGGACCGCGCCGCCCGCGCACGCACAGCGTGACCCCCAGCAACACCAGAATGGCCGCCGACATCTGCACGAAAAACCACGCCGGCGTATAGCTCTTCCACTCGCGCCCCACGGGAATGTCCGGATCGAGCCCGGAGCCGAACACCTGGATCTGCAAAAACTCAACGGCGCTCCACCCACCGTACGGGTGAATCACCAGCCCCGCCAACCAGCCCGCCGCGGCGTACACCGGCAGCCGCCAGTTCGGCCGGTCCGCCGAAGCCGGATCCAGCCACCCGGCCATCACGAAAGCCCCCACCAGCACCGGCGTATAGAGCAGCGCCCCGAAGTACAGGTGGATGTATAGGAAAATCAGTACCCCCACCGTCCGGTGGCGCCCCCGCATGATCGCCAGCAGAATCGCCAGCATGCACAGCAGCGACGGGCACATCGCCCGAATGTACATGTGCCGCGCGAAGAACTGGTTGGGCAGCAACAGGAAGATCACCAGCCACACCGGCCGGTGGCGCACCCCGCCGGCGATCAGCAGCAGGTTCAGCGCCAGCATTACCCCGCCGAAGCACACCGCGTTGAACCAGCGGGCCGCCTGCATCGGGTCGCCCGCCCCCAGCAGCGCGCACACCCGCACCCCCGCCGCCAGCACCACGTGAAACCCATAGTGATGGCTGACGAACTCGTCGGTGAAGATCGTCGTGGTCAGCCAGTCAAACGTGTCGGGCAGCCCGATCTCCGGCAGCAGCAGCGCCATCTTGAGATGGTAAAACGAGTCGTTCCCCGGCAAGCCGCGTTGACCCGCGGGCGCCGCGTACAGAAAACTCATCAACACCACGCCGAGCAGAAACCACGCGAACAGTTCCGCCAGGTGGTCGCGAACCAGCCGCCCCCCTGCGTATGCAGATTCCCCCTCCGCGCGTCCGCCCGACGCCAGTGCCGGGGCGACGCCCGACGTCGGCGCTGCGGACGCCCTGGGCACGCGTGCGAACATTTCCGGCTCCCTCCACTGCCATCGACCTGCGCCGGCCGGCCCCACAGGCCAAGCCCGACGATCAAATCAGTGTGCTCGATTCCCGAACAAACGTCCAGCCGCAGTTGACTTGCCCGCCCGTCGCCGCCCGGTTACGCTGAATGCCGTCGTAAGCAACCTCTGCGCGTGCAGACGAAGAAACCCCGTAACCTCCATTGGAGATGACCAGCCATGACCGGCTTTTTCACCGCCTTGATCACCGCCCTGGTGGGTTGGCCGCTCGCGATCCTCAGTTCCCTGCTCTTCGGTTTCGCGAACGTGTTCGGCTAACCGGCCCGCAGCGTCGGCGCCCCATCGCCTCGGTCCACCGGGCGATCGGGCGCCGACGAGCACCGCCCCCGCGAGACGTTTCGTCCGCCCCGCCATGCGGCGCCATCCCGCACCCCAAAACCACCAGCAAGTCGCCATTTAGAAAATACCTACGCACTTGACGCCCGCGCGACGTCGCCGATCCCACCGTGCATTTTCTCCTTCGCTTTATTTGCCGCAGCGACATTGTAATCCCGAATTCTAACAGCGCCTGCTAACGGCCTTAGCGTGGTCGCGCTTTACTTTGTCCAGCCTCACAATTCCGCCGATGGGTAATTTACCTAACACCCTCTCCGCGGCCAGCGCGCCGCAACGCCACTTGCCCGGATCCCGGCGAACAGGTGCGACTTTTTGCCGCGATTTCGCGCGCCGTGCGCGCGCCGTTTCCGTTTGTTGAATAGAGACCCCGATGCAACCGGCTCAACCGGGGTCCCCTGCGGACAACGCGCGCCGCCGCAGCACGCACCGCATCAACGCAACGCCGTACAGACAAGGGGCGTCACGATGAGCCCATCCCCGCTGGAATCCACAATCTATGCCATGGCCTGTCACCTGGAGTTGCAGGCCACTCTGCGCCGCGTCGGCCTGACCCTGGGCGCGGCGTGCCGCACCTGCGCCGACGCCTCCGAGTTCCTGTCGACCCTTAATAGCAGCGGTCCCACCTGCATCGTCACTCTGCTGTCCGACGATTCCCCCGCCGTCCCCGCCCTGCTGGACCAACTAACGCGAGACGCGAGCGCGGTCCAAGTCGTCCTCGCGTCCGACGGCGCTGCCATTCCCACCATCGTCCAGGCCATGCGCCTCGGCGCTGTCGACGTGACGCCTCCACCACATGAAGAAGATCGCCTCGTCCAGGCGGTCGCCGTCGCCCTCGAACAAAGCCGGCAGCAACTCGCGGCCCAGCATCGGCGGGCCGACGCGCGGCGCCGCATGGCGGCGTTGACCCCGCGCGAACGCGAGGTCATGGCCCTGGTCGCCCAGGGAATGACCAACTGCGGCATCGCAGAACACCTGCACATCAGCGCCCGAACCGTCGAGACCCACCGCGGCGAAGTCATGAAGAAGACCCGCGCCCACTCCCTCGCCGAACTGGTTCGTCTGACGCTCCTGCTGTCGCCCGAAACGATGGCCACAAGACGCCGCTGGTCCACCGCCCAACCCCTACCCCGCCCCGCCATACCGGCTGGTTGAACCCGGCGGCGCCCACCCCAGCGCACTTTTTTCCATTGTGCCTGTCCGCTTTCCACCTCGGAAAACGTTTTCATCCTCGGCCGCGGAATCGTGCGCCCCGACCACCGTGTCGGCCGATTCCGACCGCCAATGCCATTTGGCCCGGGGACCGCCCATGAAAACGAGAACACCTCCACCAACCATCGCCCTTCTCAGTCTGGCGGCCGGTGAGCATAGGCTGGTTCAGCACGCTGCGTCGGTTTGTGGCCTCTCCTGCCAGTCCTACGCCTCCACCGAGGCCTTTCTGGCCGCCCCGACCGCCTGCAAGCCAGGCTGCCTCGTTGCCGACCTGACCGCCAACGGCCCAGCGGTTTGCGAACTCGCAACCCACATGTTGACCG
>NPIE01011469.1_pt2 | contig 9964 bp, 7 predicted proteins | sample 8637661 | NCBI WGS metagenome assembly NPIE01 (sample SAMN07420842, study PRJNA396082) | bioreactor metagenome | isolation source: sample BA12 brine-fed electro-methanogenic bioreactor BA | place: Japan: Kochi | collected 2016-12-09 | reverse complement strand
TCAATGCCGATAAACACCAGCATGGCCGCGCCGAACGTTTCCGCGCCCGAGGTTTTCAACGTGCGGCGCATCAGCCAGGCCATGGCCCGAACCACCGCTTGAATAACGCCCAGGTGTTGGAGTATTGCCGACAGGCCCGCGACGAAAATAATGACCGGCAATACATTAAATGCGAATATGGCGTTGATGACGAAGGGTTCATGCGTGATCATCTCCCCTTCCGGGCCGGGCGTCATGGCGCGCTCGATCAGAAAGAATCGACTGAGGTTGCCGAATAAAAAAGCCGCCCCTTCGTTGCTGGCCGAGGTCAAGAGACTAAAGGCATGATTGACGCCGGAAAACAGTATATTGCCTGCGCGCGTGCGCAACACCAGCACCCCAAGCAGTAATTGCAGGGCGACGCCCCAGACAATGATGCGGCGAGGCAGTAAACTTCTGTTTTCAGAAAGCAGCCATGCGGCCCCCAACATACAAAACAATCCGAATAAACTTGTTGTTCGAGCGGTAAATTCCATGAGCGACTCCCCGTTCGTTGTGATGTGCGTTGGCCCTATTATACACGGCCCGCGGCAAATAGCGCCAGATCGGGGACAGGCGCAGGCGCCCGCATAAAGTATGAGGGTGGTGGTGCGATTGCCTGTAAACAGGTCCTATAGGCCCCATAGGTCCCATAAGATGTTAACAGGTCTCGGCCGCCCCGATGGCTCCAGCACTCAATGTATGCTTTGTGACGAACCCATTACCGCCTGGCCAATAACTTCGCGGCGGCAGCCACCCAGGCAGGATGATCGTTTAACGCTGGAATTCGCAGGAAGGCCTCGCCGCCCGCATCGAGGAACAGCGCCTTTGCAGCGATGTCCAGTTCTTCGAGCGTTTCCAGGCAATCGGTAACGAAGGACGGCGCCAAAAGGGCTATCCGACGGCGTCCTTGTTCGAGCAGTTGGCGCAAGACCTCCTCGAGTGTGGGACCAAGCCATCCGCGCCCAAAACGCGACTGGTACGCCTGGCGACAGCGCTCTGGCTCAAGAGCAAGCGCTTCGGTCAGGACTTCAGTGCTGCGCAGACATTGCGCCTCGTAATGCAACACGCTCCCGTCGCTTGGCGTCTTTTGGGCCTGACGCAGGGGGAGGCCGTGATAACTGAAGACGACGGTGTCCGGATTGAAATCAGCAAGCATGGGCGCGGCGAGTTGGCGCATGGCCTTGATATATTCCGGCGCGTTGTAGAATGGCGGCAGCGTAACGATTTCCGGCGCGTCCTTGGCCAGGGCGCCCACGGCCTTGTCCACCGCCGCTTGCAGCGAGCCGCGCGTCGCGCCCGCGAACTGGGGAAACATGGGCAGGACAATCACTTTCCGAGCACCGTCACGCACGAGGCGGCGCAGCGCTTCCTCGACGGTCGGCGCGGCATAGGCGGCGCCCACGGCAATCCGATGTGTGGGCAGACGCTCTTGCAGCGCCGAGGCGAAGCGTCGGGTGAGCTCAGGCAACGGCGACCCTTCGGGCATCCATATGGCCCGATATTTGGCGGCAGATTTTGATGCGCGTAGCGGCGCAATAATCAGATGGACCAGCGGCCAGCGCACCCAGACGGGCATGGACAATACATACGGGTCCATGAGGAAGCGCTTCAGGTACATGCGCACCACATCAGGTTCCGGCGCCTCGGGCGACCCGGTGTGCAGTATCAGTACGCCGATTTGTGTCTTTTCCATCATGAATGCACTGTCTCATCCATAATAAATGTCCCATGTCGCATTACATAATCCGCAAATCCGCATGGCGTAGGATTTGACAGTTCATCAGAAGGGAACAGATGGGTTTCGACATCATAGCCCAAATGGTCCTGTACATGCATGACAGCGCGGACAATCTCCCAACTTCGTAATCCGTCCATGAATACGGCAAGATCAATATCGCTCCAAGGGCCAGCATTCCCGGTTACCTGTGAACCGAATACATATACCGCACGCACTGCTCCAAAAGATTGCAGGGCGGTGGCTGCGGCGCGTGCGCGTTGCGCTACGTCAGGCGAGAGGTAAGCCAATTCAATACCTCCTCGGTTTGGTTGAGGGTTTCATGCGCTTTCGTCGAAGAAAGGGCTTCGGCAAGGTCTTGAACAAAAGAGTTATAGCGGGCATCAGTATAGCATTTTAACAAATAACCGAATAAGATATCCTTCGGCTCATCCAATGTCAAATCAAGTAGTTGACGGCTCACGATGCCCGGGTTGTGTCGCCTGTCGAAAATCGCATACAATGCATGCGTGATAGTGGATGCTGTCGAACAGGTTATTGCGGGTTATGCGCGTCCTTGGAACTCCCCGGGTGAAACGGTACGTACATAATCAGTATAGATAATATGGCCATGAGGCTGTGCCACTTCTTCACGCTCGAACCCTGGTTGTAAACGAGAATTCTAAGAGGCTGCCGATGATTTATAGAAAACTTGGAGAAAGTGCGCTGGAGGTATCTGTGATCTCTTTCGGCGCGTGGCAGATAGGGGACCCGAAATTCTGGGGCGAAGAAAGTAATCCCGACCCGGACGGCGTTGTCGGCGTCGCCATAGACCAAGGCATTAACCTTTTTGATACGGCTGAGGCCTACGGCGACGGCGGCTCGGAGCAAGCGCTGGGCAAGGCATTGCAGGGGCGCCGCGACCAGGTATATATCGCGAGCAAGGTCTCGGAAGCCCACTGTACGCCTGACGGCATTCGCCTGGCGTGCGAAAACAGCCTGAAACGTTTGGACTCGGACCACATAGACCTTTATCAGATGCATTGGCCTTTTGCTCATGAATCTTTTGAGGACGCTTGGGCCGCGTTGATGAAATTACAGGAGGAAGGGAAAGTCCGTGAAATCGGCGTGTCTAATTTCGGTCCCCACGATTTATCCGCCTGGATGCGCGCCGCGAGCGCAGTGTCGAATCAGTTAGGGTACAACCTGCTGTTTCGCGCGCCTGAGTATGAAATGATCCCGGCATGCCGTCAGCATGGTCTGGGTATACTGGTGTATATGCCGTTGATGCAGGGGTTGCTCACGGACCGTTATACGTCTATCGCGGATATTCCCATGCAGCGCAGGCGTACGCGGCATTTTTCCGGAGACCGCCAGGGGACGCGCCATGGAGAGTCCGGTCATGAAGAAGTGTTGATGGACACGGTAGAGGACTTGCGTGACTTTGCGGACGCCGTGGGCATCCCGCTGTCGGTGATGGCCCTGAGCTGGTTGATCGCCCAGCCGGGCATAACTTCCGTTATCCTGGGGGCCCGCAACGCCTCTCAACTCACTGAGAATCTGCGGGCCGCGTCCTTGAATATTGGTCCCGCGGCGATTGCTCAACTGAACGAGTTTACGTTCCCGTTGAAAGTGGCATTGGGAACCAATTGCGACATGTGGGAATCAGAAGAGAACAGCCGCATACATTAGCAAACGGTTTACCCATGATAACTTTTGTCATCCCCGTATATAATGAGTCGCCAACCCTCGCTGCCCTGGCCGAGGGCATCCGTGAACATATTGGCGATAATAAATATAAGATACTCTTCATTGACGACGGCAGCACGGACGACTCATGGGCCACCATGCGGCAACTGCGAGACGGCTCGGACTTGATAGACATTGTACGGCTGCGGCGCAATTTCGGCAAGACCGCGGCATTGGCCGTCGGATTCGCTCTTGCCCGGGGAGACGTTATTATCACCATGGACGCGGACCTTCAGGACAATCCCCGGGAAATCCCCGCGCTGCTCGCGAAACTAAACGAGGGGTATGACGTTGTCTGCGGTTGGAAACAGCGCCGCCATGATCCCTGGCACAAGACCATGCCGTCGCGCATCTTCAACGCCTGGATTTCGCACACTTTTAAATTGCCGCTGCACGACGTAAACACCGGATTCAAGGCCATGCGCGGCGAAGTCGCCGCACACTTGCCCTTGTGGAGCGATATGCATCGCCTGATCCCTGTTTTCGCGGCGAACATGGGCTACAAAGTCACGGAAATACCCGTTGAACATCAACCCCGCAGATTCGGACGTTCAAAATATGGTTTCGAGCGATTCATGCGCGGCGCGATTGATGCGATCACGGCGGCTTTCCTCACGCGATACGGCGATGCGCCCGGACAGTACTTCGGGCGGATGATGCTTTTTTGCGCCTCCCTGGTGGCGCTGTCGCTTGTCGTTGCCCTCGCCTCAGGACTGGTGGTGCCGGCGCTTTTCAGCGATGCGCCTCATAATGAGCAGCTGGCCATGACCGCCATTGTATTGTTGCTCGTGCTCATCAGTCTGGTCATCATCAGTATCGGCGCCGTCGGCTTCGGATTGGGACTTCTGGGCGAATTATTGCTGCGCAGATTGCCCGCGCCGGACCCCAGACGTTGCATCGTCGAATCTCATATGGGCGGCAAGTCGTCATAACCTCGGATGTTCTGTCTTCGACGAAATTTAACCGGTATGTTTTGAGGCAACACAAGAAAAGCGATGGATCGGACGGTGGTCGCGTTTTATTGCACGGTACGTTGTGGACTTCATTATGGGCCGCAGTGAGGCCATTGTGTCCGACAAGGGTTTCGCGCAGCCGTGGGCCTGTGATATTGATGTCTGCGAAAACAGTTGAAAACGCATACGATGAGGAAACAACAGAACATGAAGAAATGGCTTTATATGCTTCCCTTGATTTTTGCGGCCGGCGCAGTCGGCGCCGAGAATGTGCAGATCGCGTCCTTTCTGGGCGACAACTGGTATGGGCTGTATTTGAACGGCGAGAAAGCCGGCTATCTGCTCAAACGCATTGAAGTCGAAAATGAAGATCAGGTGAATGTTATCGAGGACGCCCACTTCATGATAAGCATGTCCGGCGTAAAGCAGGACATGACCATTTATTCAAAGCGCTCCTATACCCTTTCAGGCGCCTTGCGCTTTATTGAAATGGAAATGAAGGACCCGGCGCAGCTATCAACATTTCACGCTGTCGTACGCGATGATGCACTGGTGATGCTCAGTGTCCTGGGCGGCGCCACGCGCGAGGAAACCTTCGCGTTGCCCAATGAATCCCTTAAGGACCCCTTATGCCATTCCCTGTGGGTGCGTGAAAAACCGAGCGTTGGTGAAATTGTACGTTTTTCAGTTTTTGACCCCTTGTTCCAGAAAGAGATATCGGGCATTAGTACGATTTCAAACATCACACAACGAATCTTTAATGGGGTATCGACTCGCGTCTACGAAATTCACACCGCCCTCGATATCATGGGTATAGAAACTACCTCCTATGTTACGGAGTGCGGCGTTGTCGTCGAAGACTTGGTTGCCGGGGTGTTCATCATGCGCCTGGAACCCGAGATCGCGGCAAAGGACGTTGATTACAGTGTAGACACTATGGTGTCTAATGCGGTGCTTGTTAAAGCGCCCATCGAGAATGCGCGTAAGCGCGATGCACTGCGTCTGGCGCTGAACGGGCCCCTGCGGGAGGCACACCTGTTTAACGATTTGCGTCAAACCATGTCGCTTACGGAACAGGGCGCGGTCTTCCAGGCCGAGCTGACCGACCTTGATATCTTGCCCACAATTGAACTGCCCATCGAGAACAACACCTTGTTGCTGTTTACAAAACCCAGTACTTACGTGCAAAGCGATGAACCGCGCATCATCGAAAAGGCACAGGAAATTATTGGCGAAGAACGTAATGCGCGCAGGATTGCGCATGTCTTGTGCGACTGGGTCAGCGCGAATATGCGCAACGTGTTCTCGGCGCGTCTGTCCAATTCGCTTGACGCTTTGGACAGCCTGGAAGGCGACTGCACCGAGCATACCGTATTGTTTGTCGGGCTTGCGCGCGCCGTGGGACTGCCCGCAAAAAAAGTGGCGGGATTAATCTATGTGGAAGGTGGACAGCCGGGATTCTATTTCCATCAGTGGGCAAGCGTATGGTTGGGGGAATGGGTGGACGTGGACCCCGCCTTCAATCAGCTGCCCGTGGATGTGACCCATATCAAACTGGCCGAAGGCGACCTTTTGCGGCAGATAAAAATCCTGCCGCTCATTGGCCGCCTCGATATACAGGTATTGCCGGATAGGCCAGATGAAACCATGAGCGAACAAACGCCCGTGGATTCAGGCGACGGATAAGACCATGATGTTAATGCGCATGCGAATGGATACGGGATGGATGCGCGGTGTTTGGCGCTTCATGGCTCGAATGGTGCGCATTGCGGTGGTTTTATTGTTCGTGGTGGACTTGACGCTCTTGTCCGGCGTACTCGAAAGCCGGGTCTTGCCTGGCGCCGCATCATGGCTGACCGGCGCTCGGGTCCTGTGCTGGATTGAGGGGTGGCGTCCATTGCGTATCCGTGGGCTGCGCGTTTACGACGCCGCCGCGCCGAAAAATGCGCCTCCGCTGGTAGCGGCGGATGGGATCACCCTTTCTTATCAACTGGGAACCATGCGTTTTTTTTCGCTCGTCGAGGTGTTGGGCCTGCGATTACAGGTGGATGGGAATGACCCGCAATACCCCAACTACGGCTTTCTTTCGAGATTCATACAGGGTGCATCAACTGGTAACGGAGGCAGTATTCCCAGGCGGTGGATTCCGCAGCGTATTGTTCTGCACGACTTGAGCGTGCGCGGCGATATGCCTGAATGGACCATGGCATTGGCCGGGCTCGACATTGATCTTTACTTGCGGGGATTGGAACATTTTCACGCAATCATCCACGGCAGCAAGGCGCAGGGAGGATGGCGTGGGGGAGAGGCTGCCCCCGGATTGACGATGCCTGCCGGCAACGTGACGGCAAGGCTTTTCCGTAATGGCGACCGGGTTGATTTTGCCGGAAATGTGCATCTGCCTGATTTTGTGCGTCTCGACGGCGGCGCGATGGTTTCGCTGGGCGTCGCGCCTGAACTTTCACTCGCAATCAACAGCTTTTCAGTGTATGGTCCCGTCTTCGGCGAACTTCTGTCCGCCTGGCTGCCGACGCCCCTTCATTTCGATTCGGTGCGCGTTGAACCGTTGCGTCTTGATGCTGTTTTGTCGCTGGCGGAACCAACCGTTTCCAATGCACGGGCGGATATATGGATTGAGGGCTTGCGCGTGGGTCCTCCGGAAGCGTCTTGGTATGCAGGGCCGCTGCAACTTGCAGCTTCGGGAACGCATGAGGGGCATTCCGATGTGAAACTGGTGGCGACCTTGAATCGTCAACAGGAGATTACGGCGGATATTTCCACAAGCGCCGACGATCTTCGCGCGACGGTTGTGTTCGAGAATTGGAACCAGGATCAGATTGTTGCGCTTTGTCCTGAGAGGTATACGGAATGGACGGGATGGCTTCCGCCGATGAAACAGATCAGCGGCGCCTTTACCTGCGTACGCGGCGGGCGCCGTGTTAATCTATTGGGCGACCTGGAACTTGAAACGGTCCAGGGGGAAACGCCGACGTTGGGCCTTACAGGTATGTACGCGTTTTCAGGAGAGGCGGACATGCTGGCGAATCTCGCGATGGGCAACGGCGCGGTCTCTGTCGCGGTGACAAATTCTTCCGCCGAGGGCGTTGCCGCCGAGGTGAATATGGTTGATCTATCCATCGCTGAACTAACAAACATGCTCTTGCCGCATTTCCCACAAGATTCCATTCAGGCGACGGTGAACGGCGCACTGCGCTTGCGGCAGAGCGAAGCAGGAGAGTACCCCTTCTCCCTGCGGTTGAGCGCCGATACGCCCGGCTATGGAAACTGGATGGTGTCCGAGCCGCTAAGCCCCGTTATCATGGAGGGCAAGGGAAGTATTGGAAGCGGGTTCTCGACTATTGACGTCTCGACCCTAGATATTGTCATGAATGAAGCGGCGAACGCGACACTAAGCGACATACGTCTCACTATTGGCGATATCCATGCCGCGGGCGCCTTCCAGGGCAATGTTTCATTGACGGCTGCAGGCGCCTGGTTGGGACTGGATGATCTCTGGGGCGATATGACGTTTCACGGCGCATTGAAATTGGAAGGAATGAAACGCCTCCTCGTATCCCCCCTTGCCGTTGCCTTTGAGTCCCTGGGATATGACGACCTGGCGCTGCCATACGGCATGCCCCTTACTCTTGATGCGCCAATGGCCTTTGATATGGATGCATCTCAATTGAAAGCCGGACCCATGTCGCTGCAGTTGGGCGACGATACACATCTGACAACGGACCAGATTGTATTGGCGTTCGGGGAAGAAATGACAATCAATGTCGCTTCCCTGGCTTTCGAGACAGGATTCGCGCCGCTAGTCGCAAGACAGTATCTCGACGAGGCTGATGGGCGCCTGGAAATAACGGCCCGACAGGTGCGTTATGATAAGGACGGGTGGAACGGTGATATTACGTATCGCTGTGATGCGCGGCATTTGGGCGTTGCAAATAATCTGGCGACCTTGCGCGGCATACTGGTGCAAGGCGAGGCGGCGTTTCAACCGATGCTTGACGGAAAGGGTACGGCGCGTATTGAAACGTTGCAGGTGGCAGGAGTTACACTGTTGGGTATCAACAGCGATATCCGCGGCGAAGACGACCGCATTCTGCTGGAAAATATCGCGGTTGATCTGTTTGGCGGCGGCGTTAACGGGCAGGCTGAACTGCGGCCCTTTGACGCGGGTATGCCCCTGATCTTGCGCGGTGAGGCGCGGAACCTCGACCTGAGCATTTTTACCCAGGAATTCGAGCCGCCTTCGCTCATTTTGACCGGAAGGGTAAACGGCGCTTTTTCGGTAGGCATGGCGCATAGGAAACTCGGGTTGTTTGACGTTGATTTCGTGGCGCAAGATGGATTCACGATGAACCGCGACATGGTCGAGCAATTGCTGATGAACCAGTATATGGACGATGTAACCGGCGGACGACAGATGAGTCGTGTGTTGCGAACCGTGATTGGAGACGCGCCGCAACGGCCGTTCGAACGCGCACAGCTCAAACTTGGGCTCGAGGATGAGCGTATCGCGGGCTATTCACGATTGGAAAGCGAAGCATTGAACCTGACGGTTGATATCAAGGCGGACCCGCTCGCATTGCTCGAGGCGCTGCGCATTCGACAACAATAGGTAAAATAATGCCTTTCGCCATATCAAATAGGCTATACTCAATAAGGCATGAATAAAGCGCGCCTCGGGCGCGTCTAATCATGAAACGAAAGGAGATCAATGTGATGAAAAAGACCATCATTATGGGCGCGGCCATTGTTCTTGCTGTGGCGCTGGGATGCGTTATCCGCACGGAGCACAAAATTGACGCGCATATTACCTTGGATATCAGGCATATTGCGGACCAGGCTGAAAATGTATTGGATTTTATTGAAGGCAAGACCGACACCTTGCCCGGACTTGATGCGGCCCCCGAACCGGTCTCTTTCCTGGACCGCGCCATCGGCGTTCTGAGCCCCATTCAAAGCGCCCATGCCGCGTCTCTGAAAGTTACGACTTCGCCGCGTGTCCAGGAAATCGCGCTCAGTATGCGCAATCGTAACGAAAAAATTGAAGCACTGAAACAGCAAGGGTGTGTGGGGGAAAACAACCGCGGTTATGCGGAATTGCGCGACTGCGACGCCTTGGGCGAGGCCGAGAAACGTAATGAAGCGCAGAAACTCGTGGCTGACGAGAACAATGATCGCAAGGCCCTGTACAATGAAATCGTCCGATTGAATCGTGACGCGGGAAATGTTGCCGTGGCCACCGTTGAAAGTATTTATGCCATGGAACGCCTGCGACGGGCGAAGAAAGAGGAGCTGTTTCAACTGCCGCCGGCGGGCGAAAACTTTAATGCTGTCAAGCAGTCCCCGCTGGGACAGCGCCTCGGCGATAAATGCGAACCCAATGCATGGGTCGTCATTCCATAATTTTCAACACAGGCGTTGACCGCAACCAATTGAATCATCAAGGCATGTTGTTCACGCTTCAGCAGTATATCGCCTCATAAGGCCTGTAAAAAACAAGAAGTTGAATCTT
>NPIE01021158.1_pt2 | contig 9966 bp, 6 predicted proteins | sample 8637661 | NCBI WGS metagenome assembly NPIE01 (sample SAMN07420842, study PRJNA396082) | bioreactor metagenome | isolation source: sample BA12 brine-fed electro-methanogenic bioreactor BA | place: Japan: Kochi | collected 2016-12-09 | reverse complement strand
GTTTGGTCGTTCGCGCAGACGGGCGCGTTAGGGTATGTGGCGAAACGCCTCCATAAAGAATACGACAGAAAACTTACAGTGAAACGAAGAACTTTTATTCAACATATCTCCGCGGCGTCACTGTTTCTGGCTGGAAATTCGCTTGTGACGTCAACAACGGCCGCAGCGAATTCAAAAAGGAAATTGACCGGGTTTATTGTGTCGGACGCGCATTTCGGCTGGGAAAACGAACAGCAACCGACGGCTGAAAAGCAACGACAGGCGATGCACCGCATTCTCGGCCGATTTCCAGACCTGGACCTCCTTATTGATACGGGCGACGCGTATCATGGCAACTTGCGGGGCGCCGACGGCGATACGGCGCGCGGGAATTGGACGGATATTATCGCCAATGGGTCTGGGCCGTTGCCCTTTTTATATGTGCCCGGTAATCACGAAATTATCGGCGGCGCCGAGGGCGATCATGAGGAGCGCTGTTGTCGTCTGGGCAGTCTTTCATGTCGTCCGTATTATAGTTTTGATCTCAAGGGCGTCCATTTTGTATCGCTCCCCGAGATGGTGCGTGCGATTTATGTGACGCGAGAAACGCTCGAGTGGCTTGCGCTTGATCTGGAAGTGCATCATGACAAAACTACAATCATCCTCTCCCACAATAATTTCATTGGCGCGACCGGCCCCTATGAGGAGGGGTATCGGGGCGTGGTGAACGGAGAGGCCTTGATGGCGCTTTTTTCTAAACATTCACAAGTAATCGCCTGGATGCATGGTCATAATCACAATTACGAGGTGGTGTGCCACCATGGGCTGCTCCATGTCTCTAATGGGCGTATTGGCGGTTTCGATCCGAGCCGTCAGGCGCCGGAAGGTTCCCATGGATTGGGCGGCATCTATTTCGAAGTGACGCCAGAAGGCTTGAACGTACGTTCGTTCAGCGCGGACCGAGACGTTTATCTTGACGCGGCCGGCATTGACGGCGTATCCGGCGCTGTAGCGTGTGAGACCTCCCTTGATCCTGATGCGACGCCGGCCTGTTGCTTCGGTTATGGCGGCATGCGCGATGGGCAACGCGTTCCGGTCTATCACCATTTTGTGGGCGCGAATGCGACACGCACGCTGTATAGTGCCCGTGCCGACGCGCCTGATTTTAACGACGACCCCGATTTCATGCTCTATGCCGCGCGTGGGGACGAAGCGTGGCGCGCGCCGCAGAAAATGCTTATGGGTAGTGATGTAAAAGGGCCGGGCGCATCATGGCGATGGGAAAACCCCGGGGTGCGTCTCTTGTATCGTGAAGACGGCGCAAGACGGCATGTGGTGACGGTTCCCCGCGCTAATCACGGCGAGGTCGCCTACTATCGTTGCGCGCCAGGGCGTTCCTATGTCTATCACGTGACGTTTGATTGTTCTGTCGCGGGCGGCAACGTATTGCTGCGCGGCAAGATGCACGACAGCAACGGTCGGTTGCTCCATACCACGCCGGCCATGACAGAAACGCTGCGCGAAGGGAACCAGACCCTTGTATATACCATGGATATACCGGCCCTGGATAACACGGAAAACATCTATGGCGATACCGCCCTCGATATTATGACGCATCTAATGGTCGAGCACGAATTCAGCGACGCCCCCGATGATATTGTGTTGACGCGCGCGGTATTACAGATTGCCGGGTTGGCCGCCGGGCCGCCTATGGTATTGATAGACGACAAGGGCTATGATTTTTCCAGCGCGCTTGAAACAAAAGCATTTGAACCCCTCGTTGCGCATCCGGCAGAAACTGCGCGTGAAGTTGTAACGTGTCGCGCCGGAAACAGTGGCCGTTTGACCTGGCTGATGCGTCATGAAGGCGTTAAATGGCAAGTGCGCAACGCTGCGGCAAGTATGCGTGACGGGCGCCTTGACATAGGCCCCGTGCGTAATACCTGGCTCTCGCCGCTGGTTATCGTTGTTGCGCCGCTAACGCCTATGGACATGCCTTATGTAAATCGCCTCACAGAGGTATCAGCGGCAATAATTGCGACCGCTTCAGCAGAAAGCCCTATCATCCGCCTCGATAATGTTGTCTGGTCGGCTGGCGCTACACTCGAAATTCGCGCAACCGTTATGCCGACACGTATTGAAGGCGCATTGCTTATCGAGACCAAAATGGGGCGTCACGTGCTCGAAATAAGGGACTCGCGCATTTGCATTGCCTTTGCATAAACAATTGACCTGCGTCGCCGTTACGGCCGCAGGTCAATTGCTGTTTCGATAAGCTTCAGGCCTTTGAGGCGGCTTCATCGGTAAAAAGGCCCTCAAGTACTTCCAGCAATACATTCACATCCACGCCATAGGCGTTGCATACCTGCTCGATGGTCTCGTAAGCGTTGATGTGACAATGGGCGCATCCGCCCAGATGAAATGCTGCAAACACTTCCGCCGCGCGTGGATGCAAAGCCATTGCATCTGCTACCGGCATGTCCGCTGAAAAACGATTTCCGTCTGCCATAGGATTACCTTTCTGGTTGAGTTTTGAGTTTTGAGAGTAAACGTCTCTGTGCTTCCATCTATTCCCCGGAAGTTTACGCGCAAGCGTATTGGCCGATAAATCCGTCTATGACCTTCTATCTTCTATCCGCTCCAGCGTCATGTACAACTCTGGCACTATCGGCGTATCGTCGTTTTCAAGACGTAGAAGTTCGTCAAATGCTAATCTGTGATTTGGCGTCGCATAAAGGTAATTGTACAATGGCTGTAACTCTTGGTGCGAATTGCTGATTTTTTTTAGTAATATTGCCGCTTCATTGTCGTCGCCGGCGCCGGCGAAAGCGCGCCAGCGTGCCGCCCACACCCAAATGTCATTGCTGGCGGCCAATTCAGGAAGGGCGGCCAGAGACTTCGCCTCCGCATAGGCGCCAAGTTCCAGTAGACTGCTGAGTAGTAAATATGCGACATACGCGTCATGGGGCAAAGTCTGGCGTATCTCGCGCAATAAGGCGGCCGCATCCGCATGGTTGTTTAGTGCCGCATATGCGGTTGTCAGGCGAATTTTCAGCCAGGGGTGTTCTGGCCACAAAATAGTTCCTTCTTCAAGAATTGTCCGCGCTTTATTCGCGTTGCCTGTTTCCAGAAGTGAAATGCCGTACGCTTCGATTACTTCTGGAGGCGGTATAGCCCCTTGGGCATAGGCCTGTTCAAACCATGGAATAGCCGTCTCATGTTCTTCTGCCATATGTTCGGCCAGACCCAGACAGGCATAACCGAACATACAGTCCTCGACGCGCGCTATTGCCGCGCGACCGAGCGCGGCAAGCCGGTCCTGATTGCCGCTATAATAGGCCGTGGGCAAGTAGCTTGTCATGCGTTCACAAAGGTCGTGGTTATTCATATCAGTCGCAAGAGCGGTTGCGGACATACCCACAGGTTCCAGCGGCGTCTCCAGCGCGTCAGCGGCGTCATACAGCCAGTACAAAGCGCCCAGATGTTCTTGCACTGCCTTGACAAACGCAACCTCGGCCCAGTCGTGATGCCCGTATTGTGCGAAAGCGACCCCCAGACGCAGCCAGAGGCCTGCCTCCCGGTCTGGAGCGAAACGCAGGGTGTTGCTCAGCGCGTCCGGCAAAAGGCTTGTTTTCTTCGATAATGCAGCGATTATCCCGTCGAATTCGTTATGTGTGTCTTCGGCAACCNNATAACCGGTTGCGGCAATGTGCTGCTTGCGTTGGCAACACGGTACAACGCCAAACGCCGGTCGCCGGAATAAAAGGTCCTTTCATAAACCAAACCATGATGGCCCAGACATTCAATAAACGGCGTCTCGTCAAAATCCGTCGTAAGTACCAATAATACCCAGATGTCCGGAACAGGTTCCTGGTTGTTTTGTGAATGGGAGGCCAGCAACTCGGCGGCGTCAAATAAGGTATCCCGTTGAAACGCCGCCACAATGGGCAGGGGCGGCGGTTTATCGAGGTTGGCCGTCATGACGGGCAGCCAGAAGGGGTCTTCGAGCAATATAACCGCTTGCGCGTCGGACGTCGCGTACACCTGTTCGAATGTCTGACGCCAGGCGGCGCGGGTCTGGGCGGGCAGGGCAAGACTCAGCTGGTAGCCATAGGTCAGCGTGATGACGGCCATTGCCAGCGCGTAGAGGCGTTGGCGCCCAATAAGTGTCAGAATACCGCCCAACATCAGGTATAGGGCAAAGGCGGAATACATGACATAGCGCGAACCGTAGATGGGACGAATCAACAAGGAAACCGACACCATGAGCAAAAACGGAAGCAGCGCCCACAGCGATAACAGGGTCCAGGCAATTACGCCGTTGAATTTGCGATCATGAACATGACGCCATAGATGGAGGCCTGCGCCGCCAATCGCCGTAACCGTGAGAAAGACCAGCAACGCGTCAAAAAACCAGTGAGCATCAATGACAGGATAACGGATATGTTCCGGCGCCCACCACCAGGCGCTAGCGGAGGGAAAGAAGGAGTTGGCCGATAATACCGTGCTGTCGCTGGCGAGAAAGTTGGCGAGAATTATGGACCATGTCGGCATTTCATAATAACTGTACAAATGGTCAGGCTGTTTGGGGATTTGGCTTACCCACAGCGCCAGAGCAACCACCAACAGGGAATGGGCAAAAAACCAGTACATAACCCGTGCGGACAAACGTCGTTCCCATAGCAATATAACCAGGCCGGAAACGGGCAGCATAAAGACGGTAAGATACTGGCTCGCCAAAAGACACAGGTTGGCCGCCCAGTGCAACCACCACCATCCGCGTCCATTGTCGCGCAGACTATGCAGCAGTGTAATCACCGACAGCAGCGCGAACAGCGAGACCAGCGCATACATGCGTGCTTCCTGTGAATGGAAGATATGGACCGGCGACAGGGCGACGCACGTCATGGCCGTCAGGCCCGCCTGACGTGCATGGGTGGAATCGCTGAAAAGGAGTCGTGCCAGATAAAAGATCAGGGGCATGATTAGGATGCCGGTAAACGCAAAGAGCAGGCGGATTACAACAATCGAATCACCGGCGAGTCGCGTCCAGCAATACAGCAGATGCGGCGCGAGCGGCGCGCCATATGGATAAAGATCACGCTGACGAAGAAAAAAGGTCCACCAGTCCGGCGCGTCCAGCGCGCCCAGGCAGGCGTATTCCTCGAGGTCTATGGATTCGGCGCCCAGGCCGAAAAGACGCAACCCGACGCCAATAAGCAGTACCAGCCAGAAATAAACCCTGTGCGGCTGAGGGCTGCGTTTGTTCGTTTTGCCTTTATATGAGTCGTTGAATGACATGACAGGTTTCTTTACTTCATCATAACCCAAATGGGCCTGCAACTATCCAGTATATGAATGCGGAAGTGGCGCTATGATATGGGCAGGCACACTTAAAAGGCAATAGCCCGCGCTCCGTATTGCTCGATTAACCATCGGCGCGCCTCGCCGGCGGCGTAAATGGAGCCGGTTACGAGGAGCGGCTTGTCCTGCGCAGCCAGGCGCATGCCGGCTTCAAGCGCCTCCGATAAACGCGAGTAGGCGAGGTGCGGCTTGTTTTTCGCGAGAAGACGCAATGTCTCCAGAGGCAGACTTCTGCCGCCCCCATATTCCGTGAGTATCAACGGATTCGATATGGGCGCCAGAATATCCAGCATGGCAGAGGCGTCCTTGTCGGAGGATACGGAAAACACAGTGACGCAATGTTCAAGCGCCTCGGCCATGCTGCGACATCCCGCGGGATTATGCGCGACATCCATGATGACCGGAGGCGCATCAAGTACGCGTTCAAGTCTTCCGGGCCATGTCGCCGCGCTCAGGCCGGCACGTATAGTATCTTCATGGATACGCGGAAACTCTGGGCGCAACAGCATGGCGAGGGTGACGGCTATCGCTGCATTTGCCCCTTGATGACGCCCACACAGGCTGAGCGGCGCTTCGCGCAAGACGATATCCAGGCCGTGATAGTCAAGGGTTGGTCGCCAGGAGGCGCCGCCCACGGAAAAATGATAGTCTTTGCCATGCATCAAGTAGGGAGCGCCCTTCTCGCGGGCCTGCGACGTTATCACGTTCAACGCATTCGCGGCCATGGGCCCCAGGACGGCGGGGACGGCGGGCTTCACTATGCCCGCTTTTTCAAAGGCGATCTTTTCGAGCGTGTCGCCCAGATACTGCATATGGTCATAGTCTATGTTGGTGATGATGCAAAGCTTGGGCTCGACGATATTCGTTGCATCGAAACGCCCGCCCATGCCGACCTCGACAAGGGCGACGTCCACGGATTGCAGGGCGAACTCGCGAAATGCGATGGCGGTATTCATCTCAAAATAGGTGGGCGTGAAGTTGGCCTGTTCGGCGCTTTGCCTGAAATGGGCGATATGCTCCGCCAAAGCCGTCTCGGTCATGGGGACGCCGTTTATCAGGAAACGCTCGGTCACATCCAGCAGATGGGGACTGGTAAAACGTCCGACCCGATACCCGGCTGCGCGAAGTATGGCGTCGAGAAAGGCCACAACGCTGACTTTGCCGTTCGTGCCGCCCACGTGTACAACCGGATAGCATCGGTAAGGACTGCCGCCGGCCTCCATGAGCGCCTGAATGTTATGCAGCCCCAACTTCATGCCATGGAAAATGAGCGATTCAAGATAAGCGCGCTCATCCTGCGCCACATGCGCGCCGAGCGTCGTCATTGCGTGTTCCCAAAGCCCGCGCAGCAAGGCGCCGTCAACATTGTGAGCGCGCGAATGAGATAGCTGCGCATGTCCTGACGCTTCACAATAGCGTCTAGAAAACCGTTCTGCAACTGGTACTCGGCGCTCTGAAATCCGTCGGGCAACTTGACTTTTAACGCGCCCATGATCAAGCGTTTTCCGGCAAAGCCGATATAGGCGCCCGGTTCCGCGAGGAGCAAATCACTCAGAGACGCGAAGCTGGCCAAAACGCCGCCGGTGGTCGGGTCCGTAAGCACGCTGATATAGGGCAGACGCGACTCCTGAAGCCGGCGTACGGCGTCCGCAGTTTTGGCCATCTGCATTAATGAAAGAATGCCCTCCTGCATGCGCGCACCGCCACTGGCCGCGAAGACGACGAGGGGACAGGCGCGCGCGACGGCGTCGTCCACGAGACGGCAGAACTTTTCGCCCACTACCGAGCCCATGCTGCCCATGATGAATTCCGAATCCATCACCCCCAGGGCGATCTCGATGCCGTTCATGCGCGCCATGCCTGTCAACAGGGCTTCATTCAGTCCCGAAACGCTTTTTGCGCGATCAATACGAGCTACGTAACTTTCCTCGCCCACGGTAAAATGCAGGGGGTCCTCCGTCTGAAGATTCGTATGGGTTTCGTGAAACGAGTGTTCGTCCACCGTAACAGCCAGGCGCGTCCAGGCGTCCAACCGATAATGGCGTCCACACAACGGGCAGACCTTCAGATTCTCTTCGACATCCTTGCGATAGACGGTCTGATGACACCCGTCGCATTTCATCCACAACCCTTCTGGGATGTCGCTCTTGGTTGCGCTGCGGAAAGTAAAACGTTTGCGTGAAAATAAAGACATCGTTGTCAGGCGCTCTCTGCCATGTCGGCTGTGTGGGCGCCGGGCAGGTTGCCGGGCCAATAAAGCAGCCGGCCGCAATGCTGGCATGCGTGTGTCTTTTCGTTGCCCATGATTTCATTCACAATCTGCGGACGAATCGTCATGAAACAGCCGCCGCAGGAGTCGTTGTTCATGGGAACGACCGCCGGCATCTTCGCCTTGCGAATTCGCTCGTAACGTTTCAACAGGTCCGGCGCCACCTTCGCGGCGAGAGGCGGACGTGATTTTACCAGGGCTTTGCGTTCAGACGTCAGCGTCGCAAGGTCGGCGTCTATGCGGGCGCATTCGCCCTCAATGTCGCGCAACTCCGCTTCGATGCGTTCCTTGTCCGCGGCAAAGCCCTCCTTCGCTTCGTCGTACTCGCACATCAGCGTGATGATCCGCTCTTCCTTCACGGTAATCTGCTTCTTCAATAAATCCATTTCATACAACAGCGCCTTGTACTCTTCATTCTTTTTAATGGCGTAGAGTTGCTCGTCGTACTTGCGAATTTGCGCCTGGCGCTGTTCGATTTCACCCTGACACTCACGTTGTTCGAGCAATAGCTTTTTACAGCGCTCTTCACTGCTTTTCAGTTCCGCGGCCAGACGTTCCCGGTGGATTTTGTACTTGTCTTTCTGTTTCGGCAACTCGTGCTCGCGTTGTTTCAGATCGGCTATCCGGATGTCCAATTGTTGCAGTTCAAGTAGTTCTATCAACGGACAAAACCTCCTTCTTACGTTATATTTCGAGAACAAAAAAAAACCGCAGCCTTGATAAGGCTGCGGCATGTACATGCGCGTCCAAGCAGGCGACATTCGCGCCCCGGAATACACCGCTGCGGAACGGAGCGCAGGACACATGGGCGGGAACCCATGCGCCGCGAACCGAATAAGACCGCCAAAACTCGAATGAGGTATGATTTCTGGACATCTGCGTATTCCAGTATGACGCCGTCGCTCTTCAAGCGACAGCGGCACGAATGTTCGTTGTTCAACTTTTCCCGTTGTCCAAAACGATGTCCCATGCGTAACTCTGCGCATCGCACGTTTTGCGAATGAAAAGTATAGCAAATGTCGGAGGCGTATGCAAGAAATGGAAAGACAGAGCATGATAATAGGCGTATGGCGGTTTGCTAGAAGTGAACGCCTTTGATAGCGCAGCTGATCGCATTCCTGTTTGGGGTAGAAGGCGCGAAATGGCTTGAAAATATCTACGCTGTGCTTCTACAATTGTCCATGATACATTATTGCAATAAATCAGGTGTATAGAATGAATAAGGAAAAAGCGCGGCAACTGTTCGATGAAGCGGACCGATTGTTCAAGGAGGAGCATTATTTGGAGGCGCTTCAGTTCCTCTCTGAAGTGGATCGCGCTTTTCCCCAAACCTTCAATATTTTATTTCCAATGGCTTTATGTCGCGAAAAACTTGGGCGCCTGAATGAAGCCTATGATTTATGCGTGCAGATGCTGGAGCAGTTTACGGAGGAAAGGCGCCAGGAGCGTTTACAGGTTTTATATTCGCGTTTGAATCGTCAGTTACTGCATGGAACGCAAAACAATGCGAACGGCTCACCCCATGCTGCGCCTGGTCTGCTCAAGGATGAGCCGGTTTCTACGCCCATAGACAGATCAGACACCTTGTTCATAGGCAATATCGAGGTGCCCTGGAAAACAATCATTGTCTCTGTCGCGCTTGTTGCGGGGCTGCTGCTGCTGCTGGCGACAGTGCCGGTGGCGCTTAATCAATTGAAAGTGGATGAAGACGGCGCGGTCCACCCTCTGAACATCCTGTTGCTGATGATTGTTCAATTCGCTTTCAGCTGCGCAGTGGCCTATGTGGCATTACTGGTGATGGGCCATTTGCATCATGATGACGTGCTCTGGAACGCCCTTGACGTATGTGTCGCAATGCTGATTTTCACGGCCCTCTGTTTTATCCCTTTGGTTGGATGGATCATCGCTTATTATAAACTTTCACAGCACTATGAAATGACTTTGACCGATGTGATAGTGTTTGTTTTGCTTCAAGTGGTTTTTCACCTGCTTTTTCTCTACATGCTGCTTCCAGTGATATTCGGTGAATCCGCGCAGCAGATTATTGAGCTGATCTAGGCCGTCGTGTGCAGATGGAGGCGGCTTACTGATATATGAATAGGGCGGCGTATTATAAGAACATAATTTGGAGTATATTCATGTGTAAAAGTAAAATTGCTTGCCTGTTTTTTATTGCTCGGCGCTACGTGCTGCTGGCCTGTGTCGTGGGCATGTCGTTCATCGCCCAGGCCGATGATGTTGTGCTGGAGTTTCCTGACGCGCAGCTTTCCATGGACGCCGCGAACGGCAATATACTGTCCTTGTTCGACAAGGCAAGGGGCCATGAACATATCGCCGGCGATGAGGCGGGGGCG
>NPIE01000458.1_pt1 | contig 9966 bp, 8 predicted proteins | sample 8637661 | NCBI WGS metagenome assembly NPIE01 (sample SAMN07420842, study PRJNA396082) | bioreactor metagenome | isolation source: sample BA12 brine-fed electro-methanogenic bioreactor BA | place: Japan: Kochi | collected 2016-12-09 | reverse complement strand
GCCACGACCGCGCCGGTCAACGATCACATCGTCGTGACCATTATCTACGTGGCTATTGTCTCGCTCGGTGGTTCGTTGCCCTTTGCCTTTTTGATCACACAGCCGCTGGCCACGTTTATCCTGGTCGGTGCCTACCAGGAGCGGGTGGTCATGATCGATGGCCCCTCGGAGCGACCCGTTTCCAGGCCAACACCGCCACCACCACCACCGCCTCATTCTACAGAGGGTGAACCGAAACAAGCTGAGGTCAACGTGGGGGAGGGGACAAATGATAAAGCATAATGACCACCACACAGAGCACCATGCGGAGGATCATACCGTTTGCTACCGGGTTGGGCTGTTTTTTCTGGCCGTGCTGGCCGTAATCGCTGTGCTTTCTCTCGTCAATTGAGCAGCAAGCAAGAAGAAGAGCCGCCCTCAGGCAGGCGACGGTAGCGGAGCAACGGGAAAGAGAATACCGATACCGACCGCAGTCATAATCAGTGTTGAATTTTATCAGGAGAAAGCGACAAGATGGCAGAAAAACCGACTATTTTGAAACCGGACGAAGACATTGATATCGATCAGGATTCCGAGGATCAAAAGGCCAATAATACATCTCTGGTTCCGGCGCGCGATGTGCTGCCGGAAATGCTGTTGATCATTCCGCTCTTCGATCGACCGATGTTTCCCAAGATGATGGGACCCATCGTCGTTGAAGATCAACGACTTCAAGACTCGATCCACGAGGCACACGAAAAAGGTGTGCCGATCTATCTCGGTCTGTTGCTCGTTCAACCGACGGAAACCGGTGGTATGGTCCAATCCCCGCAATCAATCGAGGATTTCCATTCGGTTGGTGTGGTGGCAAAAGTCGTGCAAATTTCCGCGAAGACACCGGACCAGCCGTTACAACTGGTGGCCCAAGCCCAGGAGCGGTTCCTGGTCAAGGAACTGATCAGGGAAAAGCCGGTTTTCAAGGCGCGCGTCCAATACCTGCATGAAGATCGACAGGAGTCAAACGAGGAACTCAAGGCGTATTCCGTGGCGATCATCGATTGCATAAAGGAATTGGTGACGCTTAACCCGCTGTTCAAAGAGGGGCTCGGCTTGTTGCTTGAACGGATCAATGTCAGCGACCCGAGTGCCCTGGCCGATTTTGCCGCCTCGATGACCACCTCTTCAGGACCGGAATTGCAGACCATTCTGGAAACGGCGCCGGTTCGCCAGCGACTGGAACGAGTCTTGATCCTGCTCAAAAAGGAAATCGAGATTTCAAAACTGAAGGCGGATATTTCCAAGCGGATCGAAGAGCGTTTGTCGAAGCAGCAACGAGAGTTCTTTCTCAAGCAGCAATTGCGGGAGATCAAGAAAGAGCTGGGTATCGCTAAAGATGATACGGAAAGCGAACTGGAGAAATTCGAAAAACGGCTCAAGCAACTCAAGCCGCCCCCTGAAGCCAAGGAGCGGATCGACGAGGAGATGGAAAAACTCAAGTTGTTGGAGCCGTCTTCCGCCGAATTCAACGTTACCAGGGCCTATCTGGATTGGCTGACCATCCTGCCATGGGGGGTATACACCAAAGACAATTACGATATCACCAAGGCGGAAAAGGTCCTCAACCAGGATCACTACGGCCTGGAGGAGGTCAAGGAACGTATTCTCGAATTGATTTCAGTGGGCATCGTCAAGGGTGATCTGTCCGGCTCCATCATTTTGCTCGTCGGCCCCCCGGGAGTCGGCAAGACCTCGGTCGGACAGTCCATCGCTCGGGCCATCGGCCGCCAGTTTTATCGCTTCTCCCTGGGCGGTATGCGTGACGAAGCGGAGATCAAGGGCCATCGGCGCACCTATATCGGCGCCATGCCGGGCAAATTTATTCAGGCGATCAAGACCTGCAAGACCGCCAATCCGCTGATCATGCTCGACGAGATCGATAAAATCGGTGCAAGCTTCCGCGGGGATCCGGCTTCGGCCTTGCTCGAGGTGCTCGATCCAGAACAGAACCGGGATTTTCTCGATCATTATCTCGATGTCCGTTTCGACCTCTCCAAGGTTTTGTTCATCTGCACCGCCAACCAGATGGAGACGATCCCCGGTCCACTCATCGACCGGATGGAGTTAATTCGGCTACCGGGCTACATCCAGGCGGAAAAAGTGGAAATCGCCCGGCGGCATCTGTTGCCGAAACAATTGAAATTACACGGCCTGGACAAGAAACAGGTGGCCATTTCCCGTCCGGTCATCAGTGCCATCGTCGACGGCTACGCCCGTGAAGCCGGCGTCCGGAACCTGGAGAACCGGATCAAGAAGATCCTCCGCAAGGTCGCCAAGGATCTGGTCACCGAGCCGGACAAGACAGTCAAGGTCAAGGTAGCCGATCTTCCGGCCCTGCTCGGCCGCAAGGTCTTCTCCGACGAGAAGATCTTCAGCAAGCCGCGGGTCGGCGTGGTAACCGGACTGGCGTATACCAGTAACGGCGGTGCGACCCTCCATATCGAAGCAGCCTCGGTCGCCACCGGCACAGCGGGTTTTAAACAGACCGGGCAATTGGGTCAGGTGATGGTTGAGTCGTCTGAAATTGCCTATAGTTATGTTCGCTCTCTGTTCGTTGACAACGAAGAGCGAATGGAGTTTTTCCGGAAGAGCTATATCCACCTGCATGTACCGGCCGGCGCCACGCCGAAAGACGGTCCTTCAGCCGGTATCACCATGGCTTGTGCGCTTTACTCACTTGCCGTCGGCAAACCGATTATCGCCGACACGGCGATGACCGGCGAGTTGACCCTCAGCGGCATGGTCATGCCGATCGGCGGGGTCAAGGAAAAGGTGATCGCAGCGACCAGGGCAAAGCTCAAACAGGTCATTCTTCCCGAGGAAAATAAAGAGGATTTTGAATTGCTGCCGGACCATATCCGGGAAGGGGTGACCGCCCGTTTCGTACAAAACTTTCAGGACGTGCTGAACATCTGTTTTCCCGCCGAGAAGTAAGACGACCGACCGGTCTGCACAACACGCCGACACGTCTCTTGTAATAGCGGTGTCGGCGTGTTGTTGTTCCAATCATCTGGTGTTGTAGGTCCTCATTGACCCGTGCCTGCTACAGGCGGTCACGGCGTATCTCGTTTGACATTGAAATGGCGGTAAGTATACAATAACGAGGGAGCTGAACCGTCACGGTTCGGCTCCGCAGACGGCGGTGGACGGTGGCGGGGGGATATGACCCACCGGTTTGCTGAAAGAGTTCTGTTGTGCCTGACCAGGAGAAACCATGAAGCCCGACCGGGAGACCGAGGGAGCGCGGGAAGTGGTGATCATGCTGACCGATATGGTTGGCTACTCACGATTGACCAGTGATATGACACCCGATGGTGTTCGTGATTTTGTTGTTGACTACCACCGGAGCCTGGCGCGGGTCATCAGGAGGGATGCCTATGAACCGGTCGAAATCGAGCCGTCAGCCGGCGACGGGGCCCTGATCCTGTTTGGCAAGCGGGCCGATGACGACGCGTTTTCTATCGGTCGCCGGGCCCTGGCGGCCGCCGTCGACCTCGGCTATGCGGTTACCAGGGGTGAGGTGGCAAAGACTCGGATCGGCCTGTTCAAGGGGGATATTGTTGAGGCTCAGATAAACGGGAAAAAGGCCAAATTTGGTGCCGGCTTCGCCGTTGCCAGTCGGCTTGAGGAACTCTGCGATTATTTCGACATCCCTCTGTTGATGGATCGGGATATTGCGATGATGCAGGATGACGACCCATCGCTGGTCTGCATCGGCCGGGTTACCCCGCTGAACCTCAACCACCCGCTCCACCTTTTGACCGTCTACCGCCCCGGCCTCCACCATATACCGGCCGACGTTGAGGTTGGTGCCTTGAACCACTTCATTGCTCAGAAAAACGAAGCGATCGAATTGTTTTGCGGCAACAAGCTGCTCGGCATCGACCCGGACTTTCCGGAAGTAAAACGCAGACTGGAGCGGGCCAAGGAGACCTTCTACCGTCTTTGCGGTTCGGTGGATATGGCCACGGAGCGGATCCTGGAATACATCAGGGATACCCCCTATCCGGCCCAGGATTTCCGGCAACTGGGTATGAAGGTGCTTGGTTCAAAGCAGGATAAGCTCGGAGTACGGCTGTTTCACCTGTCCAGTGAACTGCTCAAAGCGATCGATGAAGAATTCTACAACGCACTGGTGATCGACACCGACTGGGAAAATTATTTTGCTCTGGAGTGGCGCAAACAGGGTGACGTGATCTTCAGGATGAACGACGAGGCGGACGGTATTTATTATATCAACAGCGGCTCGGTGGTGACTCTCGATGAAAATGACCGGGTTATCGTAACGCTGGGGGCCGGCAATATTTTCGGAGAGATGGCTTATTTTTCCAGGGAACGAAAGCGAAACGCCACGGTTGTCGCGGCCAGTGACTTGGTTTTGCGGAAGATTTCGACGGTCGATTTCGAGAAACTGCCGGTTATCCAGAAAATTTTTAAACGCATCGCCGCTCAGCGGCAGACGGAAGGAGACGGTACCGCCTGAGAGAGAGGCGGCACCGTCTTTTAAAGTGGTTCGTTACGGAGCGGTCAGAACCACGTACTGACTGAAATTGCCGAAGCGGACGCGCAACAGCACGCGATCACTGTGCGACGATTTGCTCAGCACCTGCTGCATCTCCCTGATGTTAGAAATTTTGACCTTGTTTACTTCTTCGATCAACTGGCCTGCTTTCAAGCCACTTTGCTCGGCGACGCTGCCCGGTTCGACCTCACTGATGACGACTCCCTGACGGTCTTGATAGCCCAGCTGTTCCGCCAGTTCGGGGGTGAGTTCCTGCACGGCCAGACCGAACGAGCCAAGAGCACTATCGCTGCCGCTCCGGGCAACTCCGAAGTCGGCCGGCTGCTCGTTGATCTCGACCTTGATTTCCAGCGGTTCGCCGTCCCTGACGACCTGCAGGGTTACGGTGGTCCCGGGAATGGTCAAGGCGATGCGATTGCGCAGATCGGCCACATCCTTGAGTTCAACACCGTCGAGGCCGGTAATGATATCGCCTTGCTGGATGCCGGCCTTGTCGGCGGGTGAGTCCTGCTGGGTCTCGCTGACGAGGATGCCTTTCGCTTTTTTCAAGCCGAATGATTTGGCCAGCTCTTCGTTGACGTCCTGAATGACCACGCCGAGCCAGCCTCTGGTTACCTTGCCGTGTTTCTGCAGCTGATCTTCGATGGATTTCACCATGTTGATCGGGATTGCGAAACCGATCCCCATGTAGCCGCCGGTGCGGCTGTACAATGCGGAATTGATACCGACCACTTCGCCGTAGATGTTGATCAGCGGGCCACCGGAATTGCCCGGGTTGATGGCGGCATCGGTCTGGATGAAGTTCTCGTATTCATTGATACCGACCCTGCTCCGGCCCTTGGCGCTGACCACCCCGACAGTGACGGTCTGGTTCAGGCCGAACGGGTTGCCGATGGCGATCACCCACTCACCGACATCGAGGGCATCGGAATCGCCGAGCGATAGGGTCGGCAGCTCTTCGTCAACATCAATTTTGATGAGCGCCACATCGGATTGCGGGTCGGTGCCGATCAGTTTGGCCTCAACCTCGCGATTATCGGCCAGGGTGACGGTCATCTTTTCAGCGTTTTCAACAACATGGTTGTTGGTCAGGATGTGCCCGTCGTCGCTGATGATGAATCCGGAACCGGCGCCGTATTGCCGACGTTTTGGTCGATCGGGATCCTGAAACCGGAATTGCGGTCCGAAAAAACGTTCAAAAAACGGATGATTGAAAAACTCTTCCATTTCCGCCGGTGGTTTGGCGGTACTTTCGACCTTGATATGGACGACCGCCGGTTTGACGTCTTTGACGACCTGGGCAAAGGCCTTGGCGGAACGATCGAGCACTTCGATATCTTCCTCTGTCGGGGCCGCGCGAACAGTGACGAGCGAGGCGACGAGAAGAAAGATCAGGGCAATAAACGGGGTCGTTGACAGGCGAAGGATACGTGTGTTTTCCATGGTGTTTTTTCTCCGTGTACCGAAAAGATGTTGCACCAGACCGGAAAGGGCGGTCTTGGCTGCTTCTCCAGATAACAGTAAACGGATCGGAGTGGTGGTCAAGAAAGATTACACGATTGTAATCTTGATGAAATCAGGAGTGTTAAACGAGCGGGCACGGTCATCGTTCCCGCTCGCTGTGCCGACTCAACTGCGGATCATCTCGGCGATTTGAAAGGCGACTTCAAGGCTCTGCTCGGCATTGAGCCGAGGGTCACAGGTGGTCAGGTAATTCCGGTCGAGATCGTCGTCGAGAATATCGCGTGCGCCACCGATACACTCGGTCACGTTATCTCCGGTCAATTCGAAGTGGACGCCGCCGGGGATGGTACCTTCCGCCCAGTGGGTCTCGAAAAAGCAGGTAACCTCGGCCAGGATATCGTTGAAGTTTCGCGTCTTGTGGTCGCTACTCGACGTATAGGTATTGGCGTGCATCGGGTCGCAACTCCAGACGATGTTGTGGCCTTCCCGTTTCATCTCGCGCAGCAGGGGCGGGAGTACTCGTTCGATGTTTTTCAGGCCGAAACGGGTGATCAGGGTCAGCCGGCCGGGCTCATTGTCCGGGTTGAGCTTGTCGATCAATCGCTTGATATCATCCAGTTCGTATGTCGGTCCGACTTTGACACCGATCGGGTTGAGGACACCGCTCAAAAATTCGACATGGGCGCCGTCCAGCTGTCGTGTGCGTTCGCCGATCCAGAGCAGGTGGGCGGAACAGTCGTACCAGCCGCCGCTGGTTGAATCGACCCGAGTCAGCGCCTCCTCGTAGCCGAGCAGCAGTGCTTCGTGGGAGGTGAACAATTGGGCCTGGGTTATCTGCGGGGTATCCATCGAGATACCGATTGTTTCCATGAACTGGATGGCCCGATCGATCTGGCCCGCCATTCGTTCGTAGGACCGGCCCATCGGCGATTGGGCGACAAACTCCTGGTTCCAGGCCTGGACACGGTGCAGTGCGGCGAAACCGCCGCGGGTGAAGGCGCGCAGCAGATTCAGCGTGGCGGCGGCCATATTGTAGCCTTTGAGCATCCGTTTCGGATTGGGCATTCGTGCCGCCGCCGTCGGTTCGGGACTGTTGACCATGTCGCCGCGGTAGGACGGCAGAGTCAAACCGTCGATCGTTTCGGTATCGGCGGAGCGAGGCTTGGCGAACTGGCCGGCGATACGGCCGACCTTGATGACCGGAACGCCACCGGCGTAGGTCAGGGTAACGGCCATCTGCAGCAGTACTTTCAGGGTCTCACGAATCTTCGGTGCGGTGACCTGCGAAAAATTTTCCGAACAATCGCCACCTTGAAGCAGGAACGCCTCACCTTTAACCGCTTTGGCCAGCAGGGCCTTAAGCGATCTGATTTCACCGGCGAAAACGAGCGGAGGCAGAATTGATAATTCCGTCAATACCTTGTCGACGGCGGCCTGATCCGGCCAGTTGGGTTGCTGTAGCGCTGGGAACGCTTTCCAGCTTGATTTTGTCCACTGTTCTGCGGTGGTCATGGAGGTCCTCTTTTCAGGTTCGTTTGCTGCTCGTTATCAAATACCGAGACAGCAGCGTTCGAGGTCGAACGCGTTGAGAATGCGCTTTTCCCGCTGTCGTTTCTCTTCATCCACGAATGGAAGAAAGAGCAGGCTCGGCAGCATGTCCAGGGCCGCTTGACGATCTGGAATGGCCGCCAGTCCTTCACCGATGGTTTTTCCGGTTGCCGTATCCAGGAGCAGGGCGTCTTGGCCGTTGGTAACGACGGCCAACGGGATCTGGTACTCCGGGTTGAGAACCCGGGCGGCGGCGATCGCGGAGCGTTCCCGGCTGACCAGCGACCCTGGTCCGTAGCGGATGATCATGAACTGTCGGTCTTCGAGCCGAACCGTCAGGTCGATGACGGACGTGACAAAATGCCTGGTGAACAGCGTTTCGATAGAGAGTCGCGGCTGAAGTTCTTCTTTGCGGTAGCCGCGCTCCTCGACCATCAGTTTAGTAAGGCCCTGGCGGATGCGTTCGTCATCCGTGTCGACCAGTTCCTCGCCGGTCAGATAGTCGTTGAGGGTCCCGTAAACCAGGTGATGGGAATGATGTTCTGCCATGGTCTCCTGTAAAAGATTAATACTGTTGGGAATCGACGACTCTGTCAACAAAAATTACCGGACACACGGCAAAAAGTTCTGTCGCACCGCCGCTCTGAACAGAATGATCCGTCTCCGCCAGCGCCGACAACCGTGGCGATCCTTGTTGGAATACAGTACCTTGTCTCAACCAACGGCAAGACAAAACCCAATCATCGGGGGCCAAACCCAATCAATGGGGGACAAACCTCAATGGGGGACAGGTTTTAACCTGTCCCCCTCAAACTACCTGTCCCCCGCAAACGAATGTCTCGCAAACTACTACCATTAACTGCTGACCCGCGTTGGAGGATTGATCTTATCAATGCCGCGAGATATCAAGTGCTCGTTAAGGCCTCTCTCATGGGGTCAAGGAGGGATATATGGAGATCATCAGATTGTCGATTGAGACCGACGCCCGGCTGATCGACGCCCTGAGCGACTACCTGGTCGGGGTGCTTGGCGCGGCGGTGGAGTGCGGTGTGGATGAGGAGGCACCGGTTGCGACGGTGCACGCCTTCCTGCAGCCGTCGTCCGCCACCGGTATGGACGGCAGCGAAGCGGAGCGGCGTCTTGCCCTTTACGGTGAGGAACTGGCGGCCATCTTTGGCGTGGCGCCGCCTCTAATAATCCGGGACATCGTCGTCGATCAGGACTGGGCGACCAGCTGGCAGGAGCATTTTCGGCCCTTTACCATCGTTCCCGGCCTGGTGATCGCGCCGACGTGGGAAGAATACCGGCCCGGCGACGATGAACAGGTGATCGTCATGGATCCGGGCATGGCGTTTGGCACCGGGCATCATGAGACAACCAGACTGTGTCTGGATCTGCTGCGCCAGGTGATCGGTACATCGGCGGAAGCCCGGGTGCTCGATGTCGGCACCGGCACCGGGATTCTGGCGATGGCGGCGGTGCTGTTCGGCGCGGCCGGCGCGGTCGCTCTCGACAATGACCCCGAAGCGGTGCGAGTGGCCACTGAGAATGTGCGCAGCAACACGCTCCAGGACCGGGTTGAGGTGTCGTCGCGTTCCCTGATTGATTGTGCCGATCGCTATCAGGTCGTGATGGCCAATATCGTTCACGACACCTTGCTCGATCTCGCCGGCGATCTCGCCCGGGTCACCGACCATGGCGGCAGCCTGCTGCTGTCCGGTCTGATCTGCGGCGCGCAGGTGACCTCACTGCTGGATCGTTTTGCGACGCTATCGTTTCGGTGTGCCGGTCAGCTGCAAGATGGTGAGTGGTGCGCGCTGCACCTGGTAAAAATGGAGCGTTGACGGATCAGTCGGAGATCTGCATCGGTGAGAGCTGATAATCGTCGTCGAAGATAACGGCCATCCCGTCGCCTTCGTGACGGATGACGACTCCGGTGGCCTTGACCCAGGCCGGCTTCCCGGCGCAACGGCGGAGGCTGTCGAGTGACAGGATAAAGCGCAGTTTTTTCAGGTCGACAAATGAGATGAGAAATTCCATGGCGATCCGGCTGGCGATCGGCAGGGGCTGATCGGTGCTGATAAAGGCGCCTCCGGAACTGATATTGGCAGTGATCAGTTCGCCGAAGGACTCGACGTTGGCGCCACTGATCAGGGCCACGCGAACGGGCAGGTGCATCGTGAACCGTTCGTGCAGGCGTTGTTCGAGCGGCAGTGTCTGGTTCTTGGGACCGGTCGTCGTCATGAAAATGGGGAGCTTGAAAAATTCGGAATTTCGTTCAAGATCGAGGCGCGCAAGAACATTTTACCGCAGGCATATACATGATACTCCGAGGATAAAATTTGATTGCGCAACGATGAGATTGGGTGAAATGGTATTTTTTCAAAGTTTCCTCA
>NPIE01002261.1_pt2 | contig 9970 bp, 11 predicted proteins | sample 8637661 | NCBI WGS metagenome assembly NPIE01 (sample SAMN07420842, study PRJNA396082) | bioreactor metagenome | isolation source: sample BA12 brine-fed electro-methanogenic bioreactor BA | place: Japan: Kochi | collected 2016-12-09 | reverse complement strand
TACAGCCAGATCGGCATCATCATGCTGCTGGGGCTGATGGCCAAGAACGGCATTTTGATCGTGGAATTTGCCAACCAGCTTCGGGACAAGGGTTACGAGGTGAAAGAAGCCATTCTGGAAGGTGCCAGCCTGCGCTTCCGCCCGGTACTGATGACCACCATATCTACGGTGTTCGGGGCGGTTCCGTTGGTGATTGCCACTGGTGCCGGGGCCGAGAGCCGGGCGGCCATCGGCATGGTGATCCTGGGTGGCCTGATTTTCGCCACTACCCTGACCCTGTTCATTATCCCGGTGTTGTACAACCTTTTAGCCCGCTTTGCGAAATCCTCGAACGCGGTGGAGCAGGAGCTGGAACGCCTGGCAGCGGGCCCATCTGGCGGTAGCAGCTCGGCGGCGGTGCCACAGCGCAAGGCGGACGATTTCTGAACCCTACCGGCTGAATCCCGGCATCAAAGGGTGTCCGGGAACAGAACCTGACCGTCCAGGACCTCATCCGGGTGGATATCCACGCAGAAGATCCGGTGGCCCTGGGCCAGTGAGGTGCCGGTGGACAGGGTAACGGTTCGTCGGGCGTCCGGAAGGGCCACGTAGGGGCGGCTGCAGCTGATGTGTTGCGGTCGCTCCAGGGCGTTGCGGAAATATTCCCGATGGCTCCAGCAGGCGCCAGCGGACTGATACAGCGGGTTGAATGCGGCATTCCGGGAAGCCCCGGATTGGGCCAGACTGCCTTGCTGAACCCCTTTTTGATCGAGCAGGAAGCATCGCCGTACGCCCTCCATTTGCAGCAGAGGACGGCATACCCGATCAAATTCCTCGCCCCGGGCCAGGGCATGGCAGGCATCCATGATTTCGAATCTCAGCAGCTTGAGATAGGTCTCGCGGGTCCTGAAATCGTTCTGGCACCAGCGTTCGGATTCCGACATGACCTGTCGCAACGCGGTTTCGGCGGTCTGCGTCAGTTCTTCGGACCCTTGCCCCGGTCGGGCAAACAGAAAGCCCTGCAGCAGATCCGCTTCGGTGGCCAGCGCAATGTGGGCCTGGGCATTGTTCTCGATGCCTTCAATCAGCACCAGGCTGCCACTCTCGCGAATCATCCGGACCAGGCTGTTCAACAGCAATCGCGCGCGGTTGTGATCCTGGGCGTTCATCAACAGAGACCGGTCAATCTTCACGATCAGCGGGTTGATTCGCCACAGGCGCTCAAAATTGGAATCACCCATGCCAAAGTCGTCGATGGCGATCTGGAATCCCCGGGCCTTGGCTTCCTGGACGAACTCCAGCAGCGTGGCGCTGTCCCGGGAGGCGGTCTCCACCAGCTCCAGCACGATCTTCTCCGGATGCACGCCCAGTTGATGGCAATGGTCAGCCAGTACAGACAGGTAGTCGTTATGGTGGAACAGAGTGTCCGGGTTGATATTGATAAACAGCCAGATAGGTAGGTTGGTCTGGGTGAAATTCTCCAGATGCAGGTTCAGCAGGTGCCGGTCCAGTTCCGAGGTGACGCCCTGAATGCTGGCCTGCTCGAAAAGCGAAGGCGGCGGTACTGGCTGATTTCCACGACGAACCCGTACCAGTGCCTCGTAGCCGACCATCTTCTGATGGGTGGGGCTGAGAATGGGTTGATAGACCGACCGGAAATCGTGATGTTCGATAAAGCTGGCGGTTTTGCCAGAGGGGCGGTGCCGGTGCTCGGCAAGTCTGAGAACGCGCTTCATGGTCAGGAACCCTTGTACTGCCTGTTCGAGCCTTCCTGGCCGTGGTTGAGAAACTGCATTCCAGGCTCAAGCGAGTTCTGTGCCAAAAGCTCTGGTTGGGCGCCTGGCACCGGGGCCAGACGACCGCGCTGGCGAGCCTGCGTGGAAACTGGCCCTTTGTTGGTGCACTTGCGTTCAGGGGTACCGGTTTTTGCACCGTATATAGGCATCTGCTAAAAACGCTGTGGATAATTACTGGGATAATTTGCGAATAATGCCAGAGTAATTTAATTAAATTTATATTTAACAAATAGTTACCGACGTTTTTTGCTGTAAGTGAAGGCATCAATTGTGTGGATAACTTTTTGAAAACTTTTTTGAACAATGTATGACAAGGCTATGAAATCCTGAAACTTTCGGAATTTCCTTATCCTGTACGAACCCTGTCAGAGAGCGGCCTCGCACTGATCATCGGCCAAGGCCAGCCACTAGGGTTTTTATTCACCTCGTTGCTGGTTAAAATTTGCACATTCTGACTGCAATTTTCCGGGCGAGGCGTTATACTCGCCGCCCTGTTTTTTTCCCCGATTTCCGAGGTGTAGTGTGGAGTTTCCGACCCGTTTCGATGTCATTGTCATTGGTGGTGGCCATGCCGGTACTGAAGCCGCCCTGGCGGCAGCGCGTATGGGTTCGCAAACCCTGCTGCTGACCCACAACATTGAGACTCTGGGGCAGATGTCCTGTAACCCGGCCATCGGTGGCATTGGCAAGAGCCATCTGGTGAAGGAAATCGATGCCCTGGGCGGCGCCATGGCCCGGGCCACCGATCAGGCAGGCATCCAGTTCCGGGTCCTGAACAGCCGTAAGGGCCCGGCGGTGCGTGCCACCCGTGCTCAGGCGGACCGGATTCTGTACAAAGCCGCCATTCGTCATATGCTGGAAAATCAGCCCAATCTGACCCTGTTCCAGCAGGCGGCCGATGACCTGATTGTGGAAAACGACCAGGTGGTGGGTGTGGTGACTCAGACTGGCATCCGCTTCAACGCTAAAACCGTGGTTTTGACCACCGGTACCTTCCTCGGTGGCGTTATCCACATCGGTATGCAGAATCACGCCGGTGGTCGCGCCGGTGATGCGCCGGCCAATGCCCTGGCCAAACGCCTGCGGGAGCTACCGTTCAACGTTGGCCGCCTGAAAACCGGAACACCGCCGCGCATTGATGCCCGCACCGTGGATTTCTCCGCGATGCAGCAGCAGTGGGGAGACGATCCGACACCCGTGATGTCGTTTATTGGCAGCCGTGACGAACATCCGGAGCAGATCTGCTGTTACGTGACCCGAACCACCGAAGAAACCCACGACATTATCCGCAGTGGGTTTGACCGCTCGCCCATGTTCGCTGGCAACATCGAGGGCGTGGGCCCGCGTTATTGCCCGTCCATCGAGGACAAGGTCAACCGCTTTGCCGACAAGGATTCGCACCAGATTTTCGTCGAGCCCGAAGGCCTGACCACCAACGAGCTGTACCCGAATGGTATTTCCACCAGCCTGCCGTTTGATATCCAGCTCAAGGCAGTGCGCTCGATTCCCGGTTTCGAGAACGCCCACATCCTGCGCCCGGGCTATGCCATCGAGTATGACTACCTGAACCCGCAGGACCTGCGCCACACCCTGGAAACCAAGTTTATCCAGGGCCTGTACTTTGCCGGCCAGATCAACGGCACCACCGGTTACGAAGAAGCCGGTGCCCAGGGCTTGCTGGCGGGCATCAACGCCTCGCTGCGGGCCCAGGATAAAGAAGAGTGGTACCCGCGCCGGGATGAGGCCTATCTGGGCGTACTGGTGGACGACCTGATCACCATGGGCACCCAGGAGCCCTACCGTATGTTTACCAGCCGTGCCGAATACCGGCTGATCCTGCGGGAGGACAACGCCGACCTGCGCCTGACCGAAACCGGCCGCAAGCTGGGCCTGGTGGACGACGAGCGCTGGCAGAAGTTCAGCGAGAAGTGCGAAGGCATTGCCAAAGAGCGTAGCCGCCTGGAAAGCACCCGTATCCATCCGAACACCGAGGCGGGTGAGCGAGCCAATGGCTACCTGAAACAGCCGATGACCCGTGACCAGTCTCTGGCGGAGCTGCTGCGCCGTCCGGAGATTGTCTACGATCACATCGCCGAGATCGGGGCCGAACGGGCGGAGGACCCGAACGTAGCCGATCAGGTGGAAATCGAGATCAAATACGAAGGCTACATCTCCCGCCAGGCGGATGAGATCGAGCGCCTGCGCAAGAACGAGAACACCGCGTTGCCGCTGGATCTGGATTACGACGTCATCGGTGGCCTGTCCAACGAAATCAAGCAGAAGCTCAAGGATGTGCGCCCGGAAACGGTGGCTCAGGCGTCCCGTATCCAGGGGGTGACCCCGGCGGCGGTCAGCCAGATTCTGGTGCATCTGAAAAAGCGCGACCTGTTGAAAAAGCAGAGCGCCTGAGATGAGTTATCCACAGTGGCCCGGCCAGCTTCGGGACGGCCTCGCGGCCATGAACCTGTCTTTGTCCGACAGCCAGCAGCAACAGTTGCTGGCTTTTCTGGCTCTGCTGAACAAGTGGAACAAGGCCTACAACCTGACCGCCGTGCGGGATGAGCGGGTCATGGTCTCCCGCCAGTTGCTGGACAGTCTGAGCATCCTGCCCTGGGTGACCACAGACCATTTGCTGGATGTGGGCGCCGGCGGCGGCTTGCCGGGTATTCCGCTGGCCATTGTGTTCCCGGAAAAACGCTTTACCCTGCTGGACAGCAACGGCAAGAAAACCCGATTCCTGAATCAGTGTGTGCTTGAGCTCGGGCTGGACAACGTTGAAGTTATCCACGGCCGGGCGGAAGACTGCCAGCCCGATCAGCCCTTCTCCCAGATCAGCAGCCGGGCCTTTACCGCGCTGGAAAACCTGGTGACCTGGTGTGGCGGTCTGCTCGCGAATGACGGCGAGTTCCTTGCCATGAAAGGCCAGTATCCGGATGATGAAGTAGCTGCCCTTCCGGCGGACTGGCAGGTAGAATCCAGCCATTCCCTGACCGTCCCCGGAGCCGACGGTGAACGGCATTTACTGATCGTCGCCCGGGCTGAACGACACCGGTAACCCTCAACAGCAGGAGGCAAAGCATGGCGCGCGTGATTGCAGTGACCAATCAGAAAGGCGGTGTGGGCAAAACCACCACCTGCGTCAATCTTGCCGCGTCTCTGGCGGCCACCAAGCGCCGGGTGCTGCTGGTAGATATGGATCCCCAGGGGAATGCCACCATGGGCAGCGGTGTGGATAAAAATTCCCTGGAGCTGTCCGGATACGATGTGCTGACCAAACGGGCTACTCCGGCGGACGTGATCGTCCACGCTGAAGCCTCCGGTTTTGATCTGCTGCCCGCCAACGGTGACCTGACCGCCGCCGAAGTGGAGCTGATGAACGAGATTGGCCGGGAACACCGGTTACGGCTCACCCTCAACACCGTTCGGGAAAACTACGACTACATCCTGATTGATTGCCCGCCTTCGCTCAGTCTGCTGACCGTGAATGCCCTGTCTGCCGCGGATTCGGTACTGATCCCGATGCAGTGTGAATATTATGCCCTGGAAGGGCTGGCGGCACTGATGAACACCGTCCAGCAGATTCAGGAAACGGTCAATCCCAATCTGGAGATTGAGGGTATCCTGCGCACCATGTACGACCCCCGCAACAGTCTGACTCTGGATGTCTCCGGTCAGCTCAGTGAATATTTCGGTGACAAGGTTTACCGGGCGGTGATTCCCCGTAACGTCCGGCTGGCAGAAGCGCCCAGCTACGGCATGCCGGCACTCAAGTATGATCGGGTGTCCAAAGGTGCGGTGGCTTATCTGGCGCTGGCTGGCGAGATGGTACGCCGGCACGGATCGAAAAAGACATCGCCCGCGGTTGCGGTGTAACATAGACCGCCGTCAGGCAACCATGCACCCACTATTTCAACAGGAAGAATGACAACTACCATGGCGGCGAAGAAGCGAGGCTTGGGCGAACGGGGACTGGGGGCACTGCTCCAGGGCTCGAAGGTGAATCTCAATCAGGAGACCAGTGATCACGATGGTGAACTGCGTGAGATCCCGGTCGACCTGATCCAGCGTGGTCGTTATCAGCCGCGCCGGGATATGGACCCCGCCGCTCTGCAGGAACTGGCAGACTCCATTCGTCAGCAGGGCGTGATGCAGCCGGTCGTGGTGCGTCCGGTTTCGGAAGGCCGTTATGAACTGATTGCCGGTGAGCGCCGCTGGCGTGCCACCCAACTGGCAGAACTGGACCGTATTCCCGCCATTATTCGCGATGTCCCGGATGAAGCCGCCATTGCGATGGCGCTGATCGAGAACATCCAGCGCGAAAACCTGAACCCCATTGAAGAAGCCTTCGCCCTGCAACGCCTGCAGGACGAGTTCGGCCTGACCCAGGCCCAGGTGGCCGAGGCGGTGGGCAAGTCCCGAACGACGATCACCAACCTGTTGCGGTTGATCGGCCTGACCGAAGACGTAAGGGTAATGCTGGAGCATGGTGATCTGGAAATGGGCCACGGCCGTGCCATGCTCACCCTGCCACCGGAGCAGCAGATGCAGGTGGCCCGTCAGGTGGTCGCCAAATCGCTGTCGGTGCGCCAGACTGAAGCCCTGGTGCGCCGGGTTCAGCAGGAAAAACCGGAAGACAAAGCCAGCGCCAAGCCGGCTCTGGATCCGAACATCCGGGCCCTGCAGGACGATCTGTCTGACCGGCTCGGTGCCCGGGTGGCGATCAATCATGGTAAACGCGGCAAAGGCAAGCTGGTGATTGAGTACAGTTCACTGGACGAGCTTGACGGCATTCTGGGCCACATCCGTTAGTCGGTCCGATAAAACCTGAAAATCATCCTAAAGTCCCGTCTGGTGCCGGAAACACCACATGTGGTTGTGGTGATCGATGAGCAACACAACCTGTGTAAAACTTCAGGTTTCGGCGGCAAAATCTGCTCACTTTTTCGCCAATTTTTCCGTGCGGTTATGTTGAACACCTATCGGTTAACACATATAATTCCGCGCGCTTGGAATGACAGCTGGTGATATGAACCGTTCTTCGAGAGCCATCACGTACGTACCACTTGGCAAGTGGTTGATTATAGAGATGGCGGTTCTGCTGATTCTGAGCCTGTTGTGGTTGTTGGAAAGTCGTTTGGCCGGGTATTCCGCCCTCATTGGCGGTCTTATTTTTGTCATACCAAACGCGTACTTTGCTCACCGCGCTTATCGTTATCAGGGTGCCCGACAGATGCACCTGGCAGTGAGCAACATATTCAGGGCAGAGAGCATCAAGCTGGCCCTTACCGCAGTGTTTTTTGCGGCCGTTTTCACTTTAATGGAGCCAGTCCACGTACCGGCTCTGTTATTCACTTTTGCTGTGATGGTTGTGTTGGGTACGGCATTGCGCTGGCTCATCCGGCCGCGACCACAGCGATGACTGGACGAGAGCAGTATGGCAGCTGATACCCCAGTAGAGTATATAAAACACCACCTCACCAACCTTACCTATGGCAAGCTCCCGGAAGGCTATGAGCGCGCGGATGGCAGTGTCGTGCAGGAGGCCACCTGGACCTTCGCACGAACTGGTCAGGAAGCCACAGACATGGGCTTCATGGCAATCCACGTCGATACCCTCGGCTGGTCAATCGCCATGGGTATTCTGTTCCTGGGCCTGTTCCGATTTGTGGCCAACCGGGTCACCGAAGGCACGCCGAGCGGCTTGCAGAACCTGATCGAGATGACCTTTGAATTTGTTCAGGGCATCGTGCGCGACGTTTTCCACGGCAAGAATCCGCTGATTGCGCCCCTGGCGTTGACGATTTTCGTCTGGATTCTGCTGATGAACATCCTGAAGCTGATCCCCATCGACTATATTCCGTCGATCGCTCACGCGCTGGGGCTTGAGTACTTCAAGATTGTTCCGACCACCGATCCGAATGCCACCTTCGGCATGTCGATTGGTGTGTTCCTGCTGATTCTGTTCTACAGCTTCAAGGTGAAAGGCGTCAGTGGTTTCAGTAAAGAACTGGCCTTCAACCCGTTCAATCATTGGATCATGATCCCGTTCAACCTGCTGCTGGAAATCCTGGCGCTGATCATCAAGCCAATCAGTCTGGCGCTGCGTCTGTTCGGTAACATGTACGCTGGTGAAGTTGTGTTTATCCTGATTGCGCTGTTGCCACTGTGGATTCAGTGGACGTTGAACGTCCCCTGGGCGATCTTCCACATCCTGGTTATTCCGCTTCAGGCCTTTATTTTTACGGTGCTTACTGTGGTTTACCTCAGCGCGGCACACGAAGATCACTGATTAACCCTTAAATAAACAAACCCTTAACTATCTGAAAAAACTGAGGAGTCTTCAATGGAAATGGTATTTATCGCAGCTGCGTTGATCATCGGTCTGGGCGCTCTGGGCGCTGGTATCGGTTTCGGTCTGCTGGGCGGCAAACTGCTTGAGTCCACTGCCCGTCAGCCGGAAATGGCCAACCAACTGCAAACCAAAGCCTTCATCATGGCTGGTCTGCTTGACGCGGTTCCCATGATCGGTGTTGGTATCGCGATGTACCTGATCTTCGTTGTTGCTGGTTAATTAAACCGAGAGCTGTGGGCGCCGGCTAAGGCCGCGCCCCTCCTTCCGGAAACCAGGACGCAACGAATAGCAAGAGGTATATCGCCGTGAATATAAACCTTACGTTGATAGGGCAATCGATTGCCTTCGCTATTTTCGTCTGGTTCTGCGTCAAATATGTATGGCCGCCGATTACGGCTGCCATGGAAGCGCGCCAGAAGAAAATTGCAGATGGCCTATCCGCGGCCGATCGGGCATCACTCGATCTCGAACTGGCCCAGGAAAAAGCCACCAAAGAACTGCAAAAGGCGAAAGAAGAAGCTGCAGCCCTGATTGACCAGGCCAACAAGCGTGCCGCCCAGATTGTGGAAGCCTCCAAAGAGGATGCCCGCAAAGAAGGCGAAAAGCTTATTGAGCAGGCCAGGGCGGAAATTCAACAGGAGCGTGTTCAGGCTCGCGACGCACTCAGAGCAGAAGTGGCCACCCTGGCCGTTGCCGGTGCCGAGAAGATTCTGGAAACCTCTGTAGACGCCAAAGCTCACAGCGAGATGCTGGAAAAGCTGGCCGCAGAACTCTAAACGAGGGTCATCATGGCAGAACTTACAACGTTAGCCCGACCCTACGCGAAGGCCGTTTTTGATGCCGCGCAGGACCAGAACGCCGTTGATCAATGGGATCAGGCTCTGGCTTTTGCCGCTCAGGTTGCGGCTGACCAAGAGGTAAAGAACATCCTGGCCAACCCCGGCCTGTCTGAGCAACGCAAGGCGGAACTCTTCGCAGAGTGTTTTGAAGAGCCGCTGCCTGAAGCACTCAGAAACTTCCTGTTGATTCTTGCTGAAAACAAGCGTCTGGCCCTGCTGCCGGAGATTTCTGCTTTGTTCCGTTTGTACCGTGCAGACCTTGAGAAGTCTGTGCACCTGACAATCGATACCGCATTCGACTTGTCTGCAGACGAACAGCAGAAACTGATCGACGCACTGTCCAAAAAGCTGGAGCGCAAGGTCGAACTCGAGACCACCGTGGATCAGTCCCTGATCGGTGGCGTGATCGTACGAACAGGCGACCTGGTTATCGACGCTTCAGTCCGTGGCAAACTGGCCAGAATGGCCAGGGCTCTGGGCTCCTGATTTCAGCACAAGGTTTGAGGACAAAGGCATGCAGCAACTGAATCCATCCGAGATCAGTGACATCATCAAGAAGAGAATCGAGAAACTCGACATCTCTTCCGAAGCAAAAAACGAAGGTACGATCCTGTCTGTATCTGACGGTATCGTGCTGATCCACGGTCTGGCCGACGTTATGTACGGCGAGATGATTGAATTTGCCAACGGCACATACGGCATGGCGCTGAACCTGGAGCGTGATTCTGTTGGTGCGGTTGTTCTGGGTGACTACGAAGGTCTGGCCGAAGGCCAGAAGGTACGTTGTACTGGTCGTATCCTGGAAGTACCCGTTGGTAACGAACTGCTGGGCCGTGTGGTTGACTCCCTGGGTAACCCCATCGACGGTAAGGGCGAGCTGGGCAACAGCCTGACCTCCCCGGTCGAGAAGGTTGCACCTGGCGTTATCGCCCGTCAGTCCGTTGACGAGCCGGTACAGACTGGTCTGAAAGCCATCGATACCATGGTTCCCATCGGCCGCGGCC
>NPIE01007956.1_pt1 | contig 9974 bp, 7 predicted proteins | sample 8637661 | NCBI WGS metagenome assembly NPIE01 (sample SAMN07420842, study PRJNA396082) | bioreactor metagenome | isolation source: sample BA12 brine-fed electro-methanogenic bioreactor BA | place: Japan: Kochi | collected 2016-12-09 | reverse complement strand
GGCCGCCGGCCTGGAGAGCGGTAAAAAACGTGCTTATTGTGGTGGAACAATGGCAGCAAACCCGCTTACAGCCGCAGCGGGCTATCATGCAATCCGGGAAATCGAACGTACCGATGCATGTGCCGTTGCGGGCAGGGCGGGGGACCGGCTTACCCGGGGTCTGGAGAAGCTTTTGGCCGGGCGGAATCTTCCCTATGTGGCCTACAATCAGGGTTCCATCTGTCATCTGGAAACCATCGGGGCTATGTTCATCAAACTGGACCTGCTCAGGATAAGGAAGGTCCTCAAAGAGATAAAAACCCGGAAATTTATGATGGAAGAGTTCGGTGCTGCCTATCTGGCGGAAGGCCTGGTGACCCTTGCGGGAAGCCGGATGTACACAAGTGCCGCCGACACAGACGAAGTAATTGATGATGCCCTGGAGCGTTTCGGCCGGGTTTTTGACAAGGCTGATACTTCGGTTCTGGAGGCCATACCGAATGAAAGATGAAAACATGAGCGAGGAAACGGGACGCAGTCTTGTTCTGGAGACGTGCAGAACGCTGGTGGATCTCGGACTGGTAAAGGGTACCTGGGGTAATGTGAGCCTCCGTCTCGGCGATAACCAGATGCTCATAACTCCCAGCGGGGTGGATTACGGGATTATGACCGAAGCGGATATCGTGAAAGTCAGCCTGGCGGACGGCACTTATCAGGGGCGTAAACCCTCCAGCGAGAAGGGACTCCATATCGGTGTGTACCGGGAGCGGAAGGATATCCGCGCGGTAATACATCACCATGCCCAGAGCTGCTCAAGCTGCGCTGCTGCCGGACGTGATGTTCCTGCTGTGCTGGATGATCTTGCCCAGATCGCGGGCCCTACCGTAAGGGTCGCTCCATACGCTCTTCCGTCCACCAAAAAGATTGTCCGGGTCACCCTGAAGGCGCTGAGGGGACGGATGGCCGCGCTTATGGCCAACCACGGTGCGGTATGCCTGGGCCGGGACATGGCGGAAGCGCTCACCTGCAGCGAGGTGCTGGAGAAAGGATGCCGCGCTTTCATCGAGGCTTCCTTTCTCGGGGGTGCAAAAAAAATCAACAGGGTGGAAGCCGCCCTGATGCACCAAGTCTATCTTAACAAATATTCAAAGCTCAGGAAGGGATAAGCAATGGAGGACCGGTACTTTATTTCCTTCGATATCGGTACCACCGGCGCCAAGACCTGCCTCTATAAAATGGAGAAGGCGCTCCGTCTGGTGGACTCGGCAATGGAAGGATACTCGCTGAAGGTGCTTCCCAATGGCGGGGTGGAGCAGGATCCCGAAGAATGGTGGAGCGCACTTGGAAAAACTGCCCGGCAGGTACTGGAAACATCGTCCGTGCCACCCGGATACATTCGAGGCATAAGCTTCTGCTCCCAGATGCAGGGGCTGGTGCTCGTTGACCGGGAAGGCAAGGCACTGAGGCCTGCCATGAGCTACATGGACCAGCGGGGAACACTGCAGCAGCGGCGCGGTCTGCTGCATGGAGCCAGGATTGCCGGAATGAATGCCCAGAAGCTTCTTCACTCCCTGCATGTTACGGGCGGAGTCTCGGCGAGCGTGAAAGATCCTCTCTGGAAGTACAAATGGGTGGAGGACCATGAGCCGGATATCTTTTCCAGGATACACAGATGGCTGGATGTGAAGGAGTACCTTATTCTCCGCTGCACCGGCAGGACGGTGATGACTCCGGATTCGGCACATGCAACTTTTCTCTACGACACAAGACCGGGCCATCCGGGATGGAGCACCAGACTCTGCCGCATGTTCGGGGTTAATCCTGCACACCTTCCCGAGGTTGCCGACCCGGATCAGGAGGTCGGCCCTCTTACCGCCGATGCATCCCGTTTTCTGGGACTCCCCGAAGGAACTCCGGTATTCGGCGGAGGAGGGGATCTGACCATGCTGGCCCTGGGTGCGGGCTGCGTACAGCCCGGAGACACCCATATATACATAGGCACCAGCGGCTGGGTATCCACGGTAGTCCCGCGGCGCACCCTGGATCTGACTCATTTCATCGCCTCGGTTATCGGAGCCCGGAAAGGTACCTACAATTATATTTCCGAGCAGGAAACCAGCGGAAAATGTCTGGAGTGGGTGAGGGATCACCTGGCCCTGGACGCAATCGGCATCTATCATCAGAAGCTTGATGTGACCCAGTCCCTGGAAAGCTCCTACGGCAGCCTGATGGATTTTCTTGACACTGTTGTTGCAGAGACCGTGCCCGGCTGCGGAGGGGTGCTTTTTACCCCCTGGCTCCACGGCAACCGTTCTCCCTTTGAAGACCGCAACGCCCGGGGGATATTCTTCAATATCGGGCTCGAAACGGGCAAGCGGATGATGGTGCGGGCTGTGGTTGAGGGGCTGGCGTATCACAAGCGCTGGATGCTGGAGGCGGTGGAAACCAAAGCGAAAGTGTCGGATGTTATCCGTTTTGTGGGAGGAGGCGCCGCATCGGATGTGACCAGTCAGATCCTCGCTGATATTCTTGAACGGCCCGTGGAGTCAGTGGAGAATGCCCGTAATGCCGGAGCCCTGGGAGCTGCCCTGGTCGGAGCGGTGGGCCTGGGCTGGGTAGAAAACCTGGACCGTATCCGGGATCTTATCCCCCTGCGGCGGAGGTTCGAACCCGACCCGAAGTACCGGAAAATCTACCGAAGGAACTATGGAGTATTCAAAAGACTCTACAGAAGCAACCGGGAAGCGTTCCGGATTCTCAACGGGGATGACAGCCTGAAAAAATCCGGATAGGCACTGCTGCGGAATAACTGGAGGAGATGAATGGCAAAGGAAGTGAAACTCTACGGATACCGGTGGGTGGTGCTCGCCGTGTTCATGCTTATAACCGTGGCGGTGGAGATCCAGTGGCTCACTCATGCTCCGGTGGCCCGGGCTGCGGAGGTTTTTTACGCCGGACAGTTCAATCCGGCCTCCATTATCAATATTGATTTTCTGGCCATGAGCTACATGCTCCTGTTCCTTGTGTTCTGTCTTCCCGCCTCCTATGTAATTGATACCTATGGTATCCGATGGGGAGTGGGTATCGGGGCTGCCCTGGCGGGGGGCGCCGGTCTGGTAAAAGGAATCTTCGGGGCCGATTTTCATGTGGTACTGGCCGCCCAGCTCGTACTTGCCTCAGCCCAGCCTTTCATTATAAACGGAGTAACCGCCCTCACGGTTCGCTGGTTCCCCCTCAGGGAACGGGGACTGGCCGCGGGACTGGCTGCGCTGGCCCAATATCTCGGAATTATTCTGGTTATGGCTCTGACCCCGCTTATGGTGGTTTCCTCTTCTTCCGACCCCCGTTACGGCCAGGGGATGGAGCGTATGCTTCTAATCTACGGTATCTTTACCGTCGTGGCCGCCCTGGCGGCCCTGGTTTTTATGAGGGAGCGGCCGCCCACTCCACCGGGCACGGAGGAGTACCGGCCGGCTCCCTTTACCGCCGGCCTCCGGCGGATCCTCAGTTTGAAGGATATGAGGATCACTCTGCTTCTCTTTTTTACAGGTCTGGGAATCTTCAATGCCGTCAGCTCCATGGTGGACTCCATCGCCGGTTTTCTGGGGGTGGCGGATTCCGACGGTATGATAGGCGTACTTATGCTTCTGGGAGGCGTTATCGGTGCCGTGGTGCTTCCGGTCCTGTCGGATAAATTTATGAAACGAAAGCTGTTTCTGGTCCTCTGTATGGGCGGTATGGTACCGGGCCTCTTTGGTCTCACCTTCGCGGGGAGACTCTTTCCTGATCCCGCCGCATCCTACACCCTGGCCCTTGCATCATCATTCATCCTAGGATTCTTTGTCATGAGCGCCGGTCCCATCGGTTTCCAGTACGCCGCCGAAGTGAGCGCCCCGGCTCCCGAATCCACCTCCCAGGGGCTTCTGCTTCTGTCGGGGCAAATTACCGGCCTTGTATTCGTAGCTGGAATGAGCGTCAGGGACAATGTCTGGCTGGGCGGCTTTATGCGTTTTTTCTTTGCCGCTTCAATAGGGGCGTTTCTTCTGGTGCTGTTCTTGAAAGAAAGCCCGATGATGGTACATGCCCGATCCTCCGGTGGCGCAGGCAGGAGCTAAGTTTCCTTATTTATTTTTGCTGTAACTTTGACGAACGGGTTCTGCGGCACTATGATTAAACGTGGAGCGGGAGCCCGCCGTTTTCGTTACTTCCCCTTACCAGAGTTGAGGCGAAACGTGCAAGGCTCCCGCTCCACTATATAGTAACCCCCATAATGAATCTGTCAAAGCAGTTTTTTATTGAGTAAAATCGTTTCCGGATTGTCTTTTTTGAGATTATGGACAATAATTCAGTAAGATGTGGAAAAGAATTGCTGAATCCGGTGACTTATTCATAGTAAAACTCGTTGCACTTGCATGTATATGTTTGCTCTCCTCCGCAGCTCTTTACTCACAGGATACCCCGGCAGAAAAAACAAGGGAAACAGAAGAACGGAGTGTTGTCGCCGTTGTTCCTTTCGGCTCTGACGGCGATTCCAGACTGCTCCCCCTTGTTGCGGAACGGGTATTCTTTAATAAGATGCAGACGATTGATGCCTTTACCGTTCTGGGGAAGGATCAGCTGACGGATATGCTGAACAGCAGCGGTGTTTCCCTGCCCGACCTTGCCGACCGTGATTCCGTTCTTGAGGCCGCCCGGGCGATAGATGTCGACCAGGTGCTTTTCGGCCGCATAGAAAAGCGTGGGGCCAACTATCTGCTTACTACGGATTTGTATAACAGTTCGGACGGATCTCTTTTTCTCAGGGGAGAAGAAAATGCTGTAGGCCTCGAAGACATCGACCTGGCTGCAGAAAACATAACCCGTGAAATTAGCAGGAAACTGCTGCCAGTGGAAAAGCACGCTCAGGTTGAGCAGAAACTGGATGAAGAAGCGGCCGTGCGCGAGCAGACTTCCGGCGGCGAATCCCTCTCCTCCTTTGAAGAACTTGCAAAGAACGATCCTGAAGCAGCTCTTGAAAAGGTTGATGAAGACACGAGACAGGCCATAAGGGAGAAGGTTAAAGAGGACGTCAAGGAAGAGGCCCGCCAGGAAGTGGTGGAAGAGGAGATACAGAAGCTCTACGCCGAGGAAAAAGAGACCGAACGGCAGCGCAAAATCCGCCTCTGGCAGTTCTGGTCCAACATCGGTTTTACCGGACTCGATTACTGGGCATCGGTGTCGGGGATGATCTCCACCCAGAACAGGCTGGACAGCGGAAAAGCCTGGGGGGGGTATATGTATGGCCTGTGGTCCGGATATGATCCGTATGAAAGCTATTGGAATGAATACAATCAGGCAAGGGGTTTCCTGATCTCTGCTCAGGTAAGTGAGGTTTTATCCTATACCGGAAGAAGCATTGCACATATCTATTATGATCCTGTACATATCGGCATTCCGGCTGAAGGCAGGGATTGGTACCGCGCATCTATTATTGCAAAAACACTGGCTGATTACACCGCATTCGGATCGGGTATGCTGGGATACGAGGCATTAAGAACATATAACGGCTATCAGGAGATGATAACGGAGGATCCTCAGCCAATTGATGAAATGAATAAAAGCTATGAAGAATACAGGACCTTTTACAACCTGTATCGTTATGGGTCCATAACTTCATACGCCATGCTCGGATTCGGAGGAACGGCAGTTGCGCTTGCACTGCTCTCGGACGGAGAGCATGAAGCTCTGGTTCAAAGCAGAAGAGCCCGGTTCTTTTATATCCTGGGTCAGGGACTGAGCGGCGCGGGCAATGTAACTTCGGGAATAGCGCTTGGCTATCGAGCCCGTATGGAAGAGCAACGGGTGTCGGAAAACAGCGACCCCATGGTACCGGGGGAGATTTACGACTCTCTTTCACTGCGTTTCTGGACCTGGTCGGGGATGACATGGGGTTTTTGGGCTGCCGGACTTGCAGCACAGTTATATGCAGTTAATCTTCCACCGGCAGGCACTTCAGGATCCGGGAACGAAGAGGCGGCCGGACCTCTGGCCTTTTCTATTTTTCCTGTTCCGGGGGGCATTCAGGCTGTTGTGGGGGTGTCATGGTGAGGTCAGGTAAAGCGCTGATATGTATTATCATATGTATAATACCGATTTTTTCTTCATGTGATATTTTCTGGAATATGCCCTGGGGAAGGGATCCGTTCGATCCGACATCTCAGATAGGTGTGGTTCGGGCGGCCCGTGCGGGTGACGGTGCTATTGCAGTAGCCTGGGACTGGCGTCCGTTTCTGGATGATGATCCGGTTTTCAATCTTGATATTGATTCCAGGCGGGAGATTGTTGAACTGCGGCTTCTTCATGGAACGGGTTCTGCACCAGCTTTTGTACCACCCGTCCCTTTTGGAGAAGAGCTGTCCGACCGGCTGGATCCCGAAGGCTGGTATAAAATTTTTGATGATCTTAATGAGGACAGGGAGCACTTTTTTTCCATTTACGGGCAGGAGAAAAGCGGACAGTGGACAGGACCCTGGACGGTCAGAGGGCATGTTGACTGGGGAAGCGGAACAACCTCGGTAAATCTGCCTGCCTCCGGTGATTCATGGACAATCAATATCTCCACTTCTGATACATCAGTCCTCCCCGCTGGGACGCTGATTGAGGACGGAGTATGGGCAGCCGTGTACAGCTACGATCCGAGTGGCCTTGAAAACATGGGCTTTATTGAGTCGGCAACGATAGCCCCAATTACCGCAACCGTGACGACTGCGGGCACAATCAGCTTTTACCCACTTCGCTATGACTGGGATGGTACAACAGATGGCTACGATATTCTAATGAATTCCCGTTTCACAAAAGATGAAACCGGAGCGGTTCATAAATCGATAACGGCTACTGGGCCGATCAGCTTTACGCCCGCTGAAGCCAGACGTCTTGTTTCAAGGATGGCTCTTCTCGGGAGCTGGCGGATTCTCATCGTGGCTTCAAATTCAGGGGCGGTTACTATATCTGGCCCTCCTGAGTTTGATTTTTTCTACTGGTGGAACTGACCATGCGTTATAGAGTGTACGGAATAGTGTTAATTATCTTTTTCCTCGGCCTCTCTTCCTGCGATCTCTTCCTTGGACTGCCTAAAGGACGGGAAAACCCGGACGACGAAATGGCCCAGCTTACCTATCCCAGAGTAGCGGCAATCTCGGCCGACAGTGTACGGTTCAGCATCACCTGGAAAGATGCAATGAGATGGATGGATTCGGACAAGGAGATATCCGAGGCGCTGGTTGTCTGGTCCACACGAGGATTCCTTCTCTCTCCGACAGACCCGGCACGTTTGCTTTCATCGTATGAAGAAGAACGCATGTCCTCTTCCGGTACCTTCTCCAAAACGGTCGGCGGACTTTCCGATGGGGACACCTTATACGTCTCTTTTTTCGGAAAAATGGAAAGGGGCGGCTGGCTCCAGCCTCTTATGCGGAAGGCGTCAATTTCGGGCAGTGTCGTTGAAATCACAGCTGCTGTTACGTTTGTTACGGCCCATCTGCTTGATAAAAGCATCCCTGATGTTACTCAGGACGTCGTTATTGGCACAATGAATATAAGCTCCACGGATGTACTTGTTATCGAGGTGCAGACCGATATCCCCGAAGAGGCTCTTATAGTGTCGGCAGACATCGACCTGGGAAATGACTTTGATCTAAAGACCGTCCGTGCTGCTCCCCTGACAAGGTACTGGGATGGGGGGGATTATTACCACCTCATGGAAAACAATCTTATCAGCTTAAACAGTGCCTCGGTCGAAACAGGCGGAACAACAGATCCGATAATAGCCGCAGACAGGGCGTTTCAGGCCGCCCACTCCTGTAGAAGCAACATGATTGCCTTCGACATGCCATTGGGAGAAACTACAGGTATAAACTTAGGTGCTATAAGCTTCACAGTAAACTATGTAATGCCTTAAGACTGCGATGGCCGGCCAATTTTCATTGCATGCGAAGCCCTGCTCAGCGAAGCGTCAGGGATCGGAGGGGCGCCGAAGGCGGTCCGGCCGGTATTCCGGACGGACGGAACCCCCGCAGAGCCCGGCCCCGGTCTGTACCGGCGATTTTCCCGGCAGCGGGAGAAGTGCTTCTATAAAAAAGATCGGGGAGACGCCCGTCAAAACTACACCTTCCGGTAAAATTGCGTTATTATATTGTATCAGGAGGGTATATGGCACGCTGTTTTTCCTGCGGAAGTCTCTTACCGGATAAAATTTATCGTACGACGGTCTGCCCTGCTTGTGACAAGGATGCCAAGGTATGTCTCAACTGCGCTTTCTATGAGAAGGGTGCGCAGTGGGATTGCCGGGAAAAGATAGATGAACCCGTACGGGAGAAGGACAGAGCTAATTTCTGCGGGTTTTTCGAGCCGGAAAAAAAGCGCCGGGAGGCTTCCGACGGACCAGAATCTAATGAGGGGGGAGGGAAGGCCGTTGAGGCAAAACGGGCTTTTCTTGACCTTTTTGGTGATGATACGTGATGTATCTTACCGCTTAATGCCCGATGGTTTTGTGCCGATAGTGGAAACAGAGTAATATACATGACAAATTCGCAAAAGATCGCGCTGAGTCTGCTTTTAACCATTCTTCTCACTACCGGATTTGCATTTTTTGCATATTCCGGTTTTTTCTCGTTTATCGAAGCGCGTTACTATAATACCCGGGTAAGCGAAACTGTCACCGAAGACCTTGACTTCAAGAGCCGAACCGTATCTTCATACCACGCAGCCAATTTTGACCGCTTTCGGAAGCTGCTTTCCGGGTTCGATCCCGGGGCTGTGTATGCACCGAACTGGGACCAGGAGACAATATTTTCAATCCGTAATCTTATCGAGGCTTTTCGGGACACCTATCGCGGTGTTGTGGGCCTTCGATTTATTGACGATCAGGGGAAAATCCATTTCAGCACCTTTCCGGAGGATTCGGAGCGGGCAGGTCAGTATAAAACTATTTACCGCAACATGCCCGAATATGAGGGCAGGCTTGTCAATTTTCCTGTTGATGATGAAGGCAGCCTGGTTTTTCAGGCCGATGCCGGACAGTTTGTCTATTCGATCCCTGCTCTTGACGCCAACGGACGTGAGCGGGGAACCACTCTCTGGTATGTGAGCAGACGGGATTTCGAACGGGCCCTCAGCAGGTCGGGAGCCCTTGATCCCGCGGAAGATCTTCAGATTGTCGACGGCGGTTTTATCTTCGGCAGCTATGGAGGAATCGGGGACGATTTTTCCTGGCCCGACAGAAATGGTGAAAGGAGAGAGGTCTGGAGCGGTGAGGATGACAGCAGCTTCTATCTCTTTACGGCCGATCCCGAAACTGCCGCAACGGAATACGGAAAGATCGGCATGTTTGTTGACACCGACGAATTTGCCCTGGATGCGTCTCTCAAGATTATTCTTATCATGGCAACCTTTTTTTCGCTTTTCCTTATTCTCTTTCTGATTTTGAACCTGCGCCAGGACAAGGTTCTGGTACTTTCCGACCGGGTCCGGCGTTTCCAGATTCAGTTTCTGCGGGAGTATCTTGAGCGGAAAGACGAACTCGACTGGGACCGCTGGCACCGTGATGTAACCAGCCGGAAAGACGAGGTAAAGAAAGGAATAAAGGCCGGACTGGGAAGCTTGAAGCCGGAAGATGAGGAAGAGGTCGATCGGCTTATTGAATCCGGTTGGGAAGAGATCTTTTCCGTCATCGATCGCCATATCGCCGATCGTTCGCCGGCACTTCCGGCGGGCCAGGTTGACATAAGGAACCTGGAAGAGGTTGTTGGAAAAATTCTCGCTCTCGGGCAGTCAGGAGCCATCACCCGTCAGGCGGAACCCGGGCCATCACAGCCTCCTCCCGCCCCCGCTGAAACCGTTGAACCGGAAGAGGCAGCCGAGGTGGAAGAAGAGCTGGAAGAGCTCGAAGATATGGAGCCGGCTGAGGCGGAGGAAGCTGAGGAGATACAGGAAACCGAGGCCGTCGAGGATCTTGAAGA
>NPIE01000328.1_pt1 | contig 9980 bp, 6 predicted proteins | sample 8637661 | NCBI WGS metagenome assembly NPIE01 (sample SAMN07420842, study PRJNA396082) | bioreactor metagenome | isolation source: sample BA12 brine-fed electro-methanogenic bioreactor BA | place: Japan: Kochi | collected 2016-12-09 | reverse complement strand
TCGTGGGGTGTGTTCACGTTGTTCATGGAAAGAATCTCATTCTTATGTTCGAGAAATAAAGCTGAAAGAATTTTCACGAGATCCTTCCATTGTGAGGCTAATAGAGGCATCAGGAAGACAAGTGGTGCTTTACGTCATTCTGAGGAATTCCAGCGAAGGTTATTCTAATGAAGAATCTCTATTCAAATCCTAGCTTACCGAAACCACGAAGCAGAATTTGCTTGAGAATTGGACTCAAGGATGATAAAGAATTCTTTAGTGAACAGATTACATTGCAAAAAATTTGACAGAATAACAAAAATTTTAATTTTATCATATTATGAATTGAGAGGTGGAAAATGATAATTTTAATACAAAGGAAAAAACATAAAGCCCCCCCCCCCCCCCCGAAATATCTATAGTTTATTATATATCAAGCGATTGTATAAATCCGCATTATTTTTACAAACGCAGAAAACATTGTTTACGATATCGAATTGGAAGGTGTAAATTTCCCTTAAAATCTCTGCGGTTAATATAAGACCGCAGAAAATTTTTTATAATCTTTATGATTCCTGATAATTATATTGAAATTAAACTATGATTTTTTGCTTATAAAAATCAGCAACATTTAATATAGGAGGTATAAAATGAAAAAATTTCTTTTTTTAATCATAATAATCTTCATCTCAAATATCATCTTTTCAGACACATTATATGTTCCCGATGATTATAACACAATACAGGAAGCAGTCGAAGCAGCAAACAGTGGTGATACGATTATTATCCGAGAAGGTACTTGGACAGAAAATGTCGATTTAGATGAATTTACTACAGGAACTTTAACACTTCAAAGCACCGATCCAACAGATCAATCTGTAGTTGAATCTACGATTGTTCAGGCTACTAATACATCCAATAATGCATTTTCTAGAACAGACTTTTATTCTTCGGCAGATATATTCTTTAAAGGCATTACAATTAGAAATAGCAATGCAGGAATATATATTGACGATGTTTGGGCTTATACTGTAATTTATGTAGAAAATTGCATTTTAAACAGTAATACATTTGGCATAAAATCCGATTCATTCTATGCTGTCATTACAGAATACTCACATTTCTACAACAACGGCATCGCTATTAACAGTACACATAATTGGGTAACAAATAGATCTTGTATTGAAGCTTTTGGCTGCTTGGTTTACGAAAATGGTGCCGGATTTGTTTCCGATTTGGACATGTCTGTGGAGGAATGTACTATCGCAGATAACACATACGACGGAGTTTACATTGGGATGTATGGTTCTTGTACGATTAAGAATTCGATCATCTACGGAAATAACAATCAGATTAATGGGAATGGTACTGCATTAGTTACATATTCTTGTATCGAAGATGGTTTTCTTGGAATAGGAAACATTAACGATGATCCCGAATTTCTTGATCCATCAAACGATGACTACAGGTTAACCTGGGATAATAATGTTAAATCTCCCTGTATCGATGCTGGAGATCCGAACAGTCCTCTCGACCCGGACGATACCCGCGCGGATATGGGCGCTTTTTATTTCGAACATGAACACAAAACCTACAGCTTTGAAGGACCTATGGGAATACACGACGGCTGGACCTGGCTCTGCTTCGATATCCTCGATCCCACAAATGCGGCTACTAACAATCAGGTTCAATACTTGCTTGATGACATAAAAGAAAATTTGGATTATGGTGAACACAAAAGTACTTTTTTCTACTATACACCCAATCCCTATCCTGGTAGTTGGTTCAACGGTAATCATCTTATAACTTGCATAAAAGGTTATAAGATTAAAATGGATGCAGCCGATGAATTTGAAGTATGCGGTCAGCGGTATCCTGAAACGACTCCTTTTGATATCGATGATGGCGATTGGATAGGTTATTTTGTTGATAGGACATTAACCGTATATGATGCATTCGATGGCTATCTCGATAATATCAACAGGATCATTCATCAGGACTGGAGCGTTCGCAGAAGTGGAACTTATCCGAATTATAGTTGGCCGGATGTTAACTATACACTTAGTGCCGGAGATATGGTCATCGTTTACTGTGATGAGGATATAATCGGTTTCAACTGGGCACATCAAGAAGAATCGATGGCTTTTCAGGTTCTGGAACCGGAAAACTATTCCTATACCGAAGAAGCAGATTATATTCCCATTTATATCGAATTGGATGAGAATAATTTACCAGATGAAATTGGTGTTTTCGTCAATGATGAATGTAAAGGTGCACGCGTTGTTCAGCATGATTTTGAAAATATTTGTGCTTATATCACAGATTTACAAAGCGGTAATATCGAAATCGAATTTTTCTATAACGGCAGAGGAGCACAGCAAAGATACTCTGCCTATCTTGTTTATGATCCCGATACTGGTTATCGCCAAATAACAACGATCGATCTGAGCGAAAAAAAGGATTATTACTATGTTTCGTTCAATTCAGGTCCTACTCATGCCGGTCCAAAACAATCTGCAAAATTTTCAATTTCGAATTTTCCCAATCCTTTCAATCCAATCACGACTATATTCTATAATTTGCCCGAAGAAGATGATATTAGCTTAACCGTTTATAATTTGAAAGGTCAGATTGTGAAAGAATTAGTTGAGGGCGCTCAACCCGCCGGCAATTACAAGGTCGTCTGGGATGGTAAAAACCAATTTGGTCAACCGGTTTCCAGCGGAATTTACTACTATCGCCTGGAAGCCTGCGGCAGAACGCTGCATAAGAAAATGTTGATGTTGAAGTAACGCAAACATCTTGTTTGCGAAATCCTTGCGAAGGTCTGACACACCCCACGGCTAAAGCCGCACCCCTCTCAAGAGGGGAATTTGACCTTCGCAAGGTTATTTATCAGTCCCCCTTCGACTCGTCGCGACGTAATGCAATGAAGTCGGAAAGGGGGATTCAGGAGGTATCATGAAACAACAAATTAATCGAAAGCGACGTTCCCATACGTCGCCCCATCAATCATCACAAATCCAATTATCGCCCATTTCGAAGGCGACATTGGCCAATGTCGCCTTCATCGTGTTCCTTTGCGTTTCTTCGTGGCTCTCTTCCACCACCTGGCATATCAACCAAGACGGCAGCGGTGATTTCACTACAATCCAACAAGGTATCATTGCATCATCACAGGGCGATATCGTTCTGGTTTATCCCGGCACTTATTTTGAAAACATAAACTACAACGGTAAAAACATCACCGTTGCCAGCCTTGAACTCACTACAGGCGATCCGCAATATATTTCGCAAACCATTATCGACGGTCAAAGACAAACAAGCTGTGTGAAAATTATAAATAATGAAACTGAAGCCATTTTAAGAGGATTAACCATAACAAATGGACAAGGCGATGATACATTTTATTCTAGCAGTGGTGGAATTTCTATATATAGTGAAGATGATTATCAGATTTATTGTAGTATTATAAATTGTTTAATAATAAACAATTATGCTACAGGGGGAGCTGGAATAAATGTTTTTAATGCGGTCGTTTCATTGTCTGGTACAACAATTAGAGAAAATTATGCTACTCGAGCGGGTGGAGCTATTGGAGTAACAGATAATTCTCAAATAATCTTTGATCCTGTTAATAGATGCAATATATATAATAACTTAGCTGCCTATATGTGCGAGATTTATTTATCAACAGTCCAGTTCAATAATTTTTCCGTTATTGTTGATACATTTACTGTACTAAATCCTTCTGAGTATTTTGTGAGCAATACAGCAACCATGGTAATGAACTATAATTTTGATATTATGAATTATTTTATTGAACCAATAGAAAATGATCTATATGTATCTCCAGAGGGATCTGATGATAACTCAGGTTTAACATCAGAAGAACCTTTAAAAACAATTAATATTGCTGTTCGAAATATTGCTTCAAATCCAAATAATCAATATACAATACACCTTCAGCATGGAACATATAATAACTTTACAAATTCACTACAATTACCATTTGGCTGTAAATCTAATGTTAACATAATTGGTGAAAGTTTAGATAATGTTATTATTGATGCTGAATCTAATACTTCTTTCTTCTTGGGATTTACTGGATATGAGAATTCATTATTAATGAATGTGCAATTTGTAAATGGCTTTTTCCCAATATCTCTTGTTCATTTACATAATACTGACAATATCACATTCAAAAATATTAAGATCGAAAATAGTGTAATATCTAATAGAGGTGCAGGTCTTGTAAGTTCAACTTCAGGTGGTAATATTTGGCTAAATAATGTTAACATTGAAAATATAACAGTTATGAATGGATTTAGTGCTGGCGCTCATTTCAACGAAACTACATCTTTCTTTGCAAAAAATTGTATTTTTTCCAATAATTCAAGTATTGGTTACACTGGATTATCAGCCGGTCTTTATGCAATGAGCAGCGGAGATATAATAATTGAGAATAGTAAATTCATCAACAATAGGACTACAAGTACAAATTTGTTGGGTTGGGCGAGTGCTCTTCTCTGCACTGATTATAATAGCAGCATGGGGGACACTTACATTAATAACTGCCTATTCTCCGGTAATACTAACAACGGTGGTAAAAGCACAATTTTTAACAAATCAATTGATAATGGTACAGTATATTTCACTAATAATACTTCCGTAAACAATATGTCAATGTATGGAATCGAATTTCAGGGTTACATAAAATGTCAGAATAACATATTACGCAATCCTGGAGATTATGAAATTGTCTTATTTGATAAAACATCACAAGGCATTATCAGCGAAATAGATATCGCTTACAATAACATTGAGGGCGGACCAAGTGCAGTTTACAATCAAAATGGGGTGAACATTATCAACTGGCTGGAGGGCAATATAGATGAAGATCCGCTGTTTCTGGGAAGTGGCGATGATCCTTACCAGCTCACGGAAATTTCTCCCTGCATCGATGCCGGCACCCCGGACACCACCGGGCTTTTCCTGCCGCCCTGGGATCTGCTGTTCAACCAACGTATTTGGGATGGAGATAATAATGGAGAAGCAATCATCGATATGGGATGCTATGAATATGGTTCTTCTTATGCTTCGGGCTTAATATCAGGTTATGTGATTGATACAGCAGGAAACCTATTAGAAAATGCAGAAATCTCAGCAGGTAATTTTACCACTTTTTCAAATGAAAATGGCGAATTCAATCTGGAAGTAATCGTTGGAACTTACGATGTGGTTTGTTATCTGGAAGGATATGAAATTACCATAATGGAAGATGTTATTGTTAATCTGGGTGAAACAACCATCATAAACTTCATACTCGATCCGGCAGTAAGTATAGATGATATTCTAAATGCTAAAGATTTTCAACTATCCAATTACCCAAATCCATTTAATCCAACCACTACAATCTCATTCAATCTTCCCGAACCTGGCAAAGTTAAACTCGAAATCTATAACATCAAAGGTCAGAAGGTGAAAACTTTGTTAAATTCCACAACAGTGCCAGGAGCTTACAAATGTATTTGGAATGGAAAAGATGAGATGGGAAAATCCGTTTCCAGTGGTCAATATGTAATTAAATTGCAGCAAAGCGGAAATGAAACAGCAAAGAAAATAATGATGCTGAAGTGAATATTTGAAGTATCTGATCAAATCAATAAACGATTAAACTCAATCAAAAGTGTAATCCAATTATATATAAGTGAGATAAGTTTTCGGAAAGAGAAATGTTATTTTACAGCCTGTGCTCTCAATCTCTGTTTTATCTTAACCTGAATAATCCAGAGAACCAGCATGTAAAGATTTGCCACGCCGATCGTGTAGATAAAGAAAATGATCGGTCGGAAAAGTATGGCTGAAACAATCAGGACAAAAACATGAGCTGTGGGTCCGATCCAGAACCAGAGCAATATCATCAGTTTATTGGCATTGAAATAGTCATCTCTGTTATATACTTCGGTTTTCTTCATGCGGAATATCTGCAAATGTGAATAGCCTAAATAGAAAGCGATCAGGATCTTATCCAGCCACTTGCCACGCATGTGCTTGATGCGTTCCAGCTCTTGGGTGAAGATCCTTTTTTCTTCCCACACAGAAGTAACTTTTCCCAAGCCGTGGCTCATGAATTCCACACGATAATAATCTACGATCATGGCATGGAAAATGTGGCTGACAGCGGAAATCGTGAGCAGCAGCCAATACGAATAGGGCCAGAAGTTGAGATTAACGATTCCTTTGTCAAATCCGATACCCAAACCCACATAAACAGCAACTCCGACTATATAATCGGCAAAGCCATCGATAATTCTGCCGACAGCCGTACCATTTTTTTTCAGACGCGCGATCATGCCGTCCACGCAATCCAAAACCAGGCAGAAGAAATAGAGACTTCCAGCGAGGATGAAACTGGTATGATCGCCGCGGGAAAAGAAAAATCCGGCTAAAACACCGACGATGATCGACATCAGTGAAACCTGATTGGGCGTGATTTTGGTGGGATATAAAAGTTTTACAAAAATAAAGGCTATAGGACGTAGAATGTATAAGGTCAATGTTTCATCGAAAATTATATGTTTCAGTGATTTTTTGAAATCCTTGATAGCCTTGCGGTTAAATTCTTTCAACTTTTCTCTATTTTCCTGAGCTCGCTGTTTTCTATCTTTCTTCATCAATCTAAAATTCCTAATATATTCAAATTTGATGCCGAAAGAAAATAGAAAGCATTTTATTGTCAAGCCAATAAAAGAATGGACATATTAGCTGCAGCTCTTTTTTTCGAATTAAAAATTTTTTGTAGTAGGTTAGGAAATGATTCATGAATTATTGAAGCATAAAAAAGTAGTCTTGGCTTCGGCTTCTCCCCGGCGTAAAGCAATTTTTGAACTGATTGGCATCAAAGCTCTCCAGATTCCGGCCGGATTGGATGAAGAACAGATCTATGAAAATCCCATTAAACTGGTTAAATATCACGCCCGCAACAAAGCGATGAAGATCAAAAAACAATTCGAAAATGACCACTTGATCGTCGCGGCTGATACGATCGTTTATATGAATAACGAAGTTCTAGAAAAACCGCAAGATAAAATGCAGGCAGCGGAATATCTATCTCGCTTATCGGGAAATTCGCATTTTGTTTACACAGGTGTAGCCATTGCCTACAAAAATCAGCTGGTAGCAGATTATGCAAAATCAAAAGTGGACTTTTATCCGCTTTCGGCGCGTGAAATCGAAGCATATATCAAAACTAAAGAGCCGATGGATAAAGCTGGTGCTTACGGAATCCAAGGTTACGGCAGTCAATTCATCAGGAAAATATCCGGCTGCTATTTCAATGTAATGGGATTTCCTGTTTCACTTTTTTACAAAATGTTAAGAGGAATTTTATGAAACTCTTTTATAATGCCAGGTTTTATTCAATTAGAAAAGAAGGTGAAAGCTTTTCGGCAATTCTGGTTGATGATAGTGGACTCATTAAAGAAACTTACCAGCACAAACCACAGTTGGCAAACGTGGAAGAAGTCGATTTGAATGGATCATTTGTTTATCCCGGATTCATCGATACGCACACACATTGCTTTGAAGGCGGTCTGTACAGTCTGGGTGTAAATCTGGAATCTGCAGCAAATTTGCAGGATGTCTTCGACCTGCTGCAAACTGCTCAGCCGCTCAACGGCAGAATCTTTGCCTATCATCTGGATGAAAATATTCTGATTGAAAAGCGTTTTCCCACAGCTGACGAATTGGATAAACTTTTTCCTGATCTTCCTGTTTTGCTGAGACGTGTAGATGGGCATTCCTGCGTCATCAACTCCAAAGCAGCAGAAATAATAGACTGGAAAATTCCTCTACCATCAGATTTCAACGGGTTTCTAAGAAAACAGTGGAATGGCAGAGCTGCCAACTGGTTTCATGGTAATCTGGATGATGCTGCGATAATCCGAGCCTACAAAAATGCTGCAGAGATTGCTATCAAAGGCGGTCATACCGCTGTTCACACTATGATCGGCGATTCGTATCGTGATGCCAAACATTATGAATTGATTCAGGATAATCTTGCAGAATTCCCGATTGAATATGTGCTCTATCCACAGATAACAGATGCGAATAAAGCTTTGCAGCTGGGATCAAAACGCATTGGCGGCTGTGTGCTGGCAGATGGTTCGTTTGGTTCTCGCACAGCAGCACTGCTTCAACCCTATCAGGATGAACCAGACAATTCAGGAGTTTTATACCGTACTTGCGGAGAATGGGAAAAATTTATTCGAGCCGCTCACAACAATGATCTGCAGATTGCAATTCATTGCATTGGCGATGCTGCCATTTGCCAAATTTTGGAAATCTATGAAAAAGTTCAGCAGGAAAATCCCAAAAACCTGCGACACGCAATTATTCATTGTGAATTGACCAGTGATGAAATGTTAGATAGAATAGCTGCAGCAAAATGCTGCGCAATCATGCAGCCGATGTTCGACCGGCTTTGGGCAGGTCCGGGTGGCATGTATGAACAGAGACTTGGCAAAAAACGAACCCGCTCGACAGGAAGATATAAATCGATCTATGAGCGCGGCATTCTCTTAAGCGGCGGTTCCGACTGGTACATCACCGATATCAACGCTCTCAAGGGAATCGATGCAGCGGTGCGTATTCACAATGAAATGGAGCGACTCACTCCCTATCAGGCTGTGGATATTTATACCAAAAATGCTGCCGGACTTTCTTTTGATGAAGATAGATTCGGCACGCTTGAAACAGGCAAAGAAGCAAATTTTATCTGTTTGAAGGAAGATATTTTCACTTCCCAGAACATAGCAGAAATAGAAGTTGCTAATGTTTTCCGAAAAGGAAAAAATATTTATAATAATTAAAATGGATAAACACAAGATTAGAAAATTGTTCCAAACTGTATTCTTTGGATTCTGGTTAATTTTACTCCTGTCAATTATCAAAGGTTCATTCAGCACAGCTCATCAATTTTGTCCGTTTGCCTCAGTATGTTTTGGAACGATGACTTTGAATGGCTATTTTGCATATTTACCAGCGGTTATAATTGGTCTGGCAATCGCATTTTTTACAATTTTCATAGGAAGAAAGTTCTGCGGTTATATCTGCTTTTTCGGTACATTGCAGGAATGGATCTACAAGCTTAGAAAGACCAAAACAAAATTTACCCAATTCATTCCCTTCAAAGTACATACTGTTTTGATAAAACTCAAGTATCTGATTTTACTCATCACACTGGTTTCTGCTTATTTCGGAGTTCAATATTTTTATATGAAATTCTGTCCCGTGTTGAATTTAGCTCATCCTGAACTGATCAGAATTGCCGGAGTTGCAGTACTGGCTATCATCTTCATCGGCACCTTTTTTGTTGAACGTCTCTGGTGCAGATATCTGTGTCCGTATGCTGCTTTGATGAATATTTTTGAATTACTGGGAAATGTTTTGAAAATCAAACGCAAAAAAGTTTTTCGAAACATCAAAACGAGCATCAATTGCTTTAATTGTGCAAATTATTGTCCGATGCATATCGATATAGGATATAATGAAGAAATTTCCGATTTAAATTGCGTTCACTGCCTGCGCTGTATCAGAAAATGTTCCAAACAAGATGCCGCCAAATCTGAATGTATTTATCGAGATTGAATAATCATATGATTAAACCTCTGTCACACTGAGTAGGATCCTGCAACTGACGGAGACGTATCGAAGTGTCATGTTGTTATCCAAGTTTCATCCTTCGATCCGTCTCCGCTCCGAATAAATTCGAGGCTTCGCCGGACACGTACTTACGACTCAAGTCGAACTCAGGATGTCATTTTCTGGTTTTAATCATGCTCTTGTGTGTTTTTCTTAAACATGACTGTTTCATTATCTGATGGAATAAATTTTTTTGTATGATTTTTTTCTTGCCTAATTAATTGTTATTTTTTTTCTCACCAAATAATGAGTTTGAAGAAATTATAGGAGGACACATGAAAAGAGTGTTTATTTTA
>NPIE01006609.1_pt4 | contig 9981 bp, 7 predicted proteins | sample 8637661 | NCBI WGS metagenome assembly NPIE01 (sample SAMN07420842, study PRJNA396082) | bioreactor metagenome | isolation source: sample BA12 brine-fed electro-methanogenic bioreactor BA | place: Japan: Kochi | collected 2016-12-09 | reverse complement strand
GACCCGGCCGCAACGGCCGGGGCACGCTCGGTGAACAATCTGACATTTTACCAAACGGATAACAACTATGTGCGGACTTACTGGAGTACTCCTGCCGCGGCCTGCGGGGGAGGATGAGAAACGGATTATTGAAAACATGAACGGCTGCCTGGGACACCGGGGGCCGGATGCGGTGGGGTTCTGGAGCGATCCGGATGCGGGGCTCCTGCTGGGCCACCGGCGGCTTGCCATTATGGACCTGACCGAGGCCGGGGCGCAGCCGATGGTGAGCGCCTCGGGGCGTTACGTTATCGCCTACAACGGCGAGGTTTACAATTTTGGCATCATCGGTCGGGAACTGGAGGCCGAAGGCTTTAAGTTCCGCGGCCATTCGGATACCGAGGTAATGCTGGCGGCGATTGAACACTGGGGGCTGGAGAAGGCCCTGGGCCGCTTTGTCGGAATGTTCGCCTTTGCCCTCTGGGACAGAGAGCTGCGGCGGCTTTCCCTGGTCCGGGACCGGATGGGGATAAAACCGCTTTTTTACTGCTATCTTTCCGGCGGGGGGATCGCCTTTGCCTCGGAGCTGAAGGCTCTGAAGGCCCATCCCGGCTTCGACGGGGAGCTGCGGCGTGATGTGCTCCCCTCCTACCTGCGCTACAACTACATTCCCGATCCCTGGACCATCTACCGGAGCGCCTTCAAGCTGAAGCCCGCTACGGTGCTCAGCCTTGACCGGGACTCCTCTGTCCTGCAGACCGGAGCCGCCGGTCCTCTGGCTGGACAGGTGTACTGGGATGCCCGGGAGGCGGCCCTGCGGGGCATCGCATCTCCCTCGGCCTTGAGCGACGAAGAGGCGGTGGAAGGACTGGAGGAGGTGCTGGGCCGCGCGGTCTCCGACCGCCTTATTGCCGACGTACCCCTGGGGGCCTTCCTCTCCGGCGGGGTGGACTCCTCGGCGGTGGTTTCCCTTATGCGGGAGTCGGCCTCGGGAACGGTGAAGACCTTCTCCATCGGTTTTGCCGAGGGGCAGTTCAACGAGGCGGACCATGCGAGAGAAGTGGCTCGACATCTGGATACCGATCACACCGAGCTTTTTGTCAGCCCCGCGGAGGCGATGGAGCTTATTCCCCGCCTTCCGGCCATGTACGATGAGCCCTATTCGGATTATTCGAACATTCCCACTTACCTGGTAAGCGCCCTGGCGCGCCGGTCGGTCACCGTATCCCTGTCGGGGGACGGCGGGGATGAACTCTTCGGCGGCTACAACCGCCACATGCTCCTTCCCCGGCTCTGGGGACGCATGTCCAGGGTTCCCGCACCGCTTCGCGGGGCCGCGGCAAAGCTGCTGCTGAGCCGGGCGCCCGAGAGCTGGGACCGTCTGGGCAGGCTGCTGGGCCGCGGTGCCGGCGGAAGGATGCCGGGGGATTTCGGCTACAAACTCCACAAGCTGGCCGATTCGCTTAAGGTCTCTTCGGCGGCGCAGCTCTACCATTCCCTGGTCTCCGAGTGGAAAGAGCCCGGGGATGTGCTTCTGCCCGGAGCAGGGAGGTTTGCGGACGGGGGGGCTGGATCCGATGTTGAGGATGATCCGGCCTGGGAGCAGTTTCCCGGTCTTTCCGAGGCTTCGATGTTTCTGGACCAGATCCACTATCTGCCCGACGATATTCTGACCAAGCTGGACCGCGCGAGCATGGCGGTAAGCCTGGAGTCCCGTGTTCCCATCCTCGACCACCGGGTGGTCGAGTACGCCTGGAGCATCCCCCTGGAACTCAAGATCCGCGGCGGGGTGGGAAAGCTGCCCCTGCGAAACCTCCTCTACAAGCGGGTCCCGAGGGAGCTTATCGAGCGGCCGAAGCAGGGCTTTACCGTCCCCGTGGGGCTCTGGCTCCGGGGGCCGCTCAAGGGATGGGCTGAAGGACTGCTCGATCCGCAGAGCCTGAAAGCGGAGGGCTTTTTCCGGCCCGAAGCGGTGGGCGCCCTGTGGGCGGAACATCAGTCGGGCAGGCGGAACCACGACGGCAGGCTCTGGCCGCTTCTTATGTTTCAGGCCTGGCTGGAGGCAGAGGGATGAGCGGTTCCGCAATTTCGTCCCGCCATGCCATTGTCCTTGGACTCTCTCCCGCCGGGCTCTATCTGGTGCGAGAGTTTGTCGATGCGGGCCTCGCGGTTACGGCTGTTCACGACGGGGCGTCCGGCAGTCTTGCCTCGAGGTACCTGCGGCGGTGCAGGATTGTCCGATTAGAAGGCGACGGAGAGCTTGAGGAGTTCCTTCTCGCGGAAACGGCCGGGGCGGTGCCGGTCTTTCCCACCGCCGACCGCTATATCGCCTTTCTCTCTTCCCGGACGGAGCTCTTTTCCGGGCGGCTCCTATTCCCCGGCTGCTACGCGCCGGACCGCTTCTCCCTCTTTCTGGACAAGGAGCGGTTCTACGGGGTCTGTGCCGATGCGGGGGTCGCTTTTCCGGCCCGCCTTCCCCTTGCCGAAGCCGGGGACGGTTCGGCGGTGGGCTTTCCCCTCCTGGTAAAGCCGGGTCGGCTCCACGAGGTGACCGATGTAATGGCGGGGAAAAAAGTCTTCCGCTGCACCAGCCCCGAAGAGCTCGCGGAGCTTCGCAAAAGGCTTCCCGCCGGCCGCGGGGGATGGATTGCTCAGGAGATTGTCGAGGGGGCCGATACGGACATCATCTGCATCGGCGGGGTCCGCCGGGGTGCCGACGGGAGCCTTTCTGCTCTTATTGCGGGGCGGAAGCTCCGCCAGTTTCCCCCCGGCTTCGGAACGGCCAGCGCTCTCCATATTTCATCTGATGCCATGCTTCCGGAGCTCCTGTGCTCAACGGAGCTTATTCTGGAGCGGCTGGGGCTGACCGGCTTTTTTGAGATCGAGTTCAAGCGGGACCGGAAGGACGGGGTGTGGAAGGTCTTCGAGGTAAACCCCCGCAGCGCCCTCTGGTTTCAGGGGGCGAGGGCGGCCGGTGTGCCCCTGGCCCTTGAGGCTCTGGAAGAACTCGGGAGATCCGGAGCGGCCGGGGTTCCGGTCGGCGGGACAGTCCGGAATCCGGAACCGGGACCGGAGACAATCCCCCCGGTACTCTGGAGAGCGGGCGTAAAGGATCTTGCTGTCCGGCTCTTCTACCTCCTCCGTCGCGGCGGCAAGCGCTTTCCGGCCCCCGACCGCTCCCTGGTGCGAAGCGCCTGCGGCGCACGGAATGCCTGGGCCTACGGGGAGCGGGGAGACTGGGGTCCAGCAGTGCGGGAGCTCTTTTCCCTCTTCCGGAAAGTGTTAAGGAGAATTGTATGAGCGCCGCCGCAGAAGAGCGGGGCGCTCTGGTCATAAGCCTGGATTTCGAGCTGCACTGGGGGTTTTTCGACCGCCGGGGGCTCGATGATGCTACGACGCGGCGGCTGGAGGGAGCCAGACGGGCGGTGGAGGCCATGCTGGAGGCGTTCTCCGCCCGGGAGATCCGCGCCACCTGGGCGGCGGTCGGTTTTCTTCTGGCTCCCGACGGGGAGGCACGGGAGAGCCTGCTGCCCGCTCCGGCTTTGCGGCCGGGGTACCGGCGCAGGGAGATGGACCCCTACGCGGTAGAGGTAGGCTCCGGCGAGGGGGATGATCCTTTTCACTACGCTCCTTCGCTTGTCCGGCGCATTCTGGAGACCGGCGGCCAGGAGCTGGCGAGCCATACCTTCGGGCACTATTACTGCCTGGAAGAGGGGCAGGGGGCGGAGCACTTTGCCGCGGACCTGGACTCCTTCGGCAGGGCGGCGGCGGCTTACGGGGTTTCCCCCGTATCGATAGTGTTTCCCCGGAACCAGCACAACCGTGCTTACGGAGGCCTGCTTTCGGCTTCCGGGTACCGGGGGTACCGCGGAAATCCGCACCACAGCTGGTATGCGGCGACAGAGGAAAAGCGGGCCAACAGTCCCGTGCGGCGGGCGATGCGCCTGGCGGACAGCATGGCAGCCTTGAGCGGAGACGGCGGATACCGCCGCGGCGAGCTTGTTCCCGACGCCGACGGGCTGGTCGATGTGCGCGCATCCCGCTTTCTGCGCCCCTATTCCCCCAGGCTGGGAATTTTGAACGGGCTTACCTTGAGGCGGGTCTGTTCGGATATCAAAAGCTGCGCCCGCAGCGGGAAGGTCTACCACCTCTGGTGGCACCCCCACAATTTCGGTATGGACCTGCGGGAAAACATGGGGCGACTGGAACGGATTCTGGACTGTTTTTCCCGGGAGCGCGGGCGCTCGGGAATGGAAAGCATGAATATGGGCGATATTGTGGAAAAAGGCATTATGTGTTAAGGATTTCAGCATGAACATACTTGTTACCGGAACCGCCGGTTTTATCGGTTTCCATCTCGCGCGCAGGCTTCTGGAACGCGGCGATACGGTCTTTGGAATAGACAGCATTAACGATTACTACGATATACGGGTAAAGTACGGACGGCTCGCCGAGAGCGGCATAGACCGGGCGGCCGCCGACAGCGGGGAAGCGGTCACCAGTTCACGCTACCCGGGGTACCGCTTCCGGAAGATGTCCCTCGAAGACAAGGACGGAATAATTGGCCTGATAGGCGGTGGCGCATTCGATGCGGTGGTAAACCTTGCGGCCCAGGCGGGGGTACGCTACAGCCTGGTCAACCCCCACGCCTACGTGGAGGGCAATATCGTCGGCTTCCTCAACATCCTTGAGGGCTGCCGTCACGCGGGACTTGGCCATCTGGTCTACGCATCGAGCAGTTCGGTCTACGGCCTGAACGAATCAATGCCCTTTTCCACAAGCGACAACGTGGATCATCCCATCAGCCTCTATGCGGCGAGCAAAAAGGCGAACGAGCTGATGGCCCACACCTACAGCCATCTCTACGGTATTCCCACAACGGGCCTGCGCTTTTTTACCGTCTACGGCCCCTGGGGGCGGCCCGATATGGCCCTCTTCCTTTTTACCAGGGCGATGATGGCCGGAAAGCCCATTCAGGTCTTCAACCATGGAAAGATGCGGCGGGATTTTACCTACGTGGATGATATAGTCGAGGGCATTGTACGGGTCGTCGACCGGCCTCCTGCGGGCAGTCCGGACTGGAGCGGCGCCGATCCCGATCCCGGTTCCTCCCGCGCCCCCTACAAGGTGTACAATATCGGCAACTCCAGCCCCGTCGAGCTGATGGATTATATCGGCGCCCTGGAATCCGCCCTCGGGAAAAAGGCGGAGATTGAATACCTTCCCATGCAGCCCGGAGACGTTCCGGCCACATGGGCAGATACCACCGATCTTGAGCGGGATATGGGATACCGTCCGGCTACCACCGTACATGATGGAATAGCCCGGTTTGTCCACTGGTACCGGGAGTTTTTCGGGGAGGCGAAAGATGTCTGAGAAAACGTATCTGTTTCTTGCCGCTTTTTTTCTTCTTTTCATCGGGCTGATGCCGTCCCAGTCTCTCTCAAGTGCCGGGGATCCGCAGCTTGCCGGGCTGATAGATTCCCTTGGAATCGAGCGCGGCGGTACGGCGGAATTGGACAGGGAAGAGTTTGAGCTCTTTCTGCAGTACGCGGTTGATAAAAAGTACAACCTCTTCGAACTGCTTAACCTGCTTGCCCTGCAGCTGGAGCCCCGGGGGGTGCGGTTCCACGTTTCCGGAGATGTTGTGCGGGCGAGCGAGTCCTCTTATGACCTGGGAACGGCAAAAATTTATATCATTATTCCGATTAACGATCTGGTCCGCTTTGAGTTCGGCTCCACCTTCGGCGGAAGCGAAAACGCCATCGATGTGCATATAAACAAGCCCTACGAATCCGATTTTTACGGTTTCGGCACCCTGCAGGAGGAGACCCACTTCGGATTTGCATCCGTAAGCCTGAACTATTTTCATGATGCCTTTGGAATGAACGCCAAAAAGATGTTTTTCAATTTTCCCGTGGATTATCTGCACCTCTATGAGTTTGAGGAAGTTGCCATTTATTTGAAAAGATTCCCGAAGCCGAAGCGTGAAGTTTTCTGGGCCGTAAAAGAGCGATAGATGAAGCAGCGCACGATTATTGTCGGTCTGATAACTTGTTTTGTGCTCTGTGCTGCTTCAGCCTTTGCCCTGCCCACACTCACCTCCGAAAGCCCCGAGGTTCGGGAGCTTTCGGCCCTCTTCACCGATGCGGGTTTGGTCTTTCCGACGGAAACCTATCCGCTCGGACGAGGAGAGCTTGCCGGCTACGCCCGTCGCCTGGCCGCGGAAGCCGGCAGCCCGGCGGTGCGCCAGGCCGCCAGGGAATGGCTTGAAGCCTTCGACTTCAATCCCGACCGGGCGCTTATTGCTTCGGACATGGAGGTGTCGGTCTGGGGCGGTGGCCGAACGGGAGATGTCCCCTGGAGCACAGAGCTTGATTTTCAGCGTGATTACATTGATGCTCCCCCGTTTTTTGACTGGACCCTGAACGCCGAGCGCGATGGTTCGGGCGGAATTGCCATCAGCGCGGAGCTGCGCACACAGTATGAGATCGGAACGGCCTCCTCCACGAGCCTCTTTATTCCGAAAGAGGGGAATCCGATCCCCATGGAAAACTACTTTATAACCTCGGGATACTTCTACAAGCGCTTTGATGATGTGACCATTCTGGTGGGAAGAACCCCTGTCCATTTCGGGGACGGCTCCTTCTCCAGCGGGATGCCTTCGCAGCGGCTTCCCTTTATGGATTCGGTCCGCCTGGGCTGGGAGTTCGGCCCCCTGAAGATGACCGCCTACGCCTCGAGCCTGGAGAACCGGATGGGGGACATGGAGAAGGCGAAACTGATGGATGCGGGTTGGAACACTGGTCCCGAGTACATTAATACTGATACCAACACCTTCTACGACGGAACTGGTACTGGTGTGGAAGATGTGGTTGACCTCGCCTTCGGCACCACTAATGTCTTTCTTGCGGTGCGCCGTTTCGAGTACGCCTTCAAAAAGACACGGCTTGCTGTTACCTCCATGCAGATTGTCAGCCGGGAGAACAACTATATCCACCTGGGAGACTTCTTCCCGGTCTACAGCTGGCACAATGCGGAGCTGGGACCCCACAACAATTCGCTCCACCTGGAGGCGACAACGGTGCCCTTTCCGGGGCTCAAGCTGGCGGTCCAGGGCGGCTGGGACGATATAAACGCCGCCGATGCCTTCGGGGTGGGAGATACCGGTCTTCCGACCATCTACTTCTACCTTGCCGGCGCCGCCTGGAGTGGGAAAGTGCTGGGGCTGCCCGGCGGCCTCTCCCTCGAGGCGGGAACAAGCCACTACCTCTGGGGCGTTTTTCACGAATACGCGGAAGATGACGGCAACTACCTTTCCAGGGCAATCTACCGCTACAAACGCGACGAGGACTATGTGCTCCTGCCCCTGACCAGCCCCTACGGACCCGGGGTTAACTGGCTGGCAGCCGATTTCTCTCTGCAGATGCTTCCATCAATTTCGGTGAATACCGAAATTGAACTGAAGTGGCGCAACCCTGCCGCCGATCTTGTAGGTACGGAGTATATAGCCGACCCCGCGGTGGAAGATACCGAAAGCTATGGGGACCACCGATTTGCTCTTCGCCTGGACTGGAGCGGCTCTGTGTTCTCGCTGTTTTCGGAAGCAGCCATGCTGTTCCGGGACGGGAATTACGGCTGGGAAGGGTCTGTGGGTGGGAACTTTCAGTTTGTCAATAAGTCATATAAATGATAAAATAGAAATATTTAACGGAGTTCAAAGATGAAGCAGCTTTTTCCATTTCTTATACTTCTGTCCCTGTTTTCTGTTTCTGCAATCGCGCAGGAGACGCTTTCTCTTGAGGCCGGGCTCTCATTGACCGGTCGAACCGCCTATAAAATGCTGGACGGTCAGCCCGATCCGGATAAGAGCTTTGAGACAACCACAGTTGCTATAAACTATAATACCCCCTATTTTGACCTTGTTCTCGACGGCTCCCTGATCGGTGACTACAAGTATGACGGCGGTGATGAGCAGGAATACCTTTACGGCCGATACTTTTTTATGAATGCAGGCTATACGGACCTCTTTCTTGGACCCTTTACGGTAAGAGCCGGGCGTTCGACGCATCGGGATCAGGTGCAGAGCCCCTACAGTCTTTTCATCAGCAGTGAAGATCTCCCGGCCATGCTGGTGGATGTCCGCTACGAGGGGGAGATGTTTTTCTACGAAACCCGCTGGGTAAGCCTGAACGAGGACAGCCGGGGAACCTATACCGGGATAACTTTGCCGGAAGTGGAGTGGGTCGACCGCGGGATGAACTACAAGGTCTTCGGTATAAACGCCGGGGACTGGCGCTTCGGCTTTCAGGATTCCATCGTGTATCTGCACCAGGAGTTCGATCCCGAATACTTCTTCTCTCCTATCCCCATGTACCTGGCCCAGATTATTACCGCCAATCCCGGCCGCCCCTGGGGCGAATGGGGCAACGCGAAGTCGCTTATGGGCTTTTTCGCCGAACGGGAGACCGAAAGCGATTACGCCCTTGCCCAGCTGCTTATCGACGATGTGAACGGCAGCTTCATTCCGGGCATAGATGTGGGAAACCTTACCAAGATAGCCTGGAGTCTGGGGGGGAGAAAGGAAACCTCCCTGGGAACCTTCGGCTTCTACCATGCAGGGGCCACCAAGTACACCTTTCAGGCCACTTACGCCGGTACAGTGCCGACAGACATGCCGGAGGCGGTTGATGTTCCCTACAACTACCTCCCCTACGAGTACACCTACTACCCCGTAAGTACCTACGAACTTGACAGCGGGGATCTTATGCCCCTTCACTACCAGGATAACAGCATCGGTTACAAGTACGGCGAGAACAATATTTCCTTCCTGCTTGACTGGCAGAACCGCTTTTTTGAAGGAGAGTCGCTGCAGTTTGACATTTACAGCAATCTGGAGTGGGTGCTGAACGGCGCGAAGGCTCCCAACAACCCCTGGCACGAGGGGGACGATGTCAGTGTGACAAGCGATCCCGTGCAGCTCCTGGACGGAACGGTGGAGCACATTGTTCGTTCAACCACCAGGCTTGCCAAACCCGTGGGCCCCTTTACTCTTACCATGGATCTTACCCTCGGCTACATCTTCAACGCCATGAAACTGGAAGAAGGCGTTCCGAATGAAGCCTATATTTTCTATCCCCAGGCCGGAGTACACGAGCCGCTTCTTATCGCTACCATCGGCGGGGTATGGAAGCTCGAGAGTTCATCATTAAAATAAACGGAGTATTTTGTGCTTAAAAAAAACTTTGTGCTTCTTTTCGCCGCCCTTCTGATTTTCGCCGGGCCGGCTCTCTTTTCTCAGGATGCGGAAGAGCCCGCCGCAGAGCTCCCGATTGAGCCGCTCTACCGGCTGGCCGGCGCACGGTACGAGATTGATGGAATAACCCGTGAAAATCTGGTCAGGATTTATATGGAAATAAAGATCGGCTGCGAGTTCTACTCCCGGGAAGAGCTTGCCGAATATATTGCCGACAAGCAGGTGCACCTGCTCAACCAGCGCACCTTTTCCGAGGGAGCGGTGGAGATTGACCGCATCGAGGAAACCGCCGAAGGGCCCGACCTGGTCTACCTGAAGGTGAGTGCAAAGGATACCTGGAACCTGATTCTGCTCCCCTATGCGAAATACGATTCCAACGAGGGGCTGCTCATTTCGCTCCGGGGCCGCGATTACAATTTTCTCGGCTCCATGCAGACCCTCGCTCTCAACTTCGACTACAACTACGACAACCTGAACGAGCGCAACGAGTTTTCGGTAAACGGTGACTTTTCCATGCCCTTCAGCGCCTGGGGACGGGACTGGGTTTTTGATGTGGGCCACGACCTTGAGTATGTTGAGAACCTGCCCTTCAAGTTCAATTTTAATACCGACCTCGGCTATTTTTTCTATCTATTTGATGAACGCTGGCGTTTTAATGTAAGCAACGACTACAACCTGAACAACCGGGACAGCGAGGATAATATTGCCGATCATTATTTTCTCACCAGCGGGGCCTCCGTCGGTGG
>NPIE01003652.1_pt1 | contig 9986 bp, 12 predicted proteins | sample 8637661 | NCBI WGS metagenome assembly NPIE01 (sample SAMN07420842, study PRJNA396082) | bioreactor metagenome | isolation source: sample BA12 brine-fed electro-methanogenic bioreactor BA | place: Japan: Kochi | collected 2016-12-09 | reverse complement strand
AAAAAAATACTGAATCCTCATAAAAACACTCACCGCGGTACTTGAAGCAACTCGACCATAGTAATCTCCGGAGGCGACAGAACCCGCATAGGCGGCCCCCATGTACCGGTACCGCGACTTGCATAGAGATAGCCTCCTGCCGGCAGGGAATAGAGGCCGTCCCGTCTGGGATATTCGAGTGCGGTGAGATAATTGAAGGGAAAAATCTGCCCACGATGGGCATGACCGGAAAGCTGAAGGTCAAAGAGACCGGCAGACTCTTCGTTGAAGCGGGGGCGATGTTTCAAAAGTACGGTAAAAAATCGGCTGTCGTGCTGGGTGAGAAGATGGGATTCGTCTTCCTGCTTGTCGCCGGCGGGATCGTCGATACCGACCAAGGTGAGGGTTGGAGGTGGCGGGAATCGAAAGGAGCCGCCACAATCTCCAACAAACACCGAATAAAACGAAAATTCAATATCTTTAAACAGTTAACTTATCCCTCCTGTTTGAGTCTTGTCCGCATAATACTATCTCATAGGGGGTAAAATGACCTGTTCTGATGAAAGTCTGATGAAAGTCTCTCGTGTTCTTTTGCGGCACTGATAGGCTGTTTGCCAAGCACTGTCGTCGATTAACTACCGACCTTTAGGTGTAATAGTCGGGACAAGATGCGGATTCGAAATCATTCCCTTGAGAATCCTCCTTTTGGCGGTAAATATGACCGTTTACAAGACCAGCGAACCGCCGGTCAGAAGGATGGCCTTCAGGTGTTTCCGGATTGCCCGCCTATGTATCCGCGACCGACCTTGGTTCCCCATGGCCAGTAACAACGCGCCAACAGCAGTAATAGTACCACGGCAAAAACAATCATAAGCGGTGAGTCTGCAGCATCACCAATCTCGCTTACCCATCGAGTGATATCGAGACCGCTCCAGACATAGAAACGATTGGTGAGCCAGCCAAGCGCCAAGGAACAAAAGGCGATGGACCCCAGATAAACGGCGGTCGCTGCTTTACCAAAATAGCGGGTAACCACGGTAATGGTCGCGGCGTTCGTGGCCGGTCCGGCGAGCAGAAAAACCAAGGCTGCACCCGGGCTAAGTCCTTTCAGAACCAGGGCGGCGGCCACCGGAGTGGAAGCGCTGGCACAGATATAAAGGGGAATCCCCACCACGAGCATGATCAGCAAGGACAGCATTTCGTTTTCGAAATATCGAGTAAAAAAGGTCTCGGGAACGAAATAGGCGATGATGCCTGCGATGCCAATGCCTAGCAGCAGCCACCGACCGATATCCCCCAGCAGATCACCGAAGGCATAGGACAGCCCGTTTCGCAGGCGCTGCCCGAGGGGAGGCATGGTGGATGAAACATGATCCCCTTTACCGGCGGCGGCACATCCGCAATTTTCATCTTTCCGGTTGCCGGAGTTGGTTGATTTATTAGCGTCTTCCGGCAGGAGATTGATCATCAGGCCAGTCACTGTGGCGGTGACAAAGGAGGCGACGGGCCGCACAACGGTCATAACCGGATCAAGCAGCGCCCAGGTAATGGCAACGGAGTCGACACCTGTCTCCGGAACCGAGACCAGAAAAGCGGCCGATGCTCCTTTGCTTGCTCCCTGCTTACGCAGACCAATGGCCGCCGGGATAACGCCGCAGGAGCAAAGCGGCAAGGGGATACCAAACAAAGAGGCTTTGAACACTGAAGCGGCATTTTTCTTCCCAAGATGCCGGGCAACTGCCGCCGCGGGCACTAATGCTTTGAGCACTCCGGCGGCAAAGAAGCCGAACAGAATATAGGGAGCGGATTCGACCAGGATCTCCCAGCACTGCGTCAAAATTCCAAGAACAATCTCCATGGCCACTCTATCACATCCTTTCCGCCATAAACCGCTGTCCCTCCAGCAGAAAAGCAGCCAACCGAGCGTCGGCGAGACGATAGTAGACCATCTTTCCTTGCTTGCGGTAGTGGACCAAACCAGCGGTTCGCAGCAGTCGGAGCTGATGCGAAACCGCCGACAGAGTTGAATCCAGAAGCGACGCCAGGTCGCAGACGCACATCTCGGTGGCCGCAAGCGCCTGCAGCAGACGCAGCCGCGTCGGATCGCCGAGCAGCTTATAGAAGCCGGCCTGATCTGCCACATCTTCCTGGGCCGGCATCGACGCCCGGGCCTTGGCCAGCCTCTCCTCGTGGATAACGGTGACTTGACAAATGTCGCGATCCATGACAATCCTTCATATTAGTTGAATAGTTATTCAAGTGTGATCTGATTATGGATCGAACACCTTCGATTTGTCAAGAGGTCCGAACCGAAACATGATTCCTGCACCGCGTCGTCCTTCGACCAGGTTTTCCCTCCCCGCGCTGGGGTTGATCTTGTCCTGCATCCTGCTGGCCAGTATCCTCGGTGTGGTGAATTGGCGCAACCTGGACCGGGAAGAACGCCTGATGGAAAATTTCCTGCGCAAAGAGGGCCAGACCCTCATTCGGGCAATTGAAGCGGGCACGCGAACCACCATGATGATGGGATCACAAAGTGCCAATCTTAAGACTCTGATCAGGGAAACGGCGCAGGAGGAAACCGTCGCCTATATTCTCGTCGTAGATGAACACGGGCAGATCAACGCCGCCTCGGGTAGCTTTTCCACTTCGATTCAGAATTTGCCGGTCGCTCAAGCGATCTCTGGAAAAAGCCCCATGACTCGCCTGACCCGGCTTGCATCGAATCAAGCCGTCTTTGAGGTGGCCAGGGAGTTCAGTCCGGTCGGCGAAAATGCTTCTGACAGCCGGATGAAAGGGCGCTGGCAGCAGTGGTGCGCCATGAGAGGCATGGGAAACGGAGCCGCCTGTCGACAGGCGATCTTCGTCGGGCTCTATACCCGGGAGTTCGAGGCTGCTCGTCGGGAAGACGTCAAGCAGAGCCTGATCATGGGCGGCGTTTTGCTGCTTTTCGGTGCGGGCGGCTTCTACTTCCTGTTTCTGTCTCAGGAGTCGCGGGTCGCCCAGCGCACGCTGGAAAATATGGAGCTCTACACCCGCAACGTCATTGAGAGCATGCCGGCGGGCCTGATTACTCTGGATGACCAGAGACGCATCACTTCCCTGAACGAGAAAGCCCGGAAAATTTTCGGCCGCCCGGAAGAAAATTTTCCGGGCAAGTCTCTGGACTCACTGGCCGGAGAAGGCCGGTGTGATATCGGTGTCCTGATCCGCGAAGGCCGAGAATTTAACGACAAGCCGATGGAATGCCGGGCGGTGAACGGTGAGAACATCCCGGTGAAGGTGAGTGCATCTCTGTTGCGCGATCGCGAGGGTGCGCATCTCGGAAGAGTGCTGATCGTTCGCGACATGCGCGAGATCCGCGCTATGGAAGAGGCTCTCGAACGTTCGCGCCGCATGGCGGCCTTGGGGCGCATGGCGGCCGGTATCGCCCATGAGATCCGCAACCCTTTGGGGACTCTGCGCGGATTCGCCCAGTTTTTCCGCCGCCGTCCCGATGAAGATGCCACTGCCCGGGAGTACGCTGATCTCATGGTCGGGGAGGTTGACCGACTCAATCGCACGGTCTCGGCGCTTCTGCAGTTTTCGCGCCCACGGGAGCCGAAATTTACTGCGGCCGATCTAAACGAACTTCTGCAGCATACCGCCCGCCTGATGGAAGAGGACATGGCAGCACACCAGATTATCCTGACTGTGGATTCGCCCGCAGATTCCTTCGTTTTCCAGGCCGACTCCGATCTTTTGATGCACAGGTGCTGATCAACCTACTGCAAAACGCCCTGGCCGCCACGGCGTCCGGCGGCGAAATCCGACTGGGGGGCGTCCGGGAGAATCAGGAGATACGCCTATGGGTCCAGGATGATGGCAAGGGGATGACGTCCGAGGAACGCGAGCGGATGTTTGATCCATTCTACACCACTCGCAAGGAAGGTACCGGGCTCGGCCTGGCCGTGGTTCAGCAGATCATCGAGCAGCACCGCGGGCGAATCGAAGTGGAAAGTGCCCCCGGAGAGGGAACACGGGTCGAGGTAACTCTACCTGCTGCTGGAGAGGATGATGACCAAGCGTAATCATACGATTCTTGTCGTAGACGACGATACCGCTCACCGCACCATGCTCAAGGCGCACCTCGGCGCCGAAGGATATGAAGTGGTCGAGGCCGACGATGGCGATGTGGCCGTGCACCTTGTAAAGGTACGCGAGATCGACCTGGTGCTTCTTGATCTCAAGATGCAAAGGGTGGGAGGTATAGAGGCGCTGCAGGAGATCCAAGAGGTCAATCCCGCCCTGCCGGTGATCATCCTGACCGCCTTCTCCTCGGTGGAATCTGCCGTCGAGGCGATGAAGAAGGGCGCCTTCGATTACCTCACCAAGCCGGTAGATGCCGGCGAGCTTGGTCTCACGGTGGCCCGTGCATTCGATTTCGACCGTCTGCAGCGCGAGAACGCGACCCTCAGGGAGCGCCTGGGCGAGAGGTTCGACTTCGGACAGATCATCGGCGGCAGCCGCCCCATGCGCGATCTTTACGAGACATTGGCCCTGGTCGCCCCGTCAGATGCCACTGTGCTCATTACCGGCGAGTCGGGGACCGGCAAGGAGCTGATCGCCAACGCCGTCCACCAGAACAGCCCGCGGGCGGACGGTCCGTTCATCAAGGTCAACTGCGCCGCTCTGCACGAGAATCTGCTGGAAAGCGAGCTGTTCGGTCATGAGAAGGGAGCCTTCACCGGCGCCGGCGAACGGCGGCAGGGACGTTTTGAGCTGGCAGACAAGGGAACGTTGTTTCTCGACGAGATCGGGGACATGAGTCCCACCACCCAGGCCAAGATCCTGCGGGTTCTTCAGGAAGGGGAATTCGAACGACTGGGCGGCACCAAAACCCTCAAGGTCGATGTCCGCGTCGTGACCGCCAGCCATAAAGACCTGGAAAGGATGGCCGGAGAAGGCGCTTTCCGGCAGGATCTGTTCTTCCGGCTGAGCGTGGTGCCGCTGCACCTGCCTGCCCTGCGCGAGCGTCCCGAGGACATCCCCCTGCTGGCGGAGCATTTTCTGAGACATTACAGTGACAAAAACCGTAAGGACATCCGCTCCTTCCGGCTCGAAGCCCTGGAAGCGTTGATCGCCTTTGACTGGCCCGGCAATATCCGTGAGCTTGAAAACGCCGTTGAACGAGCAGTAATCCTCTGCCTTGACGAGCAGATCACCCTGCGCGAACTCCCTCCGGCGGTCCGCCAGGCGGCCGAAACCGCGGAACGGCCGGTTGTCCCCCGGCCCGGCATGACGCTCAAAGAAATGGAAAAGGAAATGATCATCGCCACCCTCCAGAAGGTCGATGGCAACCGCACCCGCGCCGCGCAGATCCTCGGTGTTTCCCGCCAGACCCTGCAGAACAAATTGAAGGACTATGATCTCTAGACCGACCTGACTCCCGAAGACAAGTTGCAGGTCGTCGCCGAACTGGAAAGAGAGTTCGGAACCCTGGACCTGGGACGGAGGGCCCGGCACATTAACGCCCCGAACGTCAGGCGAGGTTGCCTTTTGTCTTCACAATCTGTCAATCACCTGTTGCAGCTTATTTCTTATCTGGGTTGCGATTTCGGCCAGCTCGGCATTGTTTATCGCCTGCATCGAAGCGAGGGGATCGACAGCCGCGACCTCAACCCGGCCGTCCTCATACTCTTGGACGATCACGTTGCAGGGGAGCATGGTGCCGACATGCGCTTCATTTTTCAGTGCCTGATAGGCGAAGGACGGATTGCAAGCACCGAGAATGCGGTATTTTCTGAAATCGACGTCAAGCTTCTTCTTCAGAGTTCCCTGAACATCGATCTCGGTCAGGATGCCAAATCCTTCTTTCGCCAGCTCTTCTGAAACGCGGGCTATCGCTTGATCGAAAGATGTGTCAACTGTTTTGCTGAAAACGTAGCTCATTATATTCGTCTCCTTCCTGGTTGAGGGTTGCCTTGGAGTGTCCTGCGTCTGTGTCATCCGGACAGGGCATGTAAAGTATAGTCTCTCCTGCTCAAATCACCACCCTTCGGAAATCGATGGCAACGGCACCCGCGCCGCGCAGATCCTCGGCGGTTCCTGCCAGACTCTGCAGAGCAAATTGAAGGACTACGATCTCCCTAGCATAGCTACGGCTATGCGCCATCAGCCACGCCTTGTTGCCCCGCCAAAATCTTGCGCAATCTTGAGACATTTCATGGATACTTGGCACTAGAATCAAAAAAGAGACTGCCAAAATTTTTGACAACCATCCCTTCCTCTCCTTTACCCCGCCGCCCAACATCTTTACACCCCTCTGCTCAACCAACCACTGGATTCCCCTGGAATCAGCTACTTAGTTGGATGTTTTGAGTTTGGCACCACCCTTGCGATATTTATGGTTATCACCCCCAAGCGAAGGAGACTGTCATGAAAAGAACGTTTTTTATCCTGCTGCTTCTCGGAGCGGCCCTCGTCCTGTCCGGCTGCGGCCACTATTGGGGTTCCTGCAATGAACACACCCACAGCCATTACAACGGCTGTGGTCATCGGGGACACTGAGGGGGCTGGCTGTGTATTGTGCACCGGGATGGAGTGGTCACTGGCCATGGGGAGGCTGGTTATGGCCCGTATTGGCAATTCTGCTTCTTGTGGGGATTGTCCTCTGGTTGGTGCCGCGCAGGAGTCCCACAAAACGCCCGCCCTCTCTGCACTGCCCCGCTTGCCGGGGAAACATAAGCGAAGTCTATCTGAGATGCCCCCATTGCGGCGAAACCCTTAAACGAAACTGCCCGTCCTGTAGCCGGGTGGTGGATGATGCCTGGATATACTGCCCTTTCTGCAGCCAGGAGCTGAACAACTCTCTGGGCGAACCGCCTCGACCTGAACACCAAACTGTTCCGAAAGGAGAAACAACATGAATACCAGAAGAAATCTCTCAAGCCGCTTGAAGACGGCTGTTCTTATCTGCGTCCTTGCTCTTGCCACGCCGGCCTTCGCCTGGATGGGCAACGGGTGGAACGACCGAGCGGGATACAACCAGGGGGCAGTCAACGCCCCGAGCTTGAGCGCCGACCAGCGGAAGGAGGTCGACAGAGTCCAAAAAAAGTACCAGTCCCAGCTCAATGGCCTTCAGCAGAAACTCGACGCGAAATCATCCGAACTGGCAGAGGCCCGCGCGGACGAAACCACCACCATGGTTCAGGTCAATTCCCTGGAAAGCGACCTCTTCCAGCTTGAGCGTCAATACTGGACCCTGCTCGACCGGGCCAACGCCGAGGCGACCGCAATCACCGGCAAAACGCAAGGTCATTACTTTACCTGCGACTACACCGGATGTAATCATCGTCACCATGCAGGTTCAACCGGAAAGAGCGGCCGCAGCAGGAATTGCTGCTGGTAACTTCTTTTACACGGGGAGGAAAAGAGATGGAAAGAATTCTGCACAAGGCTACGTTGCCCCTCATGTTGGCAATTTTTCTATCTACCGTTGTTGCGCACCCCGCTTTCGCCCAGTGGATGGGCGGGGGGACGGGTCAAGGAATGGTGCGCGGCGGCGGCATGTGCCGGATGATGGATGTCACGCCGCAGCCGGTGGATCCGGCCAGCCTGCCTGAGCCTTCATCGTCTGGCGCCCAGGTTCTCAAGAACAAATGCACACAGTGCCACGGCCTGGTTTCGCCCCGGCAGCATGCATCGCAGGACTGGCCGCATATCGTCGGGCGCATGGACCGGGTCATGCGGATGATGGCCGGTGGAGGTATGATGATGCGCTCCAATATTCAGCCGCTGACCCTGGAAGAGAAGAGCACTCTTCTGAACTATCTGCAGCAAAATGCCTTCCAGGCGATGAAACCGGCTAATCTGCCCGACAGCAGCGTCTCCGAAGCGCGGGCGTTCACGCGCATCTGCTCCCAATGCCATGCCCTTCCCGACCCGTCGGCGTACTCGGCCGAGCAATGGAAGGACATCGTGGCACGAATGTCCGGAAACATGGAGAATATGGGATTCGGTCGGCTTGCGCCGGACCAGAAAGAGGCGATTCTGGGGTACCTGGAGAAAAATGCCCTTCGACAGTAATCACAAGGGGGGCAGTTGCTAAGCGCCAGCTTCATTTGGAGTGTATGTATGATTGAGACTGACCGGGATTGGACGAGGATTCCGGTTACCGGATTAACAACATCCCCCCGAGTTGCGTCCGGGAAATCTTTCCTGCCACCACTCTACCAACAACCCTGATGCGCAGCCGACTCCGCTATTGACTGTGATAACGCCAACCGGGCAGTTTCGCGCGCAAGCACCACACTCAATACAGGCATTCAGATCGACAATTTTCGCCCGTTGCTGAATCACTTGAAAAACCCCATGGGGACAGACGTCTTCACAAAGACCACAACCGATGCAGTGCGCGATATCAAGATCCAAAGTGGCGACCTGTTGCAGATAGCGAAAGTTTCGCATAATCCTCAATTATCCAGTCATGACAGGAGCGACCACCCACTTAACAACAGGGCGCTCAGAAAAGCGGCAACCAGTCCGGGGATGGCAAGGCGCATTTCTTTGCGCACCCCTGAAGGCGAGGTAAACGGAGTGCAACCAGTAAACTTCAGCGCGCAAAAGGAACTGACCGCTGCACAGAAAAGGAACGTGCCGAGTTGTGCGGATACGCTCAAGTCCCGCCCTTGCAAGAGAAAAAGATAGGCACTATTCCAGAGCCCTCCGGCCAGTGCCCCCTTCAAAGCAAAGCTCGCACCCGGCAGCCAAGGCAGGGCGACAGGCACCAGAACGGTGCCGATAAAAGTTGAAACCAGCAAGGCCGTACTGACGATTGCAGCCGCAGCCATCGTATCGAACCACCCGCCGAACAGCACCAACAGCGCGGCCGCAGGAAGGGCATATTTCAGCGCCTGAAGCAGTTCACCCGGGGTGAGCACCAATCTCTCCCGCAGGGTAAAGGTAAGTTGCTTCATCTGTGGGGTTGTGCGCAGTCCATTATCCAGAAATTCTGCAAGGTCCGTCGCTCGCAGCGCACAATAACGCACTTGAAAGCCGGTCGCGCGGGTCACCTCATGGGCGGCGACACCAGGGGCTCCGAGAATTGGTAGCAACAATGTTCTCTCTGTGAGCAATCGATTCAATCCGGAGCTTTCGATTCGATTGATTAACTCACGGGTTCCGAAAGTTCCTTTGCCGGCAGCACACCAGACATTGATCCCGTATGTCTCTAGAACCAGAATCCAGACATTCTTTCCTTTAAGATTGCTGCGGACCAGGTCATAACTCATCTTGTAATTGGCCGTGACTAGCACAGGGGAGTCGGCCCCGGGCTCCCCTATTGCATAAAGGCCGGGCGGCACGATGTAAGAATAACGGCCAATATTCCAGCGAACTTTACAGCCCCCAAGACGATCACGCCATGACAGATCACTGGAGATCCGGGGAACCTTGCCAACCGTCGTTTCGAGCCAACCTACAAAGGCTGGAACCTGTTCTGTGATAGCTCCGCCACCGGCAGAGGTTTCAGGACCTCAGCAAGGTGGCTTTTCGTTTTCATTGCCCATTAGAGTCACGTCCTTTATCAGCTTTTCCAGGTTGATGAGGAAATCTCTCGACGCAAGAATCTTGTAGAATTTACCTGCACTATCGCAAACAGGGTACGTCTTTGTAAATTCAAAAAACAGCCGCTACGCGCCACACTTCCTCCGCCATCCAGTCCGACCCTTGGTCCCAGTTAGCTTCTTTCCGGAAACCGCTCATGTATGCCTGCCATTGGTCGAGTAAATCCTGGAATCCGAGAAGTCGTGCTGGGACAGCTACCGCCTCAAACAGTCCCTGAAAGCAGGAGACAACAACCACCCACAACCCGAGAAAAAGAAGTAATTTTCAACCAACGGGGGTGGTCAAATTTCGGTGATCACAGGTGGTCATTTTTCGGTTGTCATTTCGATTGGGGCGAACTTCTCAAGATTCTGTCCAGCAGTCGAAACGCGGGCATATCCAATTTTGTGCATAAACCCTTA
>NPIE01034384.1_pt2 | contig 9994 bp, 4 predicted proteins | sample 8637661 | NCBI WGS metagenome assembly NPIE01 (sample SAMN07420842, study PRJNA396082) | bioreactor metagenome | isolation source: sample BA12 brine-fed electro-methanogenic bioreactor BA | place: Japan: Kochi | collected 2016-12-09 | reverse complement strand
TGATCTGGCAGGACCCGGTGCCCGCTGTGGAATACGAGCTGATCGACGCCCGGGACACCGCCGCCCTCAAGGCCAAGATCCTCGCTTCCGGCCTCTCCGTCTCCCAACTGGTCTCCACGGCCTGGGCCTCGGCCTCCACCTTCCGCGGCTCGGACAAGCGCGGCGGCGCCAATGGCGCGCGCATCCGACTGGCGCCGCAAAAGGACTGGGAAGTCAACGAGCCGGGCAACCTGAAGAAGGTCCTGACAGTCCTTGAGGGCATCCAGCAGGCATTCAACGGCGCCCAATCCGGCGGTAAAAAAGTCTCCCTGGCCGACCTGATTGTGCTGGGCGGCTGCGCAGGGGTTGAGCAGGCCGCGAAGAACGCCGGTCATGACATTGCCGTCCCCTTTACCCCGGGGCGCATGGATGCGTCACAGGAGCAGACCGATGTGGATTCCTTCGCCGTACTCCAACCGGCTGCCGACGGATTCCGCAACTACCGCAAGGCCAAATTCTCCGTAAGCGACGAAGAACTGCTGGTGGACCGGGCGCAACTGTTGACCTTGACCGCCCCCGAGATGACGGTGCTGTTGGGCGGCCTGCGCGTCTTGAACGCCAACTACGGGCAGTCCCCCCACGGCGTCTTTACCAGGCAGCCCGAATCGTTGACGAATGATTTCTTCATGAATCTCCTGGACATGGGCACGGAATGGAAGCCGACTGCGGAAGATAAGGATGTATATGAAGGCCGCGACCGCAACACGGGCGAAGTCAAGTGGACCGCCACCCGCATTGACCTTATCTTCGGTTCCAATTCCCAACTCCGCGCCATAGCGGAAGTCTACGCGTGCGAAGACTCCCGGGAAAAATTCCTCGCCGACTTTGTCGCCGTGTGGAAGAAGATAATGGAGCTTGACCGTTTTGACCTGGAATGAGGACGGATTCCCCATGAATGCAGGTATCCCCCGACACTGTCGGGGGATACTTTTATTCGCATCAACAAGGAACAATGGCAATGGCCTTAATCCAGACACTATGCCTGCTTTCCCTGTCAGCCGTCAATATCATGGAATATGGCGCTTCAGGCGATGGCGTTGCCCTGAACACAATTTCCATTCAGGCCGCGATTGATGCCGCCGCAGACAAGGGCGGAAGAGAGGTGTTGTTTCCGGCAGACGCCTACCCCATAAAAAATATATGAACCGGCCATACCTTGTCCGTTTCATCAGTTGTCGTAATGTCAGAGTCGAGGGCGTGGCACTCCGGAATTCCGTCATGCGGGTGCAACATTATTTGGATTGCGATTTCGTTGCCTTGCGCGCCCTGACGGTTTACAGTCATGTTGCCGGGAACAATGACATGATTGATATTGACAGCTGCCGCAACGTTGTTGTCGCCGACTGCATCGGCGACACCAGTGATGACGCGATCACCCTCAAAAGCACCAGCACTCGCGGCGCATTAAAGCGGCCAGAGTCCGCTTCTACATTTCGTTTCAAAGCAGTATGTACGACATGTACGGTAGTAAATCACGTATTTTATATCACCAATAGGCATGCCAAATATATTCTTCATCTGTCTACAACGTGGCGCGTTGCGTCGTCTTCGCATGACGCCGTAATTCTATCATTAACTTAAATATCAAGCCGTATTCTCATGCGTCTAGATATTATGCGATCCCTTGAATGCATCTTTTACGAACAAACCCCACGCTATGGGATGGTTGATTTTTTTGGCGATTGTTTATATAATTTCATCAGGGAGCGAACGTTTCAGCGCTATCACAATGGACAAGGTGTTTTCTGGTGACGCGATTTTGAAGGAGTCGACGTTTATGAGGAATGTATGGCGCATTAATACATGGGTGGTTCATGGGGTCGCTTTGTTGGGAGTGCTGCTTGCCGGTTTGGGCTGTGCGCCCGACTATACGCTGGAAATAGATGTGGAACCGGCGGACGGCGGCGAGGTGCGGGTCGAACCTCAACAAACGGTTTACCGTCGCGGCCAGGAAATAACCCTGACCGCGCAAGCGGAAGCGGGTTGGCGTTTTGTGGAATGGCAGGACAAGACAGACGCTGGCCGTCCCCGCTGCGGCCGGCCTTATACGCCGATTGCCGGGGGGGATACTTCCGTTGTTGTCGAGATCAGGCGGGACATGCATCTTCTTGCTGTGTTCGAAAAAATTACTTCCGAACAGGCGTCTCTCACGGTGACGCTGGAACCCGAGGACGCAGTAGCGGCGGGCGCGCAATGGCGGCTGTCCAGGGAAGCATCCTGGCGCGGCGCCTCGGACGCCATTACGAATCTCTCGTCCGGGGAGTATACGGTGTTGTTTCGCTCTATTCCCGGTTGGGAGGCGCCCGAGGCGCTGTGGCTGCCGCTCGAGGCGGGCGAGAACGCGCGTGAAACCGGCGTTTACACCACCACCATGCCCCGTGCGCCGGAGAATCTCATAGCCGCGCCGGGCGCGTCCGAGGTGTTGTTGACCTGGGACGAACAACTGTTATATACCGTGGTCGGGTATCATGTGTATCGTACGGACGGAGAAGGGAAAGGCGTGGTTGCGCGGCTGACCGGCGACACGCCAGTGCGGGCGTTGCGCTATCGCGACACGGAAATCGCTCCGGGCGTCATTCATGGGTATTGGGTGACAGCGGTAACGTCGAACAGGGTGGAAAGTGCGCCCTCCGACAAGGTATGGTCCGCTTCGGGCGTGGTGCGGATGCGTCTTCCCATCATGGCTATCGAACCGGGCGCCGAGGTGCGCGTGCCCATTGCAGTCGAAAACGCCGCCGGACTGAGCGCGGACACCATCGAACTGCTCCTGGAGTTTCGCGACAACATCGAGACGCTGACCGACCTTTTTGTCCCGGAATCCCTCGCCGTGGTAACCACTGCAATTACGCAAGGCACGGCGCCCGAGATTGTGCATGAAGGCGCGGGACGAATACGCATCGTTGCGGGTACGCCCGATGCGCCGGCGCTGGTCGGCGAGGGACGGCTTTTTGAGTTGGCGGGACAAATCTCGGGTGGAATCTTCTGGAACGATATGTTCGAACTGCGCATAGACGGTTCGGAAACGGTCATGTTTCAAGAGGATCGCACTGTGTTTGTGGACACAAGCGCCGTTGGCCTGCTTGTGGCAAGCGAAGACTGCATGCGCGGCGACTTGGACAACAACAAATATGTTGAATATGGCGATACCGACCTGCTTATGCGTCTTGCCGCACGATTCAGCGAACCCGAACCCTGCCACTGGCAGGCCGGCGACCTGAATCTCGACCATCGGCTTGACAGTGCGGACGCCGTTATTATCCTGCGCGTTTTGGCGGGATGGTACGACGCGCCCGAAACGGACGGCGCGCCGACACTGCGCGATTTGCTGCGCCCGACCGTGCCCGTGACCGTATCGGTCTCGGGCGGCGCGATCGACGCCGGCGAGGAGCTGGTCGTTCCCGTGGCGGCGCTTATTTCCGGCGGTATTTTCGGCACGGAGATCACCGTCGGCTGGCCTGAGAACGATGAACAACTTCAATTAATCGGCGCCGCGCCCGATCCAGCCTTCGACACCGGCGCCGTGAGCGTTAATACGACCATCCCCGGCATCGCGCGCATCGTGCTCGGCCGGCCCGAGGAAGTCCTGGCCCCTTCGGATAGTCCGCGCCTGATCACCCTGGCCAGGCTGCGGTTTAAAATTGGCGCGGGCGTGACCGCCAACTATGCGCCGCCAGTCAACATCCTTGGCGCGCGCATTTATGGCCCTTACGGCGAACTGGCCGACTGGTACACGGATGTTGTCTGGGAAAACGACCGAATCGTTGTAACGCCTCTGCCGCTCGGGGAAGGCGAATCTGGAACCTCGCCCGCGCTTTCGGTATCGCCCATGCGGCGCGATGTGGACGCGCGGGCGGGCAATACGGAATTTTACGTCGCCAATTACGGCGACGGAAATATGAGTTGGTCCGCCCACGTCGTTGCAGGCGACGACTGGCTGAACATAACCGGCAGCGCGACCGGCGTGAACGCAGGTGTTGTGCGAGTGTTTTACACGGAAAATACCGACTTCACGCCAAGAATGGCAACGATTGAGGTTGTCGCGCCGGACGTTGAAAACAGCCCTCAGACCGTGCGGGTAATACAAGCGGCGCCCACGGACCCGTGCGCCTCGGACCTGGTTTCACCCGAAATAACCCTGCTTGGCGAGGCGACACTGACGGTTGAATGCGGCGCCGTATTTACGGACCCGGGCGCGACGGCCCTGGACAATTGCGACGGCAACCTGACAAGCGCTATTGTGGTTGGGGGTGATTGGGCGGGTACTGACACGCCGGGGGTTTACAGCATTACCTATAACGTCAGCGATGCGGCTGGCAATGTGGCCGCGCAAATCACGCGCACCGTAAGTGTTGTGGATACGGCGTCGCCCGCACTCTTCTTAGTGGGTTCAGCAGCGGTCACGGTCGAGTGCGGCGCGACCTACACGGACCCGGGCGCGACAGCTCTGGACAGCTGCGCCGGCGACCTGACCGCCAACATCATAGTCGGCGACAACACTGTAAACAGCAACACGCCGGGCGTATACGCCGTCACGTACAATGTCAGCGACGGGTCAGGCAATGCCGCCGCGCAAATCACGCGCCTGGTCACGGTTGAAGACACGGAACCGCCGCTGATTACGCTTGCGGGCGAGACGGAAGTTGCTCTCGAATGCGGCATGGCGTATGTGGCGCCGGGGCTGACCCGTATTTCGGACCAATGCGACGGCGTCATCAATGTGGATGAATTGGAGGAGGCCCTTGAACCCGAGGCGTGGGAGGCCTGGCGTGACGCCGTAACCGTAACTATATGGCAGGATGCGGCGCTTCTTTACACATCAAGTCTGTCGCGTATCGAGACGGCGTTCATGGTTGACTATGCCCATGAACCGGGTGAATATCGCTTGCGTTACGAACTGAAAGACGGCGCGGACAATACCGGCCACACGGACCGCACCGTCATTGTCTCGGACACGACAGCGCCCACGCTCACATTATTGGGCGACGTGACGGAAACCGTCGAATGCGGCGCTGTTTACGAAGATGCCGGGGCCATGGCCTATGACGCATGCGGCGGCGACCTGACAGCGAACATCACCGTCGGAGGCGATATGGCAGCCGCAAATAGGCCCGGCCTATACGCTGTCTCTTACAACGTCAGCGATGCGGCCGGCAATGAGGCTGCGGAAGTTATGCGTACGGTAGACGTCATGGATACACAACCGCCGGTCATCGCGCTTGCGGGCGACACGACCGTTCTTATCGGATGTGGCCCGCCGTACCTCGAAGCGGGATTAAGCGAAATCGTGGACCAGTGCGAGGGCATACTTGACGTGCAGGAATACGAATCCTCTCTTGACTATTGGGAGTGGATGCAGTGGCGCGACGCCGTGCCGGTATCTATCTGGCAGAACGCGGCGCTCCTCTACACGTCGAGCCTGCTTTATATTGAAGAGGTGTTTGGCGCTTCGATCAACGAGCCGGGCGATTATGTCCTGCGCTATGAAATGACGGACGCCATGGGCAATATCGGCCATGCAGAGCGCACGCTTACTGTCGCGGACACGACGCCGCCCGAAATCATCTTGCTGGGCGCTGTAGAAATAGTTGTCGAATGCGGCGATGTATATAGCGACGCCGGCGCCGAGGCCTTCGGCGTCTGCGGCGGCGACCTGACAGACAACATCATGGTCGGCGGCGACGTCGTGGACGCCAGCGCGCCCGGCGTGTATTTCATTACCTATAACGTTATTGATACGGCGGGTCGTCCAGCCGAAGAGGTCGTACGCACCGTCGTCGTTGAAGACGCCATGACGCCCATGATCACGCTCGCCGGTGAGGACGAAGTCTTTGTCGAATGCGGTGCGGGCTACTATGTTGAAGCGGGATTGAGCGTAATCGTGGACCAGTGCGACGGCGTCATTGATGTGGAAGAATACGAGTCAACCCTGGAGTTCTGGGAGTTGGCGCAGTGGCGCGACGGCGTGCCGGTATCCATCTGGCGGGACGCTGCACTTTTGTATACTTCAAGCATGATGTACATTGAGAATGCTTTCTGGTCCGGGTATGTTCATGAACCGGGAGAATACATCCTGCGTTATGAAGTGGCGGACGGGACAGGCAATACAGGCCTTGCGGCGCGCACCGTGCATGTTATTGACGGCGCGCCGCCCACAATCATCTTGTGGGGCGACGCGGAAGTGACGGTTTCGTGCGGCGACGTCTACACCGACGCCGGGGCCTACGCTTCTGACGTATGCGACGGCGTTCTGACGGAGAACATCCTCGTGGCCAGTGTCTACAGCGGTCATATCCCCGTGCCTGGCCCGGATTTTCTGGGGTGCGGCGTCTTGCCCTATGCGTCGCTGCCCCAGTTTGACATCATGGTGCTGGGCGACCCGGTGGACTTCACAAGCGCCAGGGGCAACTATGATTTTTGCGCCTATGCGGACACCGTCTATTGTTCGTTTGAGCCGGTTGCAGACCTTGACCCAGCATTTAAAGAAGTTGCTGACTGGTTCCAGTGCCTTATCATGGACATCAACGGCCCGCCGGATTGGGAGGCTGACAATCCATTGACGCCCAATGGCATGCTGGACGGCCAGTATGAGCTTGGAATCCTGGCCTATGTCCTTAACACGTCCGATCATCCACTGCATCCGGAAGCACGCACAGTGTTCGAGGACAACTTCCAAACGATTAAGGATTTGATCGTCGAAGCACTGTCAGCAGTTGTTTTTAAATCCGCAGACAACAAAGATATTCGCCCGTTCGTGGAATCTTTAGCGCCCCACTTTACCAGTTCCATGTCAGGTCTGCTTGCCGCCATGGCCACGCTGGGCGATGAAGATACTTACGATGCGCTGGACGCAACCCTGACGCTTATGGCGGACATCGGACTTGAACCGCCCGAAGGCGGCATTACCACAATCACGCAGGGCGTCCCGGCGCTCGGACCCTACGGCGACGCGGACGGCGACGGATTCACGAGTATCGAGGAGTATTTCTATTTTGTGGATGGACTCGGTTATTCACCTGCTGCATTCGTCGCCGCCGCCCTGGACCCCGACCAAACGCCGCCGCCCGAGAAAACAACGCTGTTCGCGCCTTCGTCCCATAGGTCCCCAAAAGATGAGTCCCTTGTGGATACCCAAACGCCCGGGACCTATACGATCACCTATCAAGTGGCGGATAGGGCCGGCAATTCAGCAGCAGTGGTTACACGCATAGTGGTAGTACTCAATGATTGCGAGGTTGACGAGGGAGAGCCCGATGAAGGCGAAGGCGAACCGGTCGTCCCCACCCGGATCGTCCTGTTGGGCGAAGCGGAAACGCTTGCTCAGTGCGGTTATCGCTTTGGCAATTTGCCGTGGGCCCCTGATCAGGGCGCTGTCGTGTACGACCAGAATGATCAAACAAGTCCCTATGGCTACGTTACAACCCTCGAAGCGACCATAGCGGAGGCGCCGACGCCCGTGGCGCTCGATACGCTGTTGTATACAGGCGATATGCCGTATATTGCCACCTACACGGCCCTTGGCGAGGACGGCTTTCCGGTGATTGTCGAGATTGACGGAGAAGGGGATACGGGTACGCTGTCCGCATCGCGTACAATCTACGTGGAGGATACGTTGCCGCCGGAGATTCACCCATCGTCGCTCGAGTTTATTGCGGGACTTGACGCTTTCGGGTACGACGATTATGTCGAGGAATTTGTCAGCGAAGTCAGCTATTGGGTCTATCGCCTGTGTCTGAACGCCGATTGGGCCAATATTGACCAGGGCAATGCGTGGGATTGGTGCGGTCCCGAAGGCGTTGTGGATTATTGGGCCAGTCGTACCACAACAGTATGGCTGCTGGACGAAGACACCTTTGAGGCGGCCCAGGATATATTCGGCGACGACATCATGGTGGACACAGCTGTGTTCACCCAGACCCCGGGCGCCTACCTGATTGACTACTTCGTGGAAGACGCACGGGGCAATACGACGGTACTTGGCGCCGCCCGCTATATACGCGTGGTAGACGCCTGCGTGTATGAAGAACCGGACGCGTGTATCGTACCTGACGTCAGTGGATTGGTTGTTGCCGACGCGCTGGCCGTGCTGGATGTATACGGCTTCACGGATGTAATCATTACGGACGCCTGGGATGACGGGACCCCCGCCGGACTTGTATCGAGCCAACTACCCGATGCCGGTCCTTATCCCTGTGACGGCATGGTGCAACTGGTCGTGTCCTTCGGTCCCGAACCGCTGGGCATCACGTTATATGGCGCTGATCCCACCCTTGTTGAATGTGGCGAATTCTGGGAGGACCCGGGCGCCGTCGCCTATGACGCCTATGGGCCGCGCGGCGCTACAATTTATGCCGAGACGCTGGAATACTGGGACGGGGTTGGCAGTCAGTGGCAGGCGATAGACGCCAATACGCAGCCGCTGCAGACCGACAGGGCGCCTTATCTGGCTGCCTATCGCTATTCCTATGCCCAGCCGGGAACAGTTGAAGAGGGCGTAATTACGGTTCCGCGTCTGTTGGAGGTGATTGACGCCCTGCCGCCTGATCTTTTCGTGAACGACGAGAACGCGAGTGATTGTCTGGACATCGCCCCCTACCCGCAGTGCCTGCCCCTCTATGAAATAGGCTGCGGCCGATACAACGACTGGAGCGAAGTGGAGACCGACTACGCCATTACCGTTGGTATAGCCGACCTCTGTGACGATGCGCCCGGCCTCGAAACGCTCATATACAGACACTACCCCGACTTGAATGAGATTTGGCCCATTGACAGCATTGTCCTCCTTAATGACTACGGAGAAGAAAACTGGCTGTGGACCCCGGGCGCCTATATCGTTGTGTATCGCGCCCGGGATTTTGCCGGCAATACCGTCGAGTCCCCGCGCTACGTAATCGTCTGTGAAACCCCCGAGTCCGGCGTCGCCGGCATCGCCCTTTTTGGCGACAATCCCATGCATGTCCCGGAAGGCAGCGTGTGGAACGATGTACGGCCCGAGCCCGGCGCTGCCGCATGGGACGGGGATGTCTACAACACGCCTATCCCAATTTACATGGAAGAGCTGCGTAGCGGCGGCAATTCAACAGTGCTCTTTACCGCCCCCCTTATTGCCGCGAATACGCCCTATACGGTCGTCTACCAAGCGGTTTCCGCTGATCCGTCGCTATGGATTGGTCGTGAACTTGTCCTGGACGAATAGTGCATGTTCGCCGCGTTGGAACCACATAAAACAAGACGTTGGATTCGCATATATGGACTTTCGACTGCGCCGTACTGCGCGCATCAGGCGTGACCGCAGGCGCCCCAGGCGGGTTCGTCAATTTTCATACGGGGGAAACGGCAGCAGAAGTTTTTGCCTATGGGGCTGCACGCGTAGAGGCCGACTTCAAGCGTTTCGGGCGCGTTGCTCAGGTGTGTGATGCGCAGCTGTTGCCAGTCTTGACCGTCCTCAGCGCTTTCCAGCAGAAAATCATGCGCGCATCGGCTGATGCGATACCAGCGTTCGGTAATCGCCGAACGGACGTCGCAGGTGGCCCAATCAGAATAGCCCTGATTGGTGACCACCGAGCCAAGACGGCTTATGTGTTGATCTTCAAGCTCCGTGGAAAGTTTGATCCAGTGGTCCGCATCCGCGCGCACCATCAGACCACACTGATCGTATTGGGTTTCCGGCATGAAGCGCGCCTGGGTCGAGACCCTGAAATCGCCCTCGATACGGGTGAATAAGCAATGTCCATTGTCCCGTTGAAACCCGTAATGGGTACGCTGCCAGAAATCGGTTTCGCCGTCGGTAATGATTTCAAGCCCGTCGTCACAGCGATGGCGCGAGGGCGGATTGAACCAGTAAAAGCCGTTGGGAATCCCAAGCCCTTCAAATCGGATTTCCTGTTTCACGTCCAGGTCCTTTCTCCATGATTTTTATATGCGTGATATGACGCCGGTTCACAATTATTAACACTGA
>NPIE01021030.1_pt1 | contig 9996 bp, 7 predicted proteins | sample 8637661 | NCBI WGS metagenome assembly NPIE01 (sample SAMN07420842, study PRJNA396082) | bioreactor metagenome | isolation source: sample BA12 brine-fed electro-methanogenic bioreactor BA | place: Japan: Kochi | collected 2016-12-09 | reverse complement strand
CGCATGGCCTATCTGTCGATCGCGCGTGGGGCCGACAGCCTGCTCTTCTTCCGCTGGCGCACCTGTCGTTTCGGCGCCGAGGCCTACTGGTGCGGCATCCTGGACCACGACAACGTCCCGCGTGGCCGCTACGATGAGGTCAAGCAGCTGGGTGAGGAGCTGAAAACGGTGGGCACCGAGCTGCTCGGGACGCACGTCCGGGTGGATGTGGGCGTCGCGGCTGCGGACGTCGACGTCTACGATGCCCACGCGACCATGTCGTTCGGCCTCCCGTCGCCCAAGCAGGTTGCCGAGACCGTCCACGCTGCCTTCCTCAAGCAGGGGTATGCGGTGGGCTGCGTGCACCCCGCGGATGATCTCACCGGGCTCAAGGTGCTCGTGATCCCGCACTGGACGCTTTTTGACCCGGCGTGGGAACCCAATCTACGGGCCTTTGTCGAGAACGGCGGCGTCCTGGTGCTCGGGGCGCGGACGGCAACGCGGGACCTGAACAATAACGTCATCGCCGACACGCCGCCCGGCGTGCTGGGAGGCTTCCAGGGGCTTGCCGGCGTGCGGGTCGGTGAGACCAGCCGGCAGAAAACGCCGGGGCAGCGCGAGCTGACCGTGCGATTCTACCCGGGCGAGGCACGTGTGACGGCGCGTGACTGGTATGAGCGCGTGGAAGCTCAGCCCGGCACGACGATCATCGCTCGTTGGCTGGAGCGGCACCTGCGCATGAAGGCCGCCGTCACCCTCAAGAAGGTCGGGGAAGGGGCGGTGATCTATGTGGGGACCTACCTCAACGAGGAGATCATCGAGGGGTTGATGCCCCACTTCAAGACCTATCACGAGGACTTCGCGCCGGTGTGGCCCGGCGTGCCGGCTGCCGTCCAGGTCGTGGTGCGTGAGAATGAGGAGAAGCGCCTCTGGTTCTTCATCAACACCAGCGACACGATGGCGAACGTGGCGACGCTGCCGGCAGGCGTCGATCTGATCACCGGGAAGGAGACGGGCACGGCGCGCCACTACTTCCAGGCCCACGAGGTGCTGGTCATCAAGGAGGACTAACCGCAACAGACCTCACCTCAACAGGGCCGTCCGGCATCACACAGGGAGGCAGAAGGTGCAAGTGATGAGCCTTGGTCTAGACGATGTTGCATCGGATCTGCGAGCGTCGCCGCGTCCGATCCTGATGCTATTGGTGGTCTTCCATGCCGTGCTCTGCATCGCCACGGAGTGGCTCGCCTACCCAAGCCAGACGGTAAGCCGGGCAGTGCTCAGCTTCCTGGGTGTCTTCGCGCTGTGTGGCGTGGGATGGCAACTGCTGAGCTGGCGCGAGATAGTCGGCCGGTGGTTCACGGTGTTGGTGATGGTTGTCGCGATCGTGCTCGCCGGCTTGACGCTGCGAGAGCCGCTGATCGTGGCGTGGCTGGTTCTGGTGCCGGTGGTCACCCTGACCACAATCGGAGTTCTAGCTGCTGCAGCGGTAGCTCTGCTCGTCTCCGTTGCCGTTGGGCTGATGATGCACGCCCTCGCCGCGAGCGCGTTGGCCGGTGGGCTGACGGTGACGCTGGTTTGGGTGGGCTTGGGGGCCGCCGCGGCGGCCACGCATCCCCTCCACTCTCGCATCGGTTGGTTGGCGAGTTACTTCGGCACGGCACAACAGCAGCTGGATGAGGCACGGGATCGTCGAGCGGCCTATGAACAGGCCCTTGATGATCTGATCCATACCAATCGCCAGATGGCCTTGATGAACCAGCGGATGACGGGGCTGCGCCGGGTCGCGGAGGAGGCGCAGGAGGCCAAGACCCGATTCGTTGCGCGCGTCAGTCACGAGTTTCGCACCCCGCTGAACATGATCATCGGGTTGGTCGATCTCATGGTGACCTCCCCGGAGATCTACGATGTCGTGCTCTCGCCGCGGATGAGAGAGGCCTTACAGGTCGTCCACCGGAACAGCGAGCACCTGTCGGACATGATCAACGACGTGCTTGACCTCACGCGTCTGGAACGGGACCGCATGGTCCTGCACAGAGAGCGGGTAGTCTTGGCTGGTGTGATCGAGAGTGCCGCCGAAGCCGTGAGTCCCTTGATCTCCAGCAAGGGATTGACGCTGCGCTGTAGCATCCCCCACGACCTGCCGGAGGTCTACTGCGACCGCACCCGCGTTGAACAGGTGGTCCTGAACCTGTTGAGCAACGCAGGACGCTACACCGACCGAGGGGGGGTGAGTGTCATCGTCACGCAGGCCGACGGGCGTGTCAAGGTCAGTGTGAAGGACACCGGATCAGGCATCCGTCCGGAGGATGTCGAGCGCATCTTCGAGCCCTTCTGCCAGGGGACGAGCGAGATCTGGCGAGATCGGGGAGGCAGTGGGCTGGGACTGAGCATCAGCAAGCAGTTTGTTGAGCTCCACGGCGGACGCATGTGGGTCGCGAGCCAGGTGGGTGAGGGGACGACGTTCTCATTCGAGTTGCCGATCAGCCCACCTCTGGGCCCTGTTTCGAGACCGGGTCACCAGATGCGCGAGGATTGGGTGTGGCGTGAGCGACAGACGCGCCCGAGCTTTTCGGAAGCTCACTATCGGCCTCGGTTCGTGATCCTCGACGAGACCGGTGACCTGGCGTTGCATCTGGGTGCCTGGTCCAATGACGTCGAGTTCGTCATGGTGNNGAGGAGATGCTGGCGACCCTCAGGGACGCGCCGGCACACGCCGTGCTGATCAACGGCAACGATGTCTCGTGCGTCCAGGCACAGGTGGTATCGCTTCGCCGCGCTGTGGAGTCCACGCCTGTTATCGGCTGCTCGATTGTGCGCAACGCCGATCGTTCGCGGAGGTTTGGCGTCAAGGACCATTTGGTCAAGCCCATCCGACGTGAGGATATGCTCAGGGCGCTGGCGGAAGCCGGGTTGGATGCCCGTCATGTGTTGGTGGTCGATGACGACCCTGACGCGCTGAAGCTCTTCACGGTGATGCTCCAGACGTGCCGTGCGGACCTTGAGATCTCCCGGGCGAGCGACGGAGAGGCTGCCCTGGCGCAGCTGAGGAGCGCGCCCCCCGACCTGATGCTTCTGGATCTTGTCATGGAGCGGATGGACGGTTGGCAGGTGTTGCAGGCGATGCACGAGGATGCTGCGACCCCGACGGTGCCCACCTACCTGATCTCGGCGCAGGATCCCAGGGACGAGCTTTCGACGACCGAGCTGATGGTGACCTCGGTCCAGCGGGGCCTCACCTTGGCGTNNTGTTCTCGGAGGTGCTTCTGATGCCTGAGAGCGAGCTCGATCCAGCGCTTGGATGAAATCGCGGGGGCGAACGGGTTTAGTGAGGACCTGGGTTGCCCCCAGTGAGAGCGCCAGCTCCTCCTCCCGGACCACTGAGGCGACAATCACCGGGACGGCGCGGGTGCGGGCATTCTCGTGCAGGCGCATCAGGACACGCCACCCGTCGATGTCGGGCAGCATCACGTCCAGCACGATGATGTCCGGTAGTTCATCCTCAACCCGACGGAGGAACTCAAGTCCTTGGGTCACACTGGAGACGTGGTAAGGTGTTCCTATGGTCGCGTCGCGGTAGAGACGGGCCATATCCTCATTGTCGTCAACCACCAGCACCGAGACCCTGCCGGCGGAGGGTGCCTGTACCCACACGAAGAGCTGACCCTGATGAGACCGGACCTCGATCGACACGTCGGCAGGCAGGGGCAGATCGGCGACGAGGTTGTCGGGTGAAGGTACTTCGGCTTCGGCGCTGATCGGGCCCGTGAGGGTGATCCTGACCTCGCCGTCCTCTAGCCGTGCATAGATGGAGAGCTTGCCGGTACCAATCGACTCCATGATTCGCGTGATCAGAGAGATCAGGATCTGGCGCAAGACCACCGGGTGTGCCGTCGTGATCAGGTCGGGCTGCACCGAGACGACTTCAACCGCGATGTGGCGATAGCTGGGGAGGGCAGAGAGCAAGCCCAACACGCCGTCGATGATCTCCTGGACATCGGTGACGGTGTAGGGTGACTGTCGGTGGAGAGCGTCGAGCTCCAGCTGTAGCTGGGTCTGCCAATCTCCGGCGTCGCCCCACGCCTCAGGTGCCTCCATCTCTGGTCGGGCACCGTCGCCTGCCGGTGCGCAGGGCCAGAGCCTGCCGGCGAGGACGTGCACAGCCGCGTGCTGCAGCCTGTTCACCGTCCGGCGGCTGATGTTTAGCCGATCGCCCGTCTCCTCCTGCGTCAGCTTGAGGACAAAGCGATGATGCAGGAGATCGTAGATCTGTCGAGGATAGGCTGTGAGGGGGACCTGTTCACCCGGCGCAAGACCCTGGATGGCATCCAGGATTGCCGACCGGATGCCGAGCTCGTCCCCTGTGCGACTGGCCAGCACGCGACACAGCACCTCGGGGGGCTCATAGGCAGGGTCATAGAGGCGGGCGAGCGCCTCATGGAGCGCGGCCTCGAACTCGTCACAGTCGATCGCGTTGGTCATATTGGCACACTCATGTCACAAAGTGGACGTAGACAGGGCAAGGTGGGAATGCTAGACTGATAGTACCTTAGGGTGCTTGTAGGTCAAGCTGGCGTGGGCCTCTCTGTAAGTTTCTGTCTTCCCAAGTGCATCAAGGAGGAGTCTGATGGGTCATAGGAAGCTGAGTAGGCGCGATTTTCTACGTATGAGTGCGCTGGCAGCCGCTGGTTTCACACTGGCCGCGTGTGGGGGCAGCCCTACCGGCGGCAACGGAGAGCCCGAGGCTCCAGCCGTCAGTGGGGGAGGCGCACCGGCGGAGCAGGTGAAGATCACCTTTATGGGGTGGGGCGGTACCGAGGAGGATGAGGGCGTACGCGCCGCGATCGAGGTCTTCCAGGACGAGGAGCCCAACATCACCGTTGATTGGCTGCATACACCGGAGAGCTACACCGAGAAGCTCCTCTCGATGGTAGCCGCCGGCTCGCCACCTGACACCGCCTTTGTGGGGAGTGGTGACTTCCAGGCGTTCGCGTGTGACGGACTGCTGCTTGACATCACTAGCTGGCTTGAGGGAGACCCTGATCTAGGCCAGGCCAACTACTTCATCGAGCCTCAGGAGAAGGAACGGTGCACGCTGGGCGGGCGCTGGTATGGCATCGGGTCCTGCTGGGTCGCCCCTCACATTTACTACAACGCTGATATCTTCGACGAGATGGGGGTCGACCCTCCCAGTAACGACCCGGAGGAGGCTTGGGACTGGAACACGTTCCTCGACATAGCCGTGCAGCTGACGGTGGACACGAACGGCAACCATCCCGGGGAGAGTGGCTTTGATCCCAATGGCATCGACCGTTGGGCGATCGATTGGCCCACATGGTCAATCCCGCTCCACGCCGCTATTCAGTCCAATGAGGGCGAATGGCTGGATCCCGACACGGGGCTCCTGGCCTTGGACAAGCCCGATGCGATCGAGGCTGTGCAGCGCATCGCCGACCTGAACCTGCGACACCACGTGGCGCCGGCTTCTGCTTCGTTCGAGCAGCTGGGCATGGATAACACGCAGATGCTGGAGACCGGCAAGTTGGCGATGGCCGTTGACGGCTCGTGGGCGTTGGCGTGGATGCACAAGATCGAGGCGACGCTTGGCACGGCGGCGTTGCCGAAGATGAAGGTGCCTGCCACAGATATGCAGGCTCACCTTCACAGCGGCTTCAAGGACAGCAGAAACCCCGAAGCCGCCTGGCGCTGGCTGCGCTTCCTGGCGACCGAGTACTACCAACTGCTCTTCCTCAGGATGGGCCTCTGGCTTCCCAGCCAGACACCCCTTATGACGAGCGAAGGGTTACAGTCATGGATGACGTTGCGCACGGCACCGGGCGAGGGCGTTCATCCCGAAGGCTATGAGAAGATTGTCACGGAGTTTGTGCCGCAGTACGGGCACGTGCTCTATCAGCCGCCCGGCTTCCCTGAGGCGTCCGCCGTCATCAATCCGGCCTTTGACGCCATTTGGGTGGGCGACATGACGGCTGAGCAGGCACTGAGTCAGGCTGTGCCTGAGGCGAACGAGATTCTCGAAAGATATACCTGCGATATACTGGGGTGACAGCAGTGTGATGGCCTGCACAGGGCACACCGCCTCATTGTGGTGTGCCCTGTGTGTTGACGCCTACCGGGGAGGGAAGCAATGAGCAGATTTTCACAGTGGTTCCGCAGAGCGAGTGTCAGGCGCACGCTGATCGGCTACGTCTTCGTAGCTCCCTTCATCCTGGGGGTTTTGTTCTGGGTCGTGGCGCCGGCGAGCACCGCGGCCTGGCTGGCATTCCAGCAGTGGGACATGATCAAGCCATCCCGTTTCGTCGGTTTCGACAACTTTGTCATGCTGTTTGAGGACAAGCTCTTTCTGCAGTCGCTCAAAGTCACCGCCGTCTACACGTTGGTCTCCGTGCCCCTGGGCATGATCGCGGGCTTCTCGATCGCTCTTCTAATGAACGCGAAGGTGAGGGGGATCGAGTTCTTCCGTACGATCTACTATATCCCCAGCATCGTCCCCGCTGTAGCGAACGCAGTGCTGTGGGCCTGGATTCTGAACTCCGAGTTCGGTCTGCTGAACGCTGCGCTCCGCGCGGTCGGTCTGCCGAAGATCCTTTGGCTTCAGAGGCCCGAGTGGGCGCTGCCGGCCCTGATTCTGATGAGCCTGTGGGGGGTCGGCGGGGCGATGGTCATCTACCTCGCCGGTCTGCAGGGCATTCCGGACGTCTACTATGAGGCTGCCGACATCGACGGTGCCGGGCCGCTGCGGAAGCTCTGGACCATCACCATACCGCTGATGTCTCCCGTGATCTTCTTCAACCTGATTATGGGCATCATCGGCACCTTCCAGATCTTTACGGCGGGCTACCTGATCACGAGCGGCGGCCCGCAGAATGCCACGCTCTTCTACGTGTTGTACATGTACCGCAATCTGTTCGAGTATCGCAAGATGGGGTATGCCTCCGTGCTGGCATGGGTGCTCTTCTTCATCCTTGCCGGTCTGACCGCGCTCATCTTCCGTGGAGAAAGGAGCAGGGTGTACTATGAGGCTAGCTAGTGAAAGCGCAGTGATGCCTGCTGCCAAGATACGAACGGCCACGAGTGCACGACGTCAGCGCCACATCGGTCGCGCCATCACGTGGGTGGTTCTGCTTGCGGGTGCTGTGCTGATGATGGCTCCCCTGATCTGGATGCTCAGCAGCTCGCTCAAACTCGAGACCCGTGTCTTCGAGTATCCGCCACGTCTCATTCCTCAACCGGCGCGTTTCGAGAACTATGTCGATGCCCTGACCTACAAACCGTTTCATCTCTACCTGATGAACACCCTCTTCCTGGTTGTGATGAACCTGATCGCTGTGTTGGTCACCTCGTCGTTCTGTGCCTATGGGTTTGCGCGCGTTGATTTCAAGGGACGCAACTTCTGGTTCGGCGTGCTTCTGGCTGTGATGATGCTGCCCGGCATTGTGCTGATGGTCCCGCAGTTCGTGATCTTCAGCCGACTGAAATGGATCGACTCCTTCCTGCCGCTGACTGTTCCGCTCTTCTTTGGGGGAGGTGCTTTCAATATCTTCCTGCTGCGTCAGTTCTTCCGCAGCATCCCTGAGGACCTGGCCGATGCTGCGCGAATCGATGGGTGCAACGAGTTTGGTATCTATGCGCGGGTGATGATGCCGTTGGCCAAGCCGGCGTTGACGACCGTCGCCATCTTCACGTTCATCGGCACGTGGAACGACTTTATGGGACCGTTGCTCTACTTCCACTCCTCGGAGAACTATACGGTCTCCATCGGCCTGGCGATGTTTCGCAGCGTGATGCGGACTCGGTGGGACCTGCTGATGGCGGCTTCGGCGGCGATGACGGTGCCGATGATCATCATATTCTTCGCTGCACAACGCTACTTCGTTCAGGGGGTTGTGCTAACCGGTCTCAAGGGCTGAGTAGACAAGGAGCTTTCACGATGGTAGAGACGGGCGCTGAACGGGCGCTTCCACTGAACCGTGTCCAGTTGCTGGACGGCGAGTTCAAACGCAGGTATGAGCTCAACCGTGCCTATGTGATGAGCCTGACCAATCGCAACTTGCTGCAGAACTTCTATTTCGAGGCCGGTGTGCTGCGCGGCGTGTTCCGCGCCACGAGTCATGGCGATCACGGCTCGGGCGATGACTGGCACTGGGGGTGGGAATCCCCGACGTGTCAGCTGCGCGGACACTTTCTGGGCCACTGGCTCTCGGCTGCTGCANNGTATGTTCGCCTTAACCGACGATGCTGAGGCCAAGGCCAAGGCAGACGCCATCGTGGCGGAGCTGGCTCACTGCCAAATGCGGAACGGTGGTGAGTGGGCGATGTCGATCCCCGAGAAGTATTTCGACCTTGTCGTGCGCAAGCAGCCCATCTGGGCGCCTCACTATACGGCGCACAAGACGCTGATGGGTCTGGTCGACATGGTGAAGTTCGCCGGCAGTGATGCGGCGCTGGACATCCTGGTCAAGCAGGCCCGGTGGTTTTCGCGGTGGAGCGCACAGTTCTCGCGCGAGGAGATGGACGACATCCTGGATGTCGAGACCGGCGCGATGCTCGAAGCGTGGGCTGACCTCTACGGTATCACAGGTGATGCAGAGCATCTGGAGCTGATGCGGCGCTATGAGCGACCCCGGCTGTTCGATCGGCTGCTTGCCGGCGAGGATCCGCTCACCAACCGCCACGCGAACACGACGATCCCGGAGGCGCATGGTGCTGCGCGCGCCTACGAGGTGACCGGTGAGCAGCGCTATCGCGACATCGCCGAGGCTTACTGGAAGAGCGCCGTCACTGATCGCGGGTACTTCTGCACCGGAGGACAGACCAATGGCGAGGTCTGGACGGCGCCGTTTGAGTTCGCAGCACGGCTGGGCGACAAGACCCAGGAGCATTGCACGGTCTACAATATGATGCGGCTGGCGGACTATCTCTATCGCTGGTCGGGTGATGTGCAGTATGCCGACTACATCGAGCGTAACCTCTACAACGGTATCCTTGCCCAGCAGAACCCCGTAACGGGCATGATCGCCTACTTCCTGGCGCTGGAGCCCGGCGCCCAGAAGCTCTGGGGGTCGCCGACGAACGACTTCTGGTGTTGTCACGGCAGTCTGGTGCAGGCCGCCACCTTTCATCAGGCTTATGTGGCCTACGAGGACGGCGACGGACTCTACATCAACCAGACGATCCCGACGGAGGTGCGCTGGTCCTATGGCGGTGTTCCGGTGGCGATCCATCAGACCCTAGATACCCAGGCCTCGCTACCCGGTCCGACCACCCCAGATGGCGCCGTGCGGCGCCCTGACCAGTGGGTGGTCGAGCTCTCCGTCGCTGCCGAACGTCCTGTGGCCTTTGCACTCAACGTGCGTCTGCCCTGGTGGTTGGCGGATGAGGCCGACATCTCTGTGAATGGTGAGCCGGTCTCGGTCGCCGCAGGGCCTTCCAGCTATGCGCGGCTGCAGCGTGAGTGGCATCACGATCGGGTCCGTGTCGTCTTGCCGAAGACCCTGACGACGTGTCCTCTGCCTGATGATCCTGCCCGGGTAGCGTTGATGGATGGTCCGGTGGTCCTCGCCGGTCTGTGCGATGAGGAGCGTTGTCTGGTCGGCGATCGCGACAATCCAACCTCGCTACTCGCGCCCCACAACGAGCGCGAGTGGACGATGTGGCGCCACGGGTACCGCACGATCGGTCAGGAGCGCAATCTGCGGTTCATACCGCTCCACGAGGTTGTGGATGAGCGCTATACGGTCTACTTCCCTATCAAGCCGGCCTAGAGGAGGTCCACGACGATGACGAAGCTGCAGTTGATAAGTCCGGATGCATTGGGCACCGTGGGAGGCTTTCTGGGAGAGCGGTTTTACGCTAACCAGGAGGCTCGCCTGAAGGACGTGATGCTGTCGGAGCAGTTCATCCGCCTGCACGAGGAGAAGCGCTACGATGATTGGTTCTGGATGGGCGAGCAGATCGGCAAGTGGTTGGATGCAGCGGCCTACACGGGGCTGATCGCTG
>NPIE01019616.1_pt1 | contig 9998 bp, 9 predicted proteins | sample 8637661 | NCBI WGS metagenome assembly NPIE01 (sample SAMN07420842, study PRJNA396082) | bioreactor metagenome | isolation source: sample BA12 brine-fed electro-methanogenic bioreactor BA | place: Japan: Kochi | collected 2016-12-09 | reverse complement strand
ATATCCTTGAGCACGATACTGCCCCCGGCAGCCATGCTGTGGGGCCCGATATGGCAGAACTGATGCACCATGGTACCGCCGCCCAGAATGGCATGATCTCCTACCGATACATGCCCTGCCAGCGTGGCACAGTTGGCCAGAATGGTATGGTTGCCGACAATACAGTCGTGGGCCACGTGCACATAAGCCATCAGCAAATTACCATTACCGATCCTGGTCTCACCCCGGTCCTGAATGGTGCCACGATGAATAGTGCAATTCTCGCGGATAACATTGTCATCACCAATGACCAGCGTGGTCGGCTCACCAGCGTATTTCTTGTCCTGGCATTCTTCGCCGATGCTGGAGAACTGGAAGATTCGGTTGTTGCGGCCAATCACCGTCGGCCCCTTGATGACCACGTGAGAGAGAATCTCGGTACCTTCACCAATCTCCACCCCCGGACCAATATAGCTCCAGGGGCCAACCGTCACGTTATCCGCCAGTTTGGCTGACGGGTCCACAATCGCTTGAGGATGGACACCCGACCAGTCATTTGTCGCCATCAAACTTCTCTCTCAGCGGTAAGTATTTCTGCCACGCACACTACCTCGCCATCTACGAGGGCACGGCAATCAAACTTCCAGATACCGCGCTTGCCAGAGATAAACTCAGACTCCATATCCAAGCGATCACCCGGTAAAACGGGGCGCTTGAAACGCGCTTTACTGGATCCAGCCAGATATTGTACCACGCCGTCCGACGGTTTCCGTTCCACAGTCACAAAACCAAGAATCCCCGACAGTTGCGCCATGGCTTCAATAATCAGGACACCCGGCATAATCGGATTGTCCGGAAAGTGACCGGTAAAAAAGGGCTCATTGAACGATACATTCTTGTACCCCTTGATCGACTTCCCTTTTTCGACCTCAGTCACCCGATCCACCAGCAAAAAGGGGTAACGGTGCGGCAGGTACTCCAGAATTTCATCGATGTGCATCATCTTGATCGGCCTCAGCCCTCTAATTTCTTTTCCAGTTCTTTGATCCGTCGCGCCAGAGCATCCAGTTGACGAAAACGGACGGCATTTTTCCGCCATTGGCGATTGGTATCCGCACTGGTGCCGGAGGAGTAGACCCCCGATTCACGAATATCACCGGTTACCAGGGTCATGCCCGTGAGGTGAACCTGATCGGCTATTTCAAGGTGACCAGCCACACCAGAGGCGCCACCAAACACGCAATGATTGCCAATCCGGGTGCTACCTGCAATTCCGACTTTAGCCGCCATTGCGCTGTGATCACCAATCTGTACGTTGTGGGCAATCTGAATCAGGTTGTCCAGCTTTACGCCGTTGCCTATTGTGGTGTCGTCCAGGGCGCCACGGTCTATGGTGGTATTGGCGCCAACCTCCACGTCATCGCCCAGCACCACGGCACCAAGCTGCGCGATGCGGTGCCAGACGCCTTTTTCGTTGGCAAAGCCGAAGCCGTCGGAACCAACCACCGCACCACTGAGAATGTGACAGCGCTTACCGACTACCACATCATGTGCAAGCGTGACCCGGGGCCGAAGGATACTGTCGTCCCCGATACTCGCTCTCGCACCGACAAAACCACCAGCACCGATCGCTACGCGCTCACCAATACAAACCCCGGCCTCAATCACAACATGCGGGCCTATGGATGCAGATTCAGGAATACTGGCAGACTCATCAACCACGGCAGTTGGATGAATGCCCGGGGAAGCCTTGGGAGCCGGATCAAACCAATGACTGAGGTGAGCATAGCCCAGGTAGGGATTGTCCAGTAACAGGACATTGGTCGGAACATCCTCCGCCGCAGCCGAGGACACAATCACCGCTGACGCCCGGGTATCTTTCAGGTACTTGGCATAGGAGGGATTTGCCAGAAAACTGATCTGGCCCGGAACCGCCGCCTGCAAGGTGGCAAGCCCGGTAATACGGATATCGGGGTCTCCCCGGAGGCTCGCTCCCAATGCCTCGGCAATCTCCTGCAGCCGATAGGACTTCTGTGTCATCGTTTTCTCCAAACACAGGGGCCGGGGAGCCCCTTTCTACATCACTGGTTCAGTTTTTCAAGCAGTTGTGTGGTCAGATTCATCTCCGGCTTAACGTAAACCACCGCTTCGCTGGGAAGAATCAGATCAAGGTCATTTTCTTCCAGGAGTTCTTTCACAGCGGCGTCCACCTCAGGGCGCGCACCTTCCAGAAACTGCTGCTTGCGCTGGTTAACGGTGGCGTCGAGGCGCTGCTTGAGGAAATTAAATTCCTTTACCTTTTCCTGAAACTCGGCGGCCAACTGATTACGCTCGCTCTCGTTCATCATGGCGCCGTCCTTCTCCAACCGATCCTTTAACTTGCGGGCGGCCTCCTGAGCTTCACGCACCTGGGCTTCGTCGCCGGCAAAATCCTGCTGGAGTTTTTCGCTGAAGGCCTGGGCATCATTGGAAGAGAACAGGGCCTGGCGCAGATCCACCACACCAATACGGGTCTCCGCCGCCACCTGGGCCGAGAAGGCCATAAGAGCGGCGGCAAGGATAGTCATCAAACGGGTCATCAATCTTCTCCTTTGTTTCATTCTTTCTTTTTTTATAGACCGGTCAGAACGTCTGCCCCAGTGAGAACTGGAAGACCTGGGTATCGTCACCGGATTTATCGTTCAGCGGCTTGGCCAGACTGAAAGCCAAGGGACCTACCGCGGTGATCCACTGGAAACTGATACCGGCTGAAGTCCGTACCTCACCCAACTCAGGGTCAAAACCTCTTTCGGTATCAAACACCTGACCGGCATCGACAAAGAACGACGTGCGCATCGAACGCGAATCTCCTGCAAAAGGCGTCGGGAAGATCAACTCCAGCCCGCCTTCTGTCAGAACGTTACCACCGAACGGATCGGGATCCGAGAAGTCGCCTGCTGCACGCTCCGCCTTGTTACCCAAAGAGTTTGCTTCATATCCCCGAACAGAGCCATAGCCCCCGGAATAGAAATGCTCGAAGAACGGCATCTGACTGCGGTCACCGTAGCCGTCCCCATACCCGATCTCCGATCGCGCTCTGAAGACCCAGTTGGCGGAATCCGTCAGCGGGAAATAGAAATCCGTTTTGTGGGTCGCCTTGTAGAAGGTCAGGTCACTGCCTGGCACAGCGACATCCAGCGACAGGGAATGACTGTAACCGTTGGTTGGCAGTACACCTCGGTTGAGCGTACTCCGCCGCCAGCTACCAAACAGGAAGTAATTGGTGAACGAATCCCCTTCGTCGGCGATAAAATCGCGAACTTCCTGGGCCGAGAATACCCCCGGCTTAATGTTTGATTGGGTAACGCCAGCACCGAAATTCAACCGCGTAATGGAATCTGTCGGATACCCGAACGTTACCCGGCCACCGTACTCATCGAGCAGGTAAGAGGAAATGTCTTCTTCCTCGTAATCGGTTTCACGGGCAAATAGACTGAAGCCCCGGCTTACCCCATCCACCGTGTAGTATGGATCCAGGTAGGAAACGTTGGCGCTCTTTACCGAATCGCTGAAGTTCACACCAAACGAGACACGCTTGCCGGTACCGAAGAAATTATTCTCGGACACAGACGCGCCCAGAATCACGCCCGAGTTTTGCGAGAAACCCACCGATGCGGACAAGCTGCCCGTTGGTTGCTCCTGCACGCTGTAGTTCACATCGACCAGGTCATCGGTGCCGGGTACCGGGACCGTTTCAACATCAACAGTCTGGAAGTAACCCAGGCGCTCAAGACGGGTCTTGGAGAACTCGATGCGATCGGACGAGGCTACCCCGCCCTCCATCTGGGTCATCTCCTGGCGCAGCACCTCATCCTTAGTGGACACGTTGCCGTCGAAGTTCACCCGGCGTACATAGGCCCGCTTGCCGGGCTCCACAAAGAAGGTAACCGCAGCTGTATTGTCTTCACCCGGCTCCGGTACCGCATTGACGTTGGCAAACGCATAGCCTTCGCGGCCGAGCCGGAACGAGAGCGCTTCGGAAATCGCCGTCATCTGTGCACGGGAGAATAAATCGCCTTCTTTAACCGGAATGAATTTCCGGAGCTCCTCCTCACCGACAATCAGCTCACCGCGCAAGCGAATGTCGGAGATGGTGTACTGGGGGCCTTCATTAACGGCGATGGCGATAAAGACTTCCTGCTTGTCCGGCGAGATGGACACCTGGCTGGATTCAACGTTGAAGTCCAGATAGCCGCGATCAAGATAAAACGAACGCAGAGACTCCAGATCCCCGCTCAGACGTTCCCGGGCGTATTTATCTTTGTTGGTCAGCGAGTTCCACCAGCTACTGGTACGCAACTCGAAGAGGCCGATGAGTTCTTCATCACTGAAATCTTCGTTCCCAACAATATTGATGTGCTGAATGGCAGCGACAGAACCCTCGTTGATGTCCAGGCGAATAGCAACACGGTTCCTGGGTAACTCTTCCGCGGTGGCTTTTACTCTTGCGTTGTAGCGGCCCTGGGCGATGTAGGAGCGAAGGATCTCCAGTTCCAGTTTCTCCAGGGTAGCACGCCGAAATACCTGACCTTCCTCCAGGCCCGCACCGGCCAGGGCATCCATCAGCATCTCGGTTTCGATATTCTTGTTACCCTCGATCTCAATGGAGGAAATCGACGGGCGTTCACGCACCGACAGAATCAGCACGCCTTCATCACGACTGGCCTGAATATCCGTAAACAATCCGGTCCGAAACAGATCCTTGATGGCGTCGGCCAACCGGGTCTCGTCCATACGCTCGCCGATGTTCACCGGAAAAGCCGAAAACACAGAACCCGCTGAAACCCGCTGAAGGCCCTCTACCTCGATATCCGCAACCGTGAATTCATCCGCCAGCGCTGGCTTTATACCGGTTGCGGTAATTGCTAGGCCAACGGCTACAGCTAGAAGGGAACGTCTCATTCAGTTATTTCGCCTGGTTAATGTGCGGTAAGGAGCCCGCAATTCTCACAACCGCATCAGGTCGTTGTAAAGAGCAAACACCATTAAAGTCAGTATCAAAGCCATACCGATTCGTAATCCAAAGGCCTGGGCCTGCTCGGAAAGTGGCTTCCGGCGAATGGCTTCGATGGTGTAGTACACAATGTGCCCACCATCCAGAACCGGAACGGGGAGCAGGTTAAGCACGCCAAGACTGACACTCAGATACGCCAGAAAGCGCACAAAGTCTTCGAACCCCGAGCTGACACTCGCCTCGGCAACCCGGGCAATGGTAATCGGTCCACTGAGATTGGTCGGAGACAGCAGCCCGGTGACCATCTTTTTAATCGCCACCAGGGTCAGGCGGGTGTCGGCCCAGGTTTCATTCACAGCATTCGGTATCGCCGCCAACGGCCCGTAGCGGACCTCCCGCAACAGTTCATCAGGCCAGTTCACTGCGCTTACGCCGGCACCTACGAAACCAACGACCTGACCATCCTCAAGCGTTCTCGAAGCAGGTGTTACCGGAACATTCAATTCATCGCCAGAGCGCTCGATGGTCAGTTCCAGAGTCTGTTCCGGGGCATTCCGAATATGCTCCACCAGAGCAAACCAGTCCGGTACCGGCTCGCCATCAACAGCCAATATGCGGTCACCGCCTTGCAGCCCGGCCGCATTTGCCCGACCATCGGCAGTCACCTCACCCAGCACCGCGGGCACATCCGGACGCCAGGGGGATATCCCGAATTCCGCCAGCGGGTTCGGAGTATCATCACTCAGGCGCCAGCCGTCCAATGGACCCGCCACAGTGCCCCTGGAACCATCCCGGGAAATCTCCAGCGAAACCTGACCGTGCTCTCCCGCCCTTTCGAGCAGCCGCATGTTCACGTCTCGCCAGGAGGTCACCCTATGGCCGTCAACGGCATGGATTTCCATCCCGCTTTCCAGCCCTGCCCGTTCCGCAACGCTGCCCTGGGCCACCTCGCCAACCACTGGAGCGACGGTGGTAACGCCAACAACACTCAACACCCAGTAAGCGAGAATCGCGAACAGAAAATTGGCAATTGGGCCGGCAGCCGCAATGGCGATGCGCTGGGAAGGAGGTTTCGAGGTAAACGCCTGATCACGCAGCTCTTCCGGTACCGGGCCTTCCCGCTCATCCAGCATTTTCACGTATCCCCCCAGGGGGATAGCCGCTACCGCATATTCGGTTCCCTGACGGTCGTACCACGAAAACAGAGGCTTGCCGAACCCCACTGAAAAACGAAGCACCTTCACACCGAATCGGCGTGCCACCCAGAAATGGCCGTATTCGTGCAGCGTTACCAGAATTCCGAGGGTAAGCGCCAGTGCCAGTACGGTTTGAATGATCTGCATAGACGTTCCGGTTTATGGCTGAATGAGCGGCCTGTCAGGCCCAGGGACGTCAGACAGCCAGCAGGCTGATCTGTTCCCTGGCCCGGCGGCGAGCCTCGGCATCTTTCGCGAAAATAGTGTCAAAGCTGTCCGCCGGCACAACGTCTGTGGCCGTCAGGGTTCGCTCTATAATAACGGGGATATCGGCAAAGCACAGCCGGCCTTCCAGAAACGCCGCCACTGCAACCTCGTTCGCGGCATTGAGTACCGAAGGCGCTGTACCGCCTGCAGCAAAGGCTTCGGCCGCAAGGCGCAAACAGGGGAAACGCTGCAAATCCGGGCGTTCAAAGTGAAAACGGCCAATGGCGAATAAATCCAGGGGCGCGACACCAGCCTCAATACGCTCAGGCCAGGCCAGACCATTGGCAATGGGGGTGCGCATATCCGGGCTTCCCAACTGGGCAAGCACCGAGCCGTCGGCATATTCAACCATGGAGTGAATGATGCTTTCGGGGTGGACATGAACCTGCACGTTTGCCGGCGTGGTATTGAACAGCCAGCAGGCTTCAATCAACTCCAGGCCTTTGTTCATCAGGGTTGCAGAGTCCACAGAAATCTTCTGACCCATTGACCAGTTAGGGTGGGCGCAGGCCTGGGCCGGCGTCACCGCCCGTAAGTCCTCAGCCGCATACTCCCGGAAAGGTCCACCGGAGGCGGTCAGAAGGATACGGGTAATACCCGCGCCGCGAGGGTCTCGCACCTTGTCTGCCGGCATACACTGAAAAATGGCATTATGTTCAGAATCAATGGGCAGCAGCTCGGCCCCGTGACGCTCAACCGCATCCATAAACAGTTTGCCGGACATCACCAACGCTTCTTTGTTGGCGAGAAGAACGCGTTTGCCGGCCCGGACTGCGGCCAGCGTTGGCGCCAGGCCGGCAGCGCCGACAATGGCAGCCATCACGGTGTCCGACGCCGCCGAAGCCGCCACCTCACAGAGCCCCGTTTCTCCCGCCAGCACGCGGGTCTCGGGTATATCCGCCAACAACGCCTTCAGGCGTTCAGCAGCTTCTGCATCGGCCATCACCGCAACGGCCGGTCGAAATTCACGGCACAGGGTTGCCAATTCATCCGCCCGGGTTCCTGCGGTCAGGGCATACACTGAAAAGCGGTCCGGATGCCTGCGAATAACGTCCAGGGTACTCAAGCCGATGGAGCCGGTTGCGCCGAGAACCGTAATCGAGCGTTTCGTCATGCCACGACCTGGCCGGCGGTCAACCAGCCCAACAGAGTAATCATCAGGGCAAATACCGGAATGGCCGCGGTGAGGCTGTCGATACGATCCATAATGCCGCCATGCCCGGGCAGCAGCTGACTGCTGTCCTTGATGCCTCGAAAGCGCTTCAGCATGCTTTCAAGTAAATCGCCAAGAACCGAGACAAAACCGGTCACCAGACTTGCCACCACCAGCAGCATGGCTTCCGCGACACCTGCGTTGGCCAGGAGGCTGGCCACAATGGCGAGTAAGGCCACGGCAGCCAATCCTCCCCATACGCCAGCCCAGGATTTGCCGGGACTGACGCGAGGCGCCAGCTTGGCTTTACCAAAGGCGCGGCCGGCAAAATAGGCGCCGATATCAGCCACCCACACCACCAGAAAAATATACAGAATAACGATCAGATTGTTGGCCACGTCTCCAAACTGGAAGCCGCCATTGCGAAGGTGATTCAGGCCCACCCACGCGGGCACCAGCACCATGAACCCCATCAGCGCCCTGACCGGGATAGCGCCCCAGCGTTCGGATCCGGCGGGATACCGTCTGACCAGCCAGAAACAAACCAGCCACCAGGCAATCGCCAGCCAAAGCACCAACAATGCTGGCAGGTCACCCAGGGCATAGAGAAGCGCCGCCATAACCAGTGCATACCCGACGCGTCCGGGCTGGCTTTCGATTCCGGACATATTGGCCCATTCCCAGGCCCCTAACGTGATGATGGCGCCGGTAAACAGGGCGAACCCCAGAGGCGGAAGGAAAAAAATACCACCGATTGCAATCGGCGCCAGGATGAGTGCGGTAATGATTCGGGTTTTAAGCACGGTATTGGTCGCTTGGTCGTTATTGTTGTGCAGCGCGAGCAGCAATCTGGTCGTCGGTCTGACCGAAACGGCGCTGTCGATGGGCATAGGCATCAAGCGCCTTGAGCATTTGCTCGCTCTTGAAATCCGGCCAGAATACCTCGGAAAAGTAGAATTCGGTGTAGGCCAGGTGCCATAACAGGAAATTGCTGATGCGCTGTTCGCCTGCTGTCCGGATAAGGAGATCCGGCATGGGAAGATCACCGATACTCAGGTGCTCCTGGATCAGGTCGTCGGTGATATCTGACGGTTCCAGCTGGCCCGCCTTCACTTGCTCCGCCACCTTACGGGTCGCCTGGGTGATGTCCCAGTGGCCACCGTAATTGGCCGCAATCACCACCGTCATACGGGTATTGTCACGGGTCAGCGCCTCGGCTTTCTCCATGTGCTCCTGGAGCGCCGGATTGAAGGCTGAACGATCACCGATAATCCGTAGGCGGATATTGTTGCGATGCAGTTTGCGGACTTCCCGCTCCAATGCGATCAGGAACAGACGCATAAGAGCTGATACTTCGTCCTTGGGCCGGCGCCAGTTCTCGCTGGAAAAGGCAAACAGGGTCAATACCTCCACGCCCTCTTTGGCGCAGGTTTCCACCACCGCCTTGACCGCATCCACCCCGGCCTTGTGGCCCGCCACTCCCTTAAGCCGGTGCGCTTTCGCCCAGCGGTTATTGCCATCCATGATAATGGCGACATGCCGGGGGCAGTTATCTGCTGCCACCGGAATTTCTGCGGTAACTTTTGCCGTCATGAAATCCTCTGTGCGGCGGGACTCCCCCGCCGCTGATCCTGCTCCTGAATGAACCCGGGCGCTTAAACCGCCATCAGGTCCTCTTCCTTCGACTTCAACATCTTTTCAACTTCGGCGATGTATTTGTCGGTGAGCTTCTGAATTTCATCTTCGCCACGGTGCTGATCGTCTTCGCTGATTTCCTTTTCCTTAACCAGCTCTTTGATCATGTGATTGGCATCGCGACGAGCGTTACGAATAGACACCCGACCATGCTCCGCATCCGCCTTTGCCTGCTTGACCATTTCTTTACGGGTCTCTTCGGTCAGCATCGGCATGGGCACGCGGATGATGTCGCCACTGGTGGCCGGATTCAGGCCAAGGTCAGACGTCATGATCGCCTTTTCAATCGTGGGCACCAGATTCTTTTCCCAGGGCGCAACGGTCAACGTCCGGTTATCTTCCACGTTCACGCTGGCCACCTGCTTCAGTGGTGTTTCCTGACCGTAGTAGTTCACCATTACGCTGTCCAGGATCGCCGGATGGGCACGTCCGGTACGGATTTTATTGAAAGCCGAGTGCAGAGCTTCCAGGCTCTTTTTCATTTTCTTTTCGGCTTCAGCTTTGATGTCGTTAATCACGTCAGCTTCCTCAATTCGTTCGTCTGGTTCCATGCAGGAAGCCGGCACTTCAGGCGCCGGCAGCCTTATTCATTCAATCAGTGTGCCTTCCCGTTCCCCGGTCACAATGCGCGTCAGAACACCGGGGCGGTTCATGTCGAAGACCCGCAGCGGCATACCGTGATCCCGCGCCAGGCAGATGGCCGTGAGATCCATCA
>NPIE01015669.1_pt1 | contig 10000 bp, 11 predicted proteins | sample 8637661 | NCBI WGS metagenome assembly NPIE01 (sample SAMN07420842, study PRJNA396082) | bioreactor metagenome | isolation source: sample BA12 brine-fed electro-methanogenic bioreactor BA | place: Japan: Kochi | collected 2016-12-09 | reverse complement strand
CATCCAACGGCTCCGGCGTTTCTGCCGGCAGCGAGTCGGCACGAAAGTTGATTGGTACGGTCGGATAACCGTCGTCATGGTACGATACCGGCTGCGGTGTCGTATCGCCGCCTCGCTACGGCGGCGTTGATGAGGAGGTAGGCACGTGAAAGAGCGCGTACAGGAGGCTCTCGACAAGATCCGTCCGGCGCTGCAGGCAGATGGCGGGGATGTCGAGCTCGTCGATGTCGAGGGTGGCGTCGTGAAGGTGCGCCTGGTCGGCGCGTGCGCCGGCTGTCCGATGTCGCAGCTCACGCTGGCGAACGGCGTCGAGCGCGTGCTGAAGCAGGAGATCCCCGAGGTGGAGCGCGTCGAGCCCGTCTAAGCGAATCCTCGAGCAATCATGCCGAGCGCCGTCCGTCTGTACGGGCGGCGCTCGTCGCTTCTTACGGCGCGTTGGTATGTGTCCTAGGGGCCGGTCGCCACGCTGTGCCGACCGTTCGTCCCAGCGCGCATTGACGCACTATATATGGGCCGCTTAGACTGAATGAGCGCAACATCTTGTGGCGCGCCGACAGGATCGACGCGGCGCGCCGCATCACGCAGGGGACGCTTCCGAGGAGGACATCGCATGGCTGACGCACCCGAGAAGACGACGTACGACCGGACCATCGATGAGACCCTGTCGCCGAACAGCCTGACGGTGCTCAAGAAGCGCTATCTGCGCAAGGGCGAGGATGGCGAAGCGATCGAGGCACCCTCTGACATGTTCGTCCGCGTGGCCGAGAACATCGCAGCGGCAGATGCGCGCTACGGCGCATCAGACGACGAGGTCGCCCAGACGGCTGCGGACTTCTACTCGCTCATGACGTCTCTGGAGTTCCTGCCGAACTCGCCGACCCTGATGAATGCGGGCCGCGAGCTCCAGCAGCTCTCCGCCTGTTTCGTTCTTCCGGTCGACGACTCCATGGAGTCGATCTTCGGAGCTGTGCGGGACACGGCTCTGATCCACAAGTCAGGAGGCGGCACCGGCTTCTCGTTCTCGAGGCTTCGGCCCTCGGGCGACGAGGTACGATCCACACAGGGCGTGAGCAGCGGGCCGGTCTCGTTCATGCGGGTGTTCAATCAGGCCACCGAGGCGGTCAAGCAAGGTGGGACGCGCCGCGGAGCGAACATGGGCGTGCTGCGGATCGACCACCCGGACATCTTGCACTTCATCAAGTGCAAAGCGGATGGGGACTTCTCCAACTTCAACATCTCCGTAGCGCTTACCGAGGAATTCATGGACGCCGTGGCTGAGGACCGCGAGTACGAGCTCATCAACCCCCGGAGCCGCGAGGTCGCCGGCGCGCTCGACGCCCGCGAAGTCTATGATCTGATCATCGAGATGGCTTGGGCAACCGGCGATCCCGGCATCATCTTCATCGACCGTATGAACCGGGATAATCCAACCCCCGCGCTCGGCGATATCGAGTCCACCAACCCCTGCGGCGAGCAGCCCCTGCTGCCGTATGAGGCCTGCAACCTCGGCTCGGTCAACCTCTCGCGCTTCGTGAGGTACACGGACGCCGGTCCCGACTTGGACTGGGATCGCCTGGCCGATGTGATCCACCGCGCTGTCCACTTCCTGGACAACGTCATCGATGTGAACGAGTACCCGCTTCCCAAGATCGGCGAGCTGGCTCGCGGCAACCGCAAGATCGGTCTCGGCGTGATGGGGTGGGCGGATCTGCTCATCATGTTGGGCGTACCGTACGACTCCGACGATGCGGTGGCGCTTGGCGAGAAGATCATGGGCTTCATCGAGGCGGAGGCTCGCTCAGCCTCGGCCAAGCTGGCCGAGACCCGCGGTGTCTTCCCGAACTTCGAGGGCTCGGTCTACGACACGCCCGAGGGTATGCGCCTGAGGAACGCGACCGTGACGACGATCGCTCCGACCGGCACGTTGTCGATCATCGCGAACTGCTCGAGCGGCATAGAGCCGCTGTTCGCCGTGTCCTACGTACGCACGGTCATGGACAACGACCGCCTCATCGAGGTCAACCCGCTGTTCGAGGACATCGCAGTGAAGCAGGGGTTCTACAGCCGCGATCTCATGGCGCGCATCGCCGATCACGGCTCCGTCGCGCACATGGACGAGGTTCCCCAGGCGGTGCGCGATGTCTTCGTCACGGCGCACGACATCGACCCCGAGTGGCACATTCGCATGCAGGCGGCGTTCCAGAAGCACACCGACAATGCCGTGAGCAAGACGGTGAACTTCCCGAACGAAGCCACCATCGACGATGTCCGGCGCGTCTACGACCTCGCGCATGAGCTCGGCGTGAAGGGCGTCACCATCTACCGGGACGGCTCGAAGGATAACCAGGTTCTAACCACGGGTCGTTCCGGTCAGCGGTACGACGATGGTCGCCGTCACGGTGAGATCGAGCCTCGGCCGCGCCCCTCGGTCACCATGGGTCGGACCGAGAAGATCCAGACAGGTTGCGGCAACCTGTATGTGACCATCAACTCCGATGAGGAGGGGCTCTGCGAGCTCTTCACGTCCATGGGCAAGTCGGGCGGATGCGCGGCCTCGCAGTCCGAGGCGCTCTCAAGGGTCATCTCGATGGCGCTGCGGGCCGGCGTGGATCCGGACGCCGTCGTCAAGCAGATGCGCGGCATCCGCTGTCCCAGCCCGGCGTGGGCGCAGGGCGGCAAGGTCCTTTCCTGCGCTGACGCGGTCGGCATCGCTCTTGAGCACTATCTTGAGTGGGCCGACACGGGGGAAGCCTCGGTCCGCGTATCGAAGAACCTCGATCAGCTCGACAACCTTGCTGGCGCGTGTCCCGAGTGCGGCGGCGCGCTCGAACATGAGTCCGGGTGCGCGGTCTGCCGTGCATGCGGCTACAGCAAGTGCGCGTGACGAGGTCGGCCATGGTTCTCTCGGACAGGACGATCAAGGAACAGATGACGGCGGGGCGCATCCGCATCGAGCCGTGCGATCCTGCGGATATCCAGCCATCCAGCGTAGACTTGCACCTGGGCGAGAAGTTCCAGGTGTTCCGCAACTCGCGCTATCCGTACATCGACCCCGGTATGGAGCAGGACGGGCTGATGGAGCTCGTCGAGGCAACAGCCGAGGAACCCTTCGTTCTGCACCCGGGAGAATTCGTATTGGGCGCCACCGTCGAGCGGGTCGACCTGCCCGAGGACATCGTCGCACGGCTCGAAGGGAAGTCCTCGCTGGGGCGGCTCGGTCTGCTCATCCATTCGACGGCGGGCTACGTCGACCCGGGGTGGTCGGGAACGCTTACGCTCGAGTTGTCCAACGTCGCCAATCTGCCCATCGTCCTAACGCCCGGGATGGCCATCGGTCAGATCTCGTTCATGCAGATGACCACGGATGTCGATCGTCCGTACGGGACACCCGGCCTCGGCAGCAAGTACCAGGGGCAGCTCGATCCGACGCCGAGCCGCAGCCATAAGGCGCGGTAGCCGAGTCGGGCCCCTTGGTGCAGCGGCAGCGCTGCGGTCCGGCACCCATCCCGATGCCGCGTAACCCGTGATCAGAGACCGTGTGTGACCCTGCTGACAAGCGTCTCGGGCATGAAGCCGGCAACGTACTTGCCCATCCGCGACTCCATGAGCGGAAGCCAACGGAACTTCCGCGCGATGTTGCGGCGCACCGGCTCGATGGCGACGGCGTACCTGCTGAGCGCGCCGGCTGCATCCCCGGCTGCGATTGCCTCACCAGCGAGGCGGCCGGTGTTTACCGCGTACGAGATCCCTTCGCCCGATGTCGGCGACATGAAGCCGCCCGCCTCTCCCGCGAGCAACACGCGGCCGTGGCCACACACGACATCATCGGGGGAGCGCAGGTACAGTGCCGCTGCAGCCTCCCGCTTCACGCTCGCGCCGAGCCCGGGCATCCGTTCGCGCAGGATGTCCAGGGTGAGGTCCTGCTTCTCCCACGGGTGCTTGGTCTTGGGATAGTACACCGAGCCGACGACGGCCTTGGGGCCTTTCGGGATGACGTACGAGTAGGCGTACTCATCGCCGATGTCACGCATGTAGATGCAGTCGAACACGGGGTCGATGACGCTCCGAAGTGTGCAGAAGTCCTGCAACGTGACGTAGGTCGCAGTGGACGGAACCCCAAGCACGCGCCGCACCTGAGAGCGAGCGCCGTCAGCGCCGACGAGGATGTCCCCGCTGACGGTGACCTCTCCGGCGCGTGTCTTGAGGACGACGTCAACGCCGGACGGGCCTTGTTGGAAGTCGCGCACCTCGCAGGGCGCCACGACGTCGACGGAGCCCGGAAGCAGCGTCGTCAGCCATTCGTCGAATCCAGCCCGGCTGACATTGAGGAACTCGAGCGTCGTCGTCTTGACGATGCGCCGGTCCCAGTCGTTGTAGCGGAAGTGGACCGTGCGCGGATCGAGCACGATGCCCTGAGGGATCGGTGCGTACAGCTCCAGCGCCCTCACGGTATGATGGTGGAGCATCCCCCCGCAGCTCTTGTCCCGCGGCAGGCTCGAGCTGTCGACGAGCAGAACGTTTCCGGCGTCAGCCGCGTGGAGCGCTGCGAGGATTCCCGCGGGTCCGGCGCCCGCTACAACGGTCGCGTAGCGGTCGTGTCGGGGGGTCTCGAGCACCTGCATGCGCGCGTCCTCTCTTCGGGGATGGCGGGGCACTCCGGTCAACATTCTACGTGAGCGCCCGATGTCCTGGTGGGAAGATGACGCCGCTGCGCTACAATGGTCGCTCGGTCGGAGGACAGGACGTCGGAGGCGCTATGGCATGCTGGTCGGATCGTGGGTGCGATGATGAGATGCGGTCACGCTGTCCGCACGCCATCGACCCTACCGAGCGGTGCCCCGCCTCGTGCCGATTCGCGGATTGCGAGCGCCCGACCCGCTCGGTCGCAGATCCCCTCCTTCTGCTCGACCCCGACGTCGACCGGAGTGCGACGATGAAGGAGACGTGCGTGTCGTGCGCTTTCTTCCTCGAGAACGGACCGCGCATCCGGTGACCTGGGAAGCGGTCGCGGCCGAGCTGCGTGCGGCTGGCGAGGAACTTGCCTTTCTCGGCGCCGCGCAGGACGGTGATGCGTTCACGCCGCTTAGCGAGGCGGACGCGCTCATCAAATCGTCTCCCGAGGCGTTCCTCCTCGGTGTGCTCTTCACCCAAGGGGTACCTGCTGAGCGGGCGTGGGCGGGGCCGTATCTGCTCCGCGAGCGCCTCGGACACCTCGACCTCGCCCGCCTGGCGACGGAGACAGAAGCGGTCGCACGCGCTTTCGCCCAGCCGCCTGCCCTCCACCGCTTCGTCAAGACCCTTCCCAGATGGGTCTCTGCGGCTGCCGCGCGCCTCATCGAGCAGTACGGTGGTTCGGCCTCGACGATCTGGCCGGACGGAGAGCGCGCATCTGAGGTGACGCGCCGGTTACTGGAGTTCTCCGGCGTCGGCGAGAAGAAGGCCGTCATGGCCGTCGAGATCCTCACCCGTCATTTCGGCGTCGCGCTTGAGGGTCTGGATTGCGGCAGCGTCGCCTACGACATCCACGTCCGTCGGGTGTTCCTTCGCTCGGGTCTGGTCGACGCGGACACGCCTGAGGCGGTCCGGGAGGCGGCACGGGCTGCCTGCCCGGAAACGCCGGGCCTGCTCGACCTGCCTGCCTGGCAGATCGGTCGCACATGGTGCAGACCGCGTGAGCCGCGCTGTGGGGAGTGTCGGCTAGCTGCGGTATGCCCCCGGCTCGTGGAGCACTCTCCGACGGGAGTCGGCGCGAGACGCCGCTAGTCGAGGGAACGCATCAACAGGCCGGACAGCAGCTTGGGATAGAAGTACGTCGACTTTTGGGGCATCGTCTCGCCGTTGAGAGCGACAGCGCGCAGTTCGTCCATCGCCGTGGCGCGCATCATGAACGCGATCTCATCGGGCGCGACCTCAAGGGCCGTATGTCCCTCCTTGACGAAGCGCAACCGGTCGAGCGTGGCGGGCTCGTCGGGGTGTACGCCGAACAGGGGAGCGAGGATCATCTCCTGCAGAACGGTCACGTCGAGCCGCTTCCAGGCATTCGAGTGCGTGCCGCCGATGATCCGTCCTGGGTCCGACTGGTCCCTGAGCCGCGCGAGCCGTTCGACCCCGTCGGGGGTCTTGACCACGAACGCGGTGCGCTCCGCCGAGAGGAGTTCGTTGGCAGCGGTCCCTGTCGGGTCTGCGATCTCGAAGTGCTCCGATAGGCGCGACCAGAAGCTCTCGGCGTCGAAACCGGGTCCTGTCCGGACGACTCGATGCGTCGGCAGCACGACGAGCTCGGGGTCGTCCATGTTGACGAGCGCCATCATCACGTGATCGTAGGCGGCAACCGGCTCCTCACCGACCAGAGCGCGACCGTCCGCACGGCGGCGCTCGTCACGATACGCCAATGCCGTGGTGTAGCGATGGTGGCCGTCTGCGATGAAGACAGGCTGCTCGGCGAGCAGGTCCACCAGGGCCCTGATGTCATCGGCATCACGCACGGCCCACACGCGGCTCGTGACGCTGTCCGAATCGGTGGCGTACATGAGCGGCTCACCGGCAAGCGCACGGTCGAACACGGCGTCCGAGACGCGTGCGGCGTCCGAGAAGAGGCTGAAGACCTGGCTGAGGTTCGCCGCAGTCGAGCGAGTCAGATTCAGACGGTCGTCGAGCGCTTTGGGCAGCGTGCGCTCGTGAGGCAGGACGACGCCATCGGCGAACGGACGAAGTTCGACGGCGCCGACGAACGCCTTGCGACGAATCCGGCGACCCTCATGCTCCCAGGTCTGCTCGAGGACGTAGATCGCAGGCGTGTCGTCGGTGCGCAGTACGCCGGTCGAGAGCCACTCTCGCCAGCGCCGGCTCCCCGTCTCATAGCGGTTGTCGGGAGCCGTCGGATCGAGCGGCCCTTCAGGCAGCTCCAGGGCGACGACGTTGTGCGGGTCCTTCGCGAGCAGCGCTCGGCGCTGTTCGGGTGAGATAACGTCGTAGGGCGGAGCGGTGACGGGCGTGAAGTCACGGTCATCGCGGTCGAACATGACGGCGCGGAAGGGCAGGATGCGGGCCATACGGATCCTCTCGTGGTCTTCCAGGGCGCGTGCTCGGCCCCGGCGGGCCTCAAGTCTAGCCGAGCAGCGTTCGGAACGCCAAGAAGAAGAGCACGCCGGCGACCGTGGCCCCGAGGAAGCTGCGCCAACGGTGGTAGATGAGTGCCGTGGGCACTGCCGCGAGCAGGTAGGGGTTTTCGATGGGCGAGGACCACCGGCCCCCCGGTCGCAGCACTTCCCCTACGACCAACGCCGCCATGACCGAGACCGGGATGTAGCTCAGCCAGCGCTCGACCGGGCGCGGCAACCGAAGGCGGGACAGGATGGCTACGGGCACGATCCGAACCGTGAAGTTGGCGACTGCCATACCGACCACGACCGCCCATATATAGCTGTCGGTCATCGCTCGGCCACCGCCGCCACGAAGGCGGCCACGATCGATGCCGCGATGATGTACCACTTCCCCGGGAGGACGAGCATGAACCCGATCGCCAGGACGGCGGCCAGGGCTGCGACGGCAAGATGGCGCCGCCCCTCGATCTGGGCCACGAGCAACGCTGTGAACATCGCGGGCATGGCGAAGTCCACGCCCCAGCGCGTGGGGTCGCCGATCACCGACCCGCCGACTGCGCCGAGCCCGGTGCCGAGCACCCACCCGGTCCACGCCACGATACCGACGCCCGCCATTGAGGCCGCATCGGCCAGGCCCCTGCGGTTGTCGTCGATGTTCACGGCGAATGTCTCGTCGGTGAGCGAGAAGGCGAGCCAGAGCTGCTTCGGCAGTGCGTTGTCGCGCAGGTATGGAGACAGCGTGGCGCCAAAGAGCACGTAGCGGAGATTGACGACGGTGGTCGCCAGCAGCACGGCGGCGACGCTCGCCCCACCGTACATGAGCGAAAGCCCGATGAACTGCCCTGCGCCGGCAAGTGCGGTGGCCGAGCAGGCTACTGCCTGCGCCGAGGAGAAGCCCCAGCTTCGAGCGAGGATCCCGAACGCTGCGCCCACCGGGACGTAACCCAGGAAGATCGGGAAGCCCAGCCGGACGCCGCGCCAGAGGCGCTCGCGCGCAGACGGGCATGCGGGTTGCTGGCAGGTGGGCGTGGACATGCGGTGAATCGTAGCACAGCGTGTCCGCCCGTCGGGGTACAATAGCGATGCCGGCTGAAGGAGGCGGTGGCCGTGGAGTTCTCGCTCATATGTCCGGTCGACGGACTGGTCGATCTCGGTCTGGAGCACATCGCCGCTGTCGTTCTGCACGACCCCGATGCGGTGGATGTCGTCTTCACGTGCCCGCACTGCGGGGAGACGCTGCAGGCCACGCTCCGTGTGCCGAATCTCATGAATGCCGCGATGCAGCTGGCGAGCCATATCGAGCAAGTCGCCGTCGACCCGGACCTTGAGGTCGCCCCCGGCGATCTCTCGGCTGACAGGGCATCGCTCCAGAATCCTCACGAGGACTCGTACTGCGAGTACTTCCGAAGGCAGCTCGCGCACGTGGAGTCGGTCGAGGACCTGCTTGCCGAGATCGATGGGCGCTGATCTTCTCGGCGGCTAGTACCAGCCGCGACCCCGGTGGCGCTTCGCGGATCGGTCGTACGCCCACGCCGGCAGGATCAGCGCGAGCCCGGCAAGGAACCCCCCGATATGCGCGAACCATGCCACGCCGCCGGTCTGCGCGAATTCGGGAGAGAGCGAACCGAGCCCATTGCCGAGTTGCACGATGAACCACACGCCGATCACGAGAAGGGCCGGTAGACGTGCGATCTCGAAGAAGAAGAAGATCGGGATCAACGTGAGCACCGCAGCCCCGGGATACAGCAGCGCGTATGCGCCGAGCACTCCCGCGACAGCGCCGCTCGCCCCCAGCAGCGGGACATCGGTCGCGGGTGCCATCGCCACTTGTGCCGCCGTCGCCGCAACGCCGGACGCCAGATAGAAGCCGATGAAGCCGACATGGCCGAGGCGGTCCTCGATGTTGTTGCCGAAGATCCAGAGATAGAGCATGTTCCCGAGCACGTGGAGCCAGCCTCCGTGCAGGAACATGGCCGCCACCACGGTAGCGGCTTCACGGGCCGAGAACGGATCCGCCAGCAGTCGAGACGGGACGACCGCCCAAGTGTCGGCAAGAGCCTGAAGTTGCGCGGGGGAGAGCGTCGACTCCCACACGAACACCAGCACGTTGGCGACGACGAGCAGCACGGTGACGATCGGGAAGCGCTGCGTAGGATTGTCGTCGCTGAGGGGTATCATCGCGTCTCTCGCTCGATCTGATGGTAGGATGCAGGGTGACCCCGGCCCATGCAGTGTAGCCGACTACCGTGTCGGGGGGTATGCTTCCACACAGACGGCGTCGCGCTGTCGCGTCCGCCTTCGTTGAAGGGAGTGCGAATGGAGATCGCATTCGTCTGTCTTGGTGCCATCGGCCTGTTGCTGCTGGTAGCGGTCGTGTTCGGCATCGGAATCTACAACCGTTTGGTGACGCTCCGCAACCGCGTGGACAACGCATGGTCGCAGATCGACGTGCAGTTGCGTCGCCGCTACGACCTGATCCCCAACCTCGTCGAGACGGTGAAGGGGTACGCCGCGCACGAGAAGGAGACTCTTGAGAAGGTCGTCCAGGCTCGCCAGATGGCGATCGACGCGAGCAGCGTCAAGGAGCAGAGCGATGCCGAGAACATGCTGACCAGCACGCTGCGCAGCCTGTTCGCGGTCGCCGAGGCGTACCCGGACCTCAAGGCCAACCAGAACTTCCTGATGCTTCAGGAGGAGCTCTCGGGGACCGAGTCCAAGATCGCATACGCGCGGCAGTTCTACAACGACTCCGTCATGACGTACAACACCACCACGCAGGCATTCCCCTCCAACATCATCGCAGGGATGTTCGGCTTCGTGCAGCGCGACTACTTCGAGATCGAGACCGAAGCGCGCGAGCCGGTGCAGGTCCAGTTCTAGGCTGGATGGAGCGGTCA
>NPIE01012089.1_pt1 | contig 10003 bp, 10 predicted proteins | sample 8637661 | NCBI WGS metagenome assembly NPIE01 (sample SAMN07420842, study PRJNA396082) | bioreactor metagenome | isolation source: sample BA12 brine-fed electro-methanogenic bioreactor BA | place: Japan: Kochi | collected 2016-12-09 | reverse complement strand
GACGGATGGTGAATAAGGCGGGCTAAGATGTAAGCAGCTTCGTCAACGGACACCTGCAATGCGCATCCTGATCACCGGCGGCACCGGCTTCATCGGCCAGGCCCTTTGCGAACGGCTGGAACAATCCGGTCACGAATTGCTGGTGGTGTCGCGATCACCCGATCGCGCCCGCGAGCTGCTTCCCGCGGGCACGAAAACCGCCACCTCAGCGCTGGCCTTTGTCGACGACAATCCGCAGGCCATCGTCAATCTGGCCGGCGAATCGATCGCGGCTGGCCGCTGGACCGACCGGCGCAAGCGCGAGATCATCGAATCCAGGGTCGAGGCCACGCGTGGCGTGGTGGCGCTGTGTGGCCGGCTGGATCCTGCACCGCGGGTGCTGGTCTCGGCCTCGGCGATGGGCTGGTACGGCGATCAGGGCGAGCACGAAGTCACCGAAGACACGGTGCCGAAGCATGAGTTCGCGCACGAGATCTGCGCCGCCTGGGAAGCCGAGGCGCGCAAGGCCAAGGAATACGGCACCCGGGTGGCGATCGCGCGCATCGGCCTGGTGCTGGATCAGGGCGGCGGCATGCTCGAGCGCGTGCTGCCGCCATTCAAGCTTGGCGCCGGTGGACGCCTCGGCGACGGCCGTCAGTACATGCCCTGGATCCACCGTCAGGACATGGTCCGGATCCTCGAGTTCCTGCTTGAAGGCGAGACCCTGACCGGGCCGTTCAACGCCTCGGCACCGACGCCGGTGCGCAACGCCGAATTCACCGCCACGCTGGCACGTCACCTCAATCGCCCGGCCTTCCTTCCGGCACCTGCCGCAGCGCTCAAGCTGGCCTTCGGCGAGATGTCACAGCTGCTGCTGACCGGTGCCGACATGCGCCCGGTCCGGCTGCTCGAAGCCGGCTTCGAATTCGACTACCCGACCCTGGACGATGCCCTGACCGAAATTCTCGGGCGCTGAACAGAACAGTTCAGATTGGCAGCGGATACTTCAGGCCAGTAGCGCAGTTGAACAGCAGCGCGCGGCTGCCGGCTTGCAGCACACCGTCGGCCACCATCCGCTGCCAGGCCGCGTGCGTGGCCGCGCCCTCGGGACACATCAGCACGCCCTGCTCGCGCGCCAGCGCCTGCCAGGATGTCTTGATTTCGTGCTCCGACACCGCCACCGCGCGACCGCCGGATTCACGCACCGCGCGCAGAATCAGGAAGTCGCCGACCGCCTGCGGCACGCGGATGCCGGCGGCACAGGTCGAGGCACTTTCCCAGCGCGCCGCGAATTCCTCGCCCGCCTCCCAGGCCCGCACCATCGGCGCACAGCCGTCGGCCTGGACCGCGAACATCTTCGGCAGCGGCCCGTCGATCCAGCCCAGCTCGCGCAACTCGGCAAAGGCTTTCCACATGCCGATCAGTCCGGTGCCGCCGCCGGTCGGGTAGAAGATCGCCTCGGGCAGGCACCAGCCGAATTGCGCCGCCAGCTCCAGCCCCATGGTCTTCTTGCCTTCCAGCCGGTACGGCTCCTTCAGCGTCGAGACGTCGAACCAGCCCTCGGCTGCGGCGCGCTCGGCCAGCAGCTTGCCGCAGTCGTCGATGTAGCCGTCGACCTCGACCACCTCGGCGCCGCACAAGCGGGTCTCGTCGATGTTGATTCGCGGCGTGTCGGCCGGGCAGTAGACCAGCGAGCGCATGCCGGCGCGGGTGGCATAAGCCGCCAGTGCGGCACCGGCATTGCCGTTCGACGGCAGGCACAGCTTGTCCAGCCCGAACTCGCGCGCCATCGCCACGGCCAGCGCCAGGCCGCGGGCCTTGAACGAGCCGGTCGGCAACCTGCCTTCGTCCTTGACCTGCAGCCCACCGCCCAGATCGATCAGCGGCGTATCGCTCTCGCCCAGCCGCGGCACGCGCTCGAAATCCCCCGGCGGCAGAAGCTCGCGCCACTTCCAGAAACCACCGGCTCGTGCAGCGATCCGGTCGCGATCCACACTCGATCGGATCGCATCGAGTCGATAACGCACCAACAAGGGTCGACCCGCTTCGGACAATCTCCAGGCGCGGTCGGCAGGATAGATGCGGCCTTCAAGGCTGCACTCCAGGTGTTCGACATTCGGGTTCACGCGGCATCCTCGTGCGGGTTTTGACAGGGCAGGCTCGCGCCTGCCGGGCCCCGAATCATAAGGCCGATCTGGTTACGCTTGGGTCTCAGCCACGATCCAGCCCAAAACCTGGACCTGATCAGGTAATTGACTCAGCCAGTATTCGGCGAGTGTCCCTGGGGGCAAAAACCTATTTCGAACCGCAAATGAACGCAAATGAACGCGAATGACATCCTCGGAGCGCAGCATCAGAACCGCATCGATGACGCGAAGCCGCGCGCTCGGGTCTGATTCAGCCGCTCGCCTGGCGCATACGAGATTTGCGCTCGTTTGCGGCTTTTGATCAACCAAGTAGCTTCAAGAGACCGCATTAGCCAGCTGACTCTTGTACCTGATCAGGTTCAGGTTTGGGCTGGCTCAACCAAGCAATCAGACAGGCAACGATGCCCGCTGTCCTTTAGCTGACCAGACCGGACTTCATTTGCGTTCATTCGCGTTCATTTGCGGTTTTAATGGTTTTCAATCAAACGGCAGAACTCAGGGCTCGAAGCCGTCGACCAGCAGCCAGGCGTCATCGGCCAGTCGATCGATGCTCAGCTGCAGCACCACGAATTCCGACGGCACCAGCGCGGCAAAGCCGATCAGCATGTTGGTTCGGCCGAGCACGATGTCGCCGGGCGTGGTGGTGCTCGAATCGACCCGGGCGAACCAGGCCTCAGCCGGCTGCGCGCCCTGGAACCAGCCGGCCTGCCAAAGCGAAAACATCCAGTCGTCGATGGCCTGTTCCAGCGTGGTCCACAAGGGCGGCTCGTTGTCGTCCAGGTAGGCCCAGCGCGTGCCGTACAGGATCGACTCACGCAGATGGTCGGCCATCCGCCGCACCGAGATGAAGCGGAATTCCGGGTTGCTGGCCAGGGTCCGGGCGCCGAAGATCTGCACCCCGCCGGCACCGAAGTCACGCAGCGCGTTGATGCCGGCCGGGTTCAGCAACTCCTGATCGGCGGCACTGACCGGGACACTCAGGCCGAGCACCGAGGCGAGCACACCGACCGGCGACTGGCGCGGCAGGGTCGAGGCAAACCGGGCCGCGACGAAGCCGGACGGCGGAATCTCGCGCTCGATTCCCTGATCGAGGAACCGCACCCAGGGAAAGTACAGCGCCGCATAGCCGCCGGATGACTCCAGTCCGGCGCGCTGATCAAGCACATCGGCGACCTGGTCGCGACTTTCCGGATCGAGCAGCGCCATGCAGTCAGCCCGCGCGGTGCAGAACTGGATCATCGCCTGCTGCACCTCGGGCGCCGATGCGCCCGGAATCGAAACGGTGCGAATCCGGTTGACCGGCAGCAGTGCCTGAAGACCGGTGCGCGATCCCGGCGTGCCGCCGTCGATGCCGATCAAAGCCACGGCGGTGTCGGAAGATACGCGAACAATCCATGCACGTTGACCGCCATTGGCGAAAAATGCATGCACGCTTGGCGCAAGATAAGGGTTTGAAAGACTGCCGTCGAAGCCGCCGAACACGGCTTCGAACTGGTCGGCAGACTCAACCATCACCGGCTGATCCAGCGGCCCCTGGGCGGCCAGGCCGACGAAGCCTGCATCCCGGTCCGGCACGCTCTGGATCGGCGCCATGGCCCAGCTTGTCAGCGGCAGCGCAAGCAGCAGGCAGCGCAACACGCGCATCACGCGCGATACCAGCCCGAGATCGCGTAGCGGTAGGCAGCGGCAAACGGCGGGACGCAGGTGACCGCATGCGGTTGCGGCACCAGGAACAGGTTCAGCGTATTGAAGTCGGGCTTCCACGCCGCCGGACTGTTGCCGCGCTCGTCGAAGAATTGCAGGTAGCCGTTCCAGTCCGGTCGCCAACTGCGAGTCAGATTGAACACATAGGCGCACTTGCGCGCCGCGCCGTGTTGCTGGTCGTTGTGATAGCCGAGAAAACTGCCCGGCCCGTAGCGCGTGGCCTGGGCATCGACCTGGCGCAGGGAGGCATCGTCGAGCAACTCGCGAATGAAGTCCAGCATGTCCTGACTACGCAGAAACTCGAAGAAGTCGGCCAACACATCTGGCACCGCACCTTCGGTCCGTGTCGCATCGGACTGGTGGAACAGGCTGTAGACATAGCCGAAACCCTGCATCGCCTGCCGATAGATCCGTCCCTGCAGGGCGTTCATCTCGGCCGATGGAACCTTGTCGAGATTCTGCGCCTCGATGATTCCGGCACCCTGCTCGTCGTACCAGGTCAGCGACCACGGCGTATCGCTCTCGAGACAGGCCAGCAGGCGGTCGGCATCGGCCTCGCGCAGCACCTTGTGGACCTGGACGCGGCGCTGCTCGGCCAGCTGTCGACGCAGCCGGTCTCGATCGAGCGCGGGGTTTAGGCTGAAGCTCATGGGTCGTGGCCGAAATTGAGTTCCGCGCAGGATACCCGCGAAGCCCGGTGTTCGCCAGCGGGCACCGGTGTCGAGGCTCGATGCCGGAAGCCCGCGCCGTCCGAACAAACCGATCAAAGCAAGTCGATCAGAGCAGGCCGATCAGAACAGGCCGATCTGGTCGCCGCTGCGCAGCGGCCGGTGAAACCGGGTGGTATCCAGCGTCGGCGCGTCATCCTCGTTCAGACCCAGCCTGCGGCAGGCAATCCGGAATCGATTGTGCAGCAGCACGGCCAGCGCGCCGTTGCCACGCATGCGGCTGCCGAAGCTGGCGTCATAGTCCTTGCCGCCGCGCATCTGGCGCACCAGGCTCATCACATGCGCAGCGCGCTCGGGGTAGTGCGCCTCCAGCCATTCGCGAAACAGGCCTTTCAGCTCGTGCGGCAGACGCAGCACCACATAGCCGGCCCGCACCGCGCCGGCAGCGGCCGCCGCTTCGAGGATGGCCTCGATCTCGCGATCGTTGATCTGCGGAATCACCGGCGCGACCAGCACGCCAGGCTCGATGCCGATGCCCTTCAGCGCCCGCAGCACCCTCAGGCGCGCTGCCGGGGATGCCGTCCGTGGCTCCATCCGGCGTTTCAGGGCATCGTTCAAGGTGGTCAGGCTGACCGAAACCGAGACCAGGTTCTGCTGCGCCAGTTGTTCCAGCAGATCGAGATCGCGCAGGATCGTGATGCCCTTGGTCAGGATCGTGACCGGATGACGGTATTCGAGCAACAGCTCCAGCAGGCGGCGCGTCAGGCCGAGCTGCTTCTCGATTGGCTGGTAGGCATCGGTGTTGATGCCGAGCGAGATCGGTTTGCAGACATATTTCGGCTGACGCAGTTCGGCCTCCAGCTGCTCGACCGCATTGGCCTTGTAGAACAGCCGGGTTTCGAAGTCCAGCCCCGGGGACAGGTCCAGCCAGGCATGCGAAGGCCGTGCGAAGCAGTATACGCAGCCGTGTTCGCAGCCCCGATAGGGGTTGACCGATTGCTCGAACGGTACATCCGGCGACTGGTTGCGGCTGATGATCGACGTCGACTGCTCGGCGGTGAGCGTGGTTTTCAGCGGCGGCAAGTCCTCGAGCTCGGCGCTCCAGCCGTCGTCGAAATCGTCCCGAGCCACACGCGTGTAGCGATGGACCGGATTGGTAGCCGCGCCGCGGCCGGGCAGGGGTGTAGTTGGCAACATGCTATATAAATTAACAGCATTGCCCTGCCAGCGCAAGCGGAACGACGCAGCCGGACAGATCCCGACGCACAGCCCGGTCAATCCACCTTGCGCAACGCGAGCACGGCATTGCCGTCAGCATCGAGCAGCAGCAATTGCATTCCTTCTCGACGCCAGGCGCGAATTTCATCGACGCGCGTCAGCAGCTCGAAGTCATCGGCAACATCCGGGCAGCCGACCTGCGAGAGCCGCGGCGCGCCCAGCTCCAGTCGATGTTCGTCAAGGACTTTGATCTCGCCCTCGAAGCTCCGGCATGCCGCCTGGCCGAGCCTGTCCTCGTGCGCCAGAACCCGATAAGCTATGGCCCATGTTATCCACCCAACGCCTGTCTGGAGCCCGGAATGCGCAACTTTCCTTTGATCTTGTCTTCAAGTGCCTTTTCCGCATGCCTGTTGCTGGGTCTTGCCGCCTGTTCCGTCGAGCCGCCACCGGCTGTGTCCGCCGCCGACACAGCCGCGCCGGCAGTCTCGGATCCACCGGTGCCTGACATGCATACCAGCCAGAACGCGCTGGACTGGGCCGGCAGCTACTCCGGCGTGCTGCCCTGCGCCAGCTGCCCCGGCATCGAGACCACGGTCACGCTCGGTCAAGACGGCAGTTTCGAGCGGCGCATGGTCTACATCGACGAAAGCCCGCTGCCGGTGATCGAAATCGGGCGCTTCGAATGGGACAAGGCTGGCCGCAGCATCACCACGACCGGTGACGGCTTCGAGCCGCAAGGCTACCAGGTCGGCGAGCACCGGCTGTTTCATCTGGACCAGAACGGTCAGCGCATCGAAGGCGATCTGGCCGCTCGTTATGTGCTTGACCAGCACGTCCAGGACCCGGGTATCGAGGACCGCCACTGGAGGCTGATCGAACTGCGCGGCCAGCCGGTCGAGGCTGACGAGAACCAGCGCGAAGCGTTCCTGTTCCTGCGCGCCGAAGACGGACGGATGCACGGCAATGGATCGTGCAACATGTACAACGGCAGCTACGCCATCAAGACCGGCCAGCGCATCGACTTCGGCCGCAACATCGCCATGACCATGATGGCCTGCCCCGACCTGCAACTGGAGCAGGATTTCATCGAAGTGCTGCAGATGACCGACAACTACAGCCTGGGCGAAGACGGCAGCATGACGCTGAACCGCGCGCGCATTGCGCCGCTGGCAAGATTCGTCGAGGGCTGATCCCGGCGCAGCCCGGTCGGCCGGCGCATGGCCAGAGTGCCCGGTGTGCGCTGCAGCAAGCGCGGCACCCGCACCGGCCCACGCCGATGAAAGCATCGCGCAGACAGGCGGTCCACTAAGACAGGCATGTCGCGATGGAATTGCAGATGAACCCGACCAACCCGCAACAGCGTCCGCGTGTGGTGGTCATCGGCGCAGGCTTCGCCGGCCTGACCGCCGTACTTCGGCTGGCCCGCCAGGACATCGAAGTGGTCGTGATGGACCGGCACAACTACCACCTGTTCCAGCCGCTGCTCTACCAGGTCGCCACTGCGGCATTGTCGCCGGCCGATATCGCCGCACCGATTCGCGGCATCGTCGGCAGCCTGCCGAACGTCAGCGTGCTGCTCGATACCGTGATCGACATCGACCGCGATGCCCGCCAGGTGCACACGCTCAGCGGCCGGCAGGTGGAATACGACTGGCTGGTGGTTGCAAGCGGTGCCACCCACAACTACTTCGGCAATGATCACTGGCACGACTTTGCCCCAGGTCTGAAGCGGATCGAAGATGCCACCGAGTTGCGCCGGCGCATCCTGCTGGCCTTCGAGCGCGCCGAGATGGAAGAGGATCCCGAACGCCGGGCGGCACTGATGACCTTCGTCATCGTCGGTGGCGGCCCGACCGGGGTCGAAATGGCCGGTGCGGTCGCCGAACTGACGCGCTACACCCTGGCCCGGGATTTCCGCAATATCAAGCCGGAAAACACCCGCGTACTGCTGGTCGATGCCAATGACCGCGTGCTGCGACCGTTCCCGGAGCGGCTGTCGCGCAAGGCCTGTCGATCGCTGGAGCGGATGGGCGTGGAGATGCTGCTCGACGCCCGGGTCGACGGCCTGGACCAGCACTGCGTGCGCATCGGGGAAACCGTGATCCGGACCGAAACCGTGATCTGGAGCGCCGGCGTCAAGGCCTCACCGGCCGGCAAGTGGCTGCGGGTGGCCACCGATCCCTCCGGCCGCGTGCCGGTCGATGCGCACCTGCGGCTGGAATCCGATCACCGCGTGTTCGTGATTGGCGATGTTGCCGCCCATGTCAATCCGGACGGTCGGCCCACGCCCGGTCTGGCACCCGCAGCCAAACAGCAAGGCAAGCATGTGGCACGCGTGCTGAGCGCCGAGATCAAGCGCCGCGCTCTGCCGGAATCATTCCGCTATCGGGATCACGGTCAGCTCGCGACCATTGGTCGGCATTCCGCAGTGGTCAGTTTCGGCCGACTGAAATTCTCCGGCTATCTGGCCTGGTGGTTCTGGGGTGCCGCGCACATCTACTTCCTGATCGGTTTTCGCAGCCGCGTGCTGGTGGCCGCAAACTGGTTCTGGTCCTACCTGACCTTCGGCCGCGGTATTCGACTGATCACCGGCGACGTGCAATCGCCGCGAGCGAGTTCAGCGGAAAAATCACCCGATCGGTGAATGCTGTGGGCAGATCAGTAGATCCAACCCGCCAGCAACAACAGGCTCAACACCACCAGCCAGAGTTTGAGGGCGCGCCAGGCAAGCAGTCGGCCATGCTCCAGACCCTCGGCCAGTGAAGCTTCGCCGGAGCCAAGCGCAGCGGCCAGGTCATCGAGCAGCACCGGCGGAAACTGCCAGCGATCGGCACGCGCGCTGAAGGTGGCGCGGACCCGGTCGAAATCGCTCATCAGTCCGATCGCACCGATCAGCAGCAGCATGACCGGCCAGTTCAGCCAGACCAGGCAGCGACTGAGAACATGGCGCTCGCCGATCCGCAGCTCGGCGCGGTGGAGGGCCTCACGAACGCCGCGATAAAGCAGTGCACCCGGCAAGCCAAGCACGATGAACCAGAAAATCACGCCGAACCAGCGTGCCAGCACCGCCTGCAGCACCGCAGCGATCGCACGGATGCCGTCATCGCCGGGCTGGAGCATCAGTCGCTCCATTGCGAGTTCGCGCCTGATCAGGTCGGCATCGTCCACCGCCGCGGCCAGATCGCGACCCAGGTCGCGCGGTCCCAGCGTGTACAGCACGGCAACGATACCGATCAGCAGCGCGCCGAAATCCCCGGCCAGCGCAACCGCCAGCGCCGTCAGCAAGCCTCCGATCAGCAGGGTCAGGGCGACCAGCACCGCAGCAGGCAACCAGTCGGGTCCTTTCCCGCTGCCGAAGCCAGCGGCCGCCGGCATCCATCCAGTGCGGCGCCAGACTGCCACGCCGGGCTGGTAGTGCGCGATGAACAGTCCGATCAGCAGTGCGAGGATCTTCATGAGCCTATTTCGCAGATGAAACCAGCCCGCGACCGGAACCTGCTCTGTCGATCACGCCGGGGCACAACAACAGCGGCTGCGGCCTGGATGCACCGAGCGCACCTGCAGCTCAGCATTCCCGACTCAGGCGAGGCCGAACGAGGATCCGCAGCCGCAGGTGGTCGCGGCATTCGGGTTGCGGATGACGAAGCGCGCGCCCTGCAGCGATTCGCTGTAATCGATTTCAGCCCCTTCCAGGTACTGGAAACTGAGCGGATCAACGACCAATTCGACACCATCGCGTTCGACCCGGAGGTCATCCTCGTCGGCCTTTTCATCGAAGGTAAAACCATACTGGAAGCCGGAACAGCCGCCGCCAGTGATGTAGACGCGCAGCTTGAGCGCCGGGTTGCCGTCGTCCAGAATCAACTCGCGCACCTTGCGCGCGGCGGATTCGGTAAACAGTAGCGGGGATTCAGTCATGGATCAAGACACGGCTCAAGGTATGCATAGCAGTATGCGGGCGGACTTGCGTCTGGTCAATGCGCGACCCCGGCCGGGGCGAAAAAAAAAAAGCGGTCCGAAGACCGCTTTTGCCCCAAACCGGATATCGCTCCCGAATTGCGTTCGTGCTTGTTTGTTAAATTTTTGTGTGCACTGCGGCTGTTTATACTCCAGGCGACGGATGCTCGTCAAGTCCCTGGCCAGGATTCCGACCCCGCACCACGATCAGGCGCCCATCAGAAACCGGGTTGCTTCGTGCGCCAAAGGCGCGGCATACGGCAACCTGATTAGGTAGTTGACTCAGCCAATATTCAGCGAGTGTCTCCAGCGGTCCAAAAAGCTGTTTCG
>NPIE01005603.1_pt1 | contig 10009 bp, 7 predicted proteins | sample 8637661 | NCBI WGS metagenome assembly NPIE01 (sample SAMN07420842, study PRJNA396082) | bioreactor metagenome | isolation source: sample BA12 brine-fed electro-methanogenic bioreactor BA | place: Japan: Kochi | collected 2016-12-09 | reverse complement strand
TTGGTGTCGCCCAGCAGACCATCGGGGTCAAACATCCGGAACGCCAGCCCGACCACGGTGGCCACTGGCGCCAGCGTAATCCAGCGCTTTTCAAAGTTCAGGCGGATACCCACCACTTCTTTACCATCCACTTCCTGCTTGCAGACGATGCCGGTGTCTGGCAGCGAAGTGGCATCAGAGCCTGCGCGAGGCCCGGTCAGGCCGAAACAGGGCACTTCCCGGCCATCGGCCAGTCTCGGCAGATAATAGTCTTTCTGCTCTTCGGTACCGTACTTCACCAGCAGCTCGCCCGGGCCGAGGGAGTTGGGCACGCCGACCGTGACCATCAGCATTTCGTTGGCGGCCAGCTTCTGCAGCACTGCAGCCTGAGCCTTGGCGGAAAACCCGAGGCCACCGTATTCCTTCGGAATGATCATGCCGAAGAACTTCTCTTTCTTCAGGAAATCCCAGAGCTCCTTGGGCAGATCGGCACGCTCAACCGCCAGATCCCAGGCGTTACACATGGAAATGGCCTGGGTGCACTGGTCGTCGACGAAGGCCTGCTCTTCCTCACTCAGACCGGTGTGGCGGTTAATCAGCAGGTTGTGCCAATCCGGGCGACCGGTGAACAGTTCGCCATCCCAACCAACGGTACCCGCTTCCAGAGCCACTTTCTCAGTGTCTGACACCTTGGGCGCCACCTTCTTGAACATGGCAAACACCCGGGGGGTGAGCCAGCTCTGCCGGAACTGGGGCAAACCCGCAACAGCGGTAACGGCCGCGCCCGCCAGAAGGACAAAAGCAAGCCAGCCAGAGGCCAGAAACAGGGACAGCACACCTACCACAACCATCACGCCAATGGCGAGTTTGGCACCGGATTCCCGGCGCATCACGTACAGCAGGCCGGCCAGAGCCACCAGAAAAAGAATCAAAGTCATCTCAGGATCTCTCTGTCTTCCATGGATTGGAGTCTCCGGCCAGCGCCGGAGCCCTTTGACTACACTTCGTTACGTTCAACTTACCCTAACAGATGTCTGTTCGCCAGATAATGACCGGTGTTCAGTCGGTTAGCACCATTACGATGTGACAATCACACGGATACCTTCCAGGGCCAGGGACGCATGCTCTACAGCACTGCGGGCGGCATCCAGCTGGCTACGCAGGAAGTCGATTTCTTCGTTGCGGATGGCCGGATTCACTTTCTTCAGTGCTTCCAGACGCCGAATCTCCGGCATGAAGCTGTCTTCTACCCTCCCCAGCGCCTGTTCGCGAAGCGGCGACAGATGCGGCTCCGCCAGTGTCTCGGCGTGGTCGACCATGGTTTCCACCTCGGCCCGGATTTTCGGCACGATGGCCTGGGCCGTGCGTCGACGGATATTGGAACAAAGCTCATTCAGCCTTTCATGGGGCAGAGCCTTGGACAGATCCCGGCCATTCACATCCACCACCAGGCGCAGGGGCGAAACGGGCAGATACCGAGTCAACTGCAGCGATTCGGGCGCCGGACAATGCACCGCGAATACGGCTTCCAGCAGGAGCGTCCCCGGGGGCAGAGCCTTGACCGAGAGATTGGCCAGGGCAGCCTTGCCCAGACCGGAACTATTCACCGAATCCATCACCCCGGTAACCATCGGGTGCTCCCAGCTCATGAACGCCATATCTTCGCGCTGCAACGCCTGCTGACGATCCCAGGTAACGGTCAGCCCGTCTTCCGGAAGCTCCGCCACCAGGCCGGCCTGGAACTGCTCGCCCGGCTTCAGGATATCCGCATGCTCACTGTGGTCTTCCAGGTCGACGCCGAGGATATCGAAAGCCTGAATCATGTAGTCCCGAACTTCAGCGGCGTTCTCCTCTTCCTCGATCCCGGCGATCAAAGCCTCAGCCTCATCAACACGACAGGAGTTCAGTTCAATCAGCGCATCCCGGCCGTTGTGCAATATGTCTTTCAGACGCGCCGTCTCAGACGCACTGGCCGCCACCAGTTTCTCCAACTGGCTTTCGTCTCCGTCCAGGGCCTGCTGCCACTGGCCCTGAACATGTTCCTGAACAGCAACACCCACGGCGCAGCTCTCGGCAAACGCATTCAGCCCTTCCTGGAACCAGCGGTACTGTACCTCCTGACTGGTGCCCTGAAGATAGGGGATGTGAATACGGATCGCTTCGGTCTGGCCGATCCGATCCAGGCGACCAATGCGCTGTTCCAGCAGATCCGGATTAGCCGGCAGATCAAACAGCACCAGATGGTGGGCAAACTGGAAGTTGCGCCCCTCGCTGCCGATTTCCGAACAGATCAGCGCCTGTGCCCCCTGCTCCGTATCGGCAAAATAGGCCGCGGCCCGGTCGCGCTCAATCAGACTAAGGTGTTCGTGGAAGGCTGCACTGCGAATACCGGCCCGTAACTGCAGATAATGCTCAAGTGCCATGGCCGTGCTGGCTTTGGCACAGATCACCACCACCTTGGCCGGGCGCAGGCTGGCCAGTTTCTTCTCCAGCCAGCTCACCCGGGGATCCTGAGCCAGCCAGTCTTCTTCATCCACTGACTGCTCGGGCGCCAGCCCGGTGACACCGTATTGATGGTGTTCATACAGGTCCGGGCACGGCAGGGGTTCCGGTAACGGCTGTCGCTCCGGGAAGCCCTGAATGGCGGCCCGGGTATTCCGGAACAACACTCGCCCGGTGCCGTGACGATCCAGCAACGCATCAATCACCGCCTGGTGGGCATCATTACGGGCCAGCAATTCGTCCAGCTCATCTCCCAGCCAACCGGCCAGGGCCTGCCGATCGTCTTTTGAGATAGTATCCGGCGCCTGCTGCAGGCGCCGGACCACCTGATTGATCACTTCATAGTGCTGTTCTTCTTCCCGGAAGGTCTCCAGATTGTGGAACCGGGCCGGGTCGAGCAAGCGCAGGCGGGCAAAGTGGCTGGCCACGCCGATCTGTTCCGGTGTTGCGGTCAGCAGCAGCAGGCCCTGGCTGGCACCGGACAACTGCTCAACCACATCGTATTCCGGGCTGGACTGTTCCGGCGACCAGGCCAGGTGATGAGCTTCGTCCACCACCATCAGATCCCAGCCCGCCGCCACTGCGTCTTTGCGGGCCTTCTCGCTGCGCACCAGGAAGTCGAGGCTACACAGCACTAGCTGGTCAGATTCAAACGGGTTAACCGCATCGTCATCACCAAAAATATGGTTAACCAGAGCGTCGACATCATCTTCTTCGGCCTTGAGGTCGTCGTACCGGGCCTGATCAATAATGGAAAAGCGCAGATTGAAACGCCGCAGCATTTCCACCAGCCACTGGTGGATCAGTGAATCGGGCACCACAATCAGCGCCCGGCGGGCTCGACCGGTCTGCAGCTGATAATGAAGAATCAGACCTGCCTCAATGGTTTTACCCAGACCAACCTCATCGGCCAGCAGAACCCGGGGAGCATGCCGGCGGGCCACTTCGTGGGCAATATAAAGCTGGTGTGGCAGGTGCTGGGTGCGTGCCCCAATCAGCCCCTGGGCCGGCGACGCCCGCAGACGGTCCATGTGCTGCAGGGTGGCGACTCGAAGCCGGAAGGCACCGTTGCGATCAAACTGGCCGGCGAAGAGGCGCTGATGAGGGGCGGAAAAATTCACAGAGCCCGCCAGCTTAACCTCGGAAATCGGCTGAATATTCTCACCGTCATCGGCGTGGTACACCAGAACGCCATCGAGATCTTCCACTGCGCGCACGGTATAGCGCTCACCGTCAAAGGTCTCTATTTCCTCGCCCTGTTGATACACGATCCGTGACAAGGGCGCATTATCGATGGCATAGGTGCGCTCTTCATCGGCAGCGGGGAACCCCAGGGTAACTCTGCGCCCCGAGATGTCCGTTACGATACCCAGACCCAGGGCAGTATCGCTGTGGCTGACCCAACGCTGGCCGATGACAAATTCCGATGTTTCCAAGAAACCTCCGATGACTGATTACTGAGTGTTTGAACCGTTTTCCCGAACCCAATAGGCCGTTGCACCACACACCGCCGCTGGCACCACGAACAGGTTGAGCACCGGCACCATCGCCGCCAGGGCGACCGGCAGGCCGAACCCGAGAGCCGACAGCCGGGTGTCTCCCAACAGCTTGCGCAGAGCCGGAAAACTGACCTTATGGTTGTCGGCCGGATAATCCACATATTGCAGCGCCATCATCCAGCTGTTGAACAGAAACCAGAGCACAGCGGCCACCAGGTTGACCACGGGAATCAGGCCAATAATGAATAAGCCCAGAGCCCTGGGCAGGTAATAGGCAATCTTCTGAACCTCCCGCCAGAGCGCGCGGGGAATGTCCTTGATAATGGCGGACCAGCTATCGTCAGTAGATACTTCCTGACCGGTCAGCTGTTTTTCAGTGAGCTCTGCCAGGTAACCGTAGAAGGGAGAGCCAATCAGGTTGGCCACGATCACAAAGCCATAGGCCAGCATCAGCAGGATCACCACGCCGTACAGCAGCCAGAAAAGCCAATCGAGAGCCTGCAACCAGGCCCAGTCCGGCAACCAGGCCATGGCCGCAGCGATCATGGCGGTGAACAGTTCAGCCAGAAAATAGAACAGCAGACCGAAAAGCAGGATGTTGATGATCAGCGGGATGACAACAAACAACCGGAGGCCTGGCTGGCGAATCAGCCCGAAGCCTTCCCCCAGATAGCCCAGTCCACGAAAAAAGTTACCCTTGAGCATTACTGGTGATCCTCCGCTGCCATGACAATAACGGGGCGCAAAGCATATCATGTCGGAACCATTCCCACAGCCCGCGAGGACTCTCGGATTCCACTATGCCCCGCATCCGTTCCATTATCGTCTCCATTCTGGCCATGCGACGGCTATGGCAGGCAGCGCTGTTTGTTTCCATTGCTGCGATCCTTTACCTGGCAACCACCAGTAACAGTTACCCCATCCCTGCGGCGCCCAATGACAAGATCAATCATCTGATTGCCTTTCTGGAGCTCACCCTGGTGACCCGCCTGGCATGGCCGCGGCTTTCTGTGCTTTGGTATGCCCCCGCCTTGCTGGTTTTCGGCCTGATACTGGAGGTGGTGCAAGCCAACCTGCCGTACCGGGATTTCTCCCTCGCAGATCTGACAGCGGATGCCGTTGGCATCGGGCTTGGCCTGCTGCCTTGGCCGGGACTTCGGCTGGCTCAAGAAACGGATTTGCGAAAATCGCCCGAATCCTTGTGAGATATTTCCTACAAACCTGTAGGAACTCCCTGTGACATCTCGTACGCAGTCTGTAACTCCAGTTACAGACCAAAATCTACATGAATGATTTGTAACAACTTTCCCGTGTTTGGCGAGTTCGGCAGCGCGCTCTGCGTGCATAGTTCACACGTTTGTAAAGCTGGCATTGGTAATATGAACACCGTCAAGGATGACAGGGAAAGGACGACGCACTGGATGCACCCCGGCACGGACTGCGGGGAGAAGCAGGGACACAGGGACGCTTCGCTTAAGGGATAACGAATCGGATCGCCGGCTCGGATGCTGGCACCAGGGAACGGCAGCAAGGAATGGCAACACGGCAGTTGCCCATCGCGCACGGAGGCGCCAACCTGTTCCGAATCTGAACTGCCCCGGACGGCGGTTCAGTACCTGTTCAAGGGCAGCTTGATGGCTGCCCTTTGTTTTTTCTGGTCAGAAGAATTCAGTCTCCGCCGGCCAGATAGATCCTCACCTTGTTGAATTCCTCAAACTCATTCAGGTCCGGCCAGGTTCTGGCTTCGATCACAGCCTTCTGCACATAACCGGGATGTCCAAGGTCCTTCACTCGCGAATCCGCCAGCAGCACCTGGGGCGCGGCTGCTTCGAAGGCCGCCAGTAACGGGCGATTTTCAGGGTCGTACAGAACATCCGCAGCGGTAATCAGATCGACCCTCCCGGGCCGGTTTGCCCAGTCGTCACACAGATCAATCTCCACATTGTTCAGGCGGGCATTGGCGGCCGCGGCATCCAGCGCTGCCGCGTCGATGTCGCAGGCTATGGACCGGGCAGCACCGGCCAGTGCGGAGGCGACAGCCACTACCCCTGAACCGGAGCCAAAATCCAGCACGGTCTTGCCAGCCACCACGTACGGATGCTGCAGAATCCACCGGGCCAGCACCTGCCCGCTGGCCCAGCAGAACGACCAGTACGCCGGTTCGGCCACCACAGCCTGGGCTTCATCATGGCTCAACGGTCCATCCAGCACCCCCGGGTCAAACAGATACAGCTGGATATCCGGGCAGCCCGCAGGCGCCGAAACCGCCACCCGACCTCGGCTCAGTGTTTTCTGAAGATGCCGATTGAGAACATCCGGGCTCATAATTTTCCCTCGCCAGTGCTGAAAGGACGTGGGATTGTACCCTTGTCCGGGATGCCGGGATATCGCCGGTTCGGTATACTGCCGCCTCACCCTGAATCACAGTGATCCGTTGATATGGCCAGCAGACCCGATACCGACGACTACCTCAACCTGTTCCTGAACGATGTGCCGCTGATGGACGTCCGGGCGCCGGTGGAATTTGCCAAAGGTAGCTTCCCGTCTGCAGAAAACGCCCCGCTGATGAACGACGAAGAACGGCACCGGGTGGGCATCTGTTATAAGGAAAAGGGCCAGGACAAGGCCATTGAACTGGGGCACCAGTTGGTCTCCGGCGACATCAAGGCCCAGCGAATTGAAGCCTGGAAGCGCTTTGTGGCACAACACCCGGAGGGGTATCTGTTCTGTTTCCGGGGCGGATTGCGCTCGCGCCTGACCCAGCAGTGGATCAGGGACTCCGGCATCGACTACCCGCTGGTGAAAGGCGGCTACAAGGCCCTGCGTCGCTTCCTCATTGACAGCCTGGAAGCACAGATCGAATCAGGTCAGTTCCGGATTCTCAGCGGCCGCACCGGTACTGGCAAGACCCGGGTACTGATGCAACTGCCCAATCCGGTCGATCTGGAGGGCCTGGCGAATCACCGGGGCTCCAGCTTTGGCCGGCAGGTAACTCCCCAACCCTCCCAGATCGACTTCGAGAACCGGCTGGCGGTGGCCATGCTCAAGGCCAGCCACCAGGTGGGAGGGCCAATCTACCTTGAAGACGAAAGCCGCCTGATTGGCCGCTGCGCCCTGCCGGAAACCCTTCGGGCCCGGATGTCTGAATCACCCCTGCTGATTCTGGAACAGGCCATGGAAGAGCGTATTGCCATCATCCGGGCCGACTACGTTGAAGGCATGCTGGCCAGTTACCGGGCCAGGGACGGTGAAGACGCCGGCTGGCTGAATTTCCGGGACTACCTGTTGAGCGCCATCGACCGCATTCGCAAACGCCTGGGCGGCGAGCGTTACCAGAAACTCCGTAACCTGATGCTGCAGGCTCTGGATCAACAGGAAGCCAATGGCTCCCTGGAAGGGCATCATGGCTGGATTGAGGCCCTGCTGACCGACTACTACGACCCCATGTACGACTACCAGCTTACCCAGAAACATGGCGAAATACTGGTACGGGGCGGCCCCGAAGTCATCACCGAGTGGGCCAGATCCCGCACCAGCACGTAATCCTGGGCGTTGGCAGTAATGCCGTGTACAGCTTTCTCTGCTATATAGTTGGTTCAGACAAATCCCGCTGAACCACGTCATTTGTCGATAAGAACTCACTCAGAAAATATTAACGATCAAGGAGTTTTTCCCTATGGAAGAGTTATTCGGTGCTAACGGGCAGGCCTCTGAATGGGCGGATCAGGCCATTGCCCTGATCATGGCTTATGCCCCAAAGGTTCTGCTGGCGATTGTTACGCTGATTATCGGCCTCTGGCTGATCAACCGGTTCGTCAGGGTGCTGGACAACCGCCTTGGCAAAAAAGATCCGACCCTGAACAAGTTTCTCTGTGGCCTGATCAGCGCCATTCTGAAGATTCTGCTGCTGATCTCCGTCGCCTCCATGGTGGGCATCGCTACCACTTCGTTTGTCGCCATCATCGGTGCCGCCGGCCTGGCGGTGGGCCTGGCCCTGCAGGGCAGCCTGGCCAACTTTGCCGGTGGCGTGCTGATCCTTATCTTTAAACCCTTCAAGGTCGGCGATGTTATTGATGCCCAGGGTTTTCTGGGCTCGGTGCGGGAAATTACCATCCTCTACACCATTGTCGACACCTTCGACAATCGCCGGATCGTGATCCCCAACGGCCAGCTTTCCAACGCCAGCCTGACCAACCTGAGCGCCTACGAAACCCGCCGCTGCGACATGAGCTTCGGCATTGGCTATGGCGATGACATCGACAAGGCCAAGGCCATCTGCAAACGCCTGATCGAAGAGGATGAGCGCGCCCTGAAAGACCCGGCGCCGCTGATTGTTGTTGGCGCCCTCGGCGAAAGCTCGGTAGACCTGACGGTACGCGCCTGGACCAAGGGCGCCGATCTGTGGCCGTTCTACTGGGATATGCAGGAGCGGGTGAAAAAGGCCTTCGACGCCGAGGGTATTTCGATACCTTTCCCGCAACGGGACGTGCACATGTATAAGGCTGATTAAACGGAACCGTTTCACATGGAAACATCCGGTAACTCGCAATGTGCGTATCCTGAACTAAGCTGACGACAAGGCGGGGTAAAAACCCCGCCTGCCATCGGGGCCCGGCCCGGGAAAGGCGGATGGCTCCACAACACTGTCGATGCTGTCAGGAGGTTGTGAACATGCCGGCAAAGCAGCTGAAAACATTTCTGGATGAGGCAGGTGTGGACTACATGTGCCTCTCTCACCCCCCAGCCTTCACCGCCCAGGAACTTGCCCATCACGTCAAGATCGCCGGAGATCGGGTAGTCAAAACCGTCATTATCGAACTCGATGGCAAAATGGCCATGCTGGTGATGCCGGCCACCTGGCGTATTCGCTGGGACAGACTGAGCAAGATTCTGGACACCGATTTTGTCGACCTGGCCGACGAACAGGCCTTTCAGGATCGCTTCCCCGATTGCGAAGTGGGCGCCATGCCGCCGTTTGGCAACCTCTTTGGCATGAGCGTTTACTGCGCCGAGGCTTTAACCGAGCAACCGGAACTGGCCTTTGCCGCCGGCAGCCACAGCGAATCCATTCACATGAACACCCGGGACTTCCTGAGCCTGGTACAACCCATGGTTATCAACCAGGGCTTCACCCGTCCGGGCGCCCGCAAACCGGCCTGGCTGGTCCGCAACCCCCGCCGCTCCGGCAATCGGGAGGAGACACCGGCTACCTCCATGGCCGGCTACTGATCCACCCGGGATTGACCCCGGTCGCTTGTCTGCAGCACGGCATCGCGTAAACTGAGGCCAGCAGACAGGAACCGGATATGACACAGACCTTTGACACCATCATCGTAGGCGCCGGCATGGTCGGCGCCGCACTTGCCACCGGGCTGGGCCAGCAGGGCATCCGCGTGGCCCTGATCGACCAGGCTTCCCCCGCCCCCTATCAGCCAGACAGCCACCCGGATATCCGGGTATCTGCCCTCAGTGCCGGCAGCGAGCGCTATCTGGCCAGCCTGGGTGCCTGGCCACGAATACTGGCCATGCGCGCTACCCCATATTGCCGCCTGGCGGTCTGGGACGAGACACCAAATCCGCTCAAACGACTGGTGCCCCGAAGCCTCACTGAGGTGGAATTCGACGCCAACAGCCTGGGCGCGCCGCATCTTGGCCATATCGTTGAGAACAGCATTACCCAACTGGCTCTGTGGCAAACCGCCGAAACGGAAACTGACGTCACCCTGATCACAGGCCACAGCGTTCGGGACCTGGTCCAGAGCACAGAGTACGCCACGGTGACCCTGGATGATGGCAGCCAGTTGCAGGCCCAGCTGGTGGTCGGCGCCGATGGCGCTATGTCCCGGGTGCGGGAGTTAGCGGGTATCGGTGTTACCCGGGATCAGTACGAACAGCAGGCCCTGGTGATCTCGGTGCGCTATCGGGGCAATGTGGAAGACATTACCTGGCAGGGCTTTTACCCCAGCGGCCCCAGGGCCTTCCTGCCCCTGCACAGCGCTGGCGAGCAGCACCCTGGAGAGAGCTGGGCC
>NPIE01001493.1_pt1 | contig 10013 bp, 9 predicted proteins | sample 8637661 | NCBI WGS metagenome assembly NPIE01 (sample SAMN07420842, study PRJNA396082) | bioreactor metagenome | isolation source: sample BA12 brine-fed electro-methanogenic bioreactor BA | place: Japan: Kochi | collected 2016-12-09 | reverse complement strand
GAATTACGAAGGGATTACGACCATAAGTTTGCTCCTTTTCTATTTAGGGCCGCCCCTATTAGCGGAACGAAGAGACCTGAATTACGAAGGGATTACGACCTTTGAGTTTAGGCCCTCCACTATTAGCGGGCCTGCTTAATTGAACGAAGAGACCTGAATTACGAAGGGATTACGACAAATCGGACTTCTAGCATAAGCCTCTAAAATATCTTTGGAACGAAGAGACCTGAATTACGAAGGGATTACGACCCTCACTCACCGCGACGGTTCCTTCTTTGACTGGCTTCATAGAACGAAGAGACCTGAATTACGAAGGGATTACGACTTTCTTCCTCGGAAAAGGCGATTGCTAGTTCCTGGGCACGCCCGAGAACGAAGAGACCTGAATTACGAAGGGATTACGACGTTTTCTTTTTAAGGTCTTGAATGGTCATTGGGATTCTCCTTTTGAACGAAGAGACCTGAATTACGAAGGGATTACGACGGGCAGGTGTAATCTGCGTATTCGTGGTCCGTATGGACCACGAACGAAGAGACCTGAATTACGAAGGGATTACGACCCAGAGTTATCCCACAAATTGCATTCCCAACACCACTCTTGCCCGGAACGAAGAGACCTGAATTACGAAGGGATTACGACGTTTCCTTCGACGATTATGTTCCCACAGGCATGGGAACGAAGAGACCTGAATTACGAAGGGATTACGACCCCCCTTTGATTTAGTGCCCGCTTTAAATATCAATCAAATTTAATTCACGAACGAAGAGACCTGAATTACGAAGGGATTACGACTCTGTGATAGTAGCTTTCGCCACTATTGCACTGTCTTTACCTCGGAACGAAGAGACCTGAATTACGAAGGGATTACGACGGCAAGTGTAAGCTGTGTACTCGTGGTTCGTGTGAACCAAAGAACGAAGAGACCTGAATTACGAAGGGATTACGACACCTTCAAAATGCTCACACATAGAGCCTCTCCTTTCTGAACGAAGAGACCTGAATTACGAAGGGATTACGACCACTCACGTTACATTCCCAGCACCAGTCTTGCCCGCAATGGAACGAAGAGACCTGAATTACGAAGGGATTACGACATACTTTGCTTTATTGTCCGCTTTAAAAATCAATCGCCCTGAACGAAGAGACCTGAATTACGAAGGGATTACGACTCCTTTCTATTTAGGACTACCACTATTAGCAGGCCTAGCTTAAGAACGAAGAGACCTGAATTACGAAGGGATTACGACCGGGCAGACGTACTCTGAATACTCGTGGTTTGTGTAAACCACGAACGAAGAGACCTGAATTACGAAGGGATTACGACCCTGCTTCCCCTCCTTCGCTGAAAGAGGGAAAGCTGATGAACGAAGAGACCTGAATTACGAAGGGATTACGACACGATTCTCTATTTTTGAATATAACTTTTATGCCATCGAACGAAGAGACCTGAATTACGAAGGGATTACGACCTGTATATCTAATTCTGCCCGCTTCTCATCAGCGGTCTTGTCGAACGAAGAGACCTGAATTACGAAGGGATTACGACCTTTAAGTAGGATATTGGGTTTTGCTCCCTGCCTTACGGCGAACGAAGAGACCTGAATTACGAAGGGATTACGACCCTTTCTCTGGTTAACAGTGTTGGCGGTTATAGAATTCTAGAACGAAGAGACCTGAATTACGAAGGGATTACGACACTGGCTCACCACGAAGCCTTACAGCCCCTTCAAGGGACTGAACGAAGAGACCTGAATTACGAAGGGATTACGACGAAGACCCGTATGATTCTGGGTATGTTGGTTGGTCAGGGAATAAAGTGAACGAAGAGACCTGAATTACGAAGGGATTACGACATCAATCTCAAGAGTGAATGTTTTCATCTTTTCCATGACTTGAACGAAGAGACCTGAATTACGAAGGGATTCTGTGTACGATCTGAAATAGGCTGACCAGATGAAGCACCTCAACTGCAACATTGCAGTTCTCGCAACTTTGTGTCTTCTGAATCTAAGATGGCCAAAAGAAAGGAGAGACTGCGATGATTGTCTACGTTACAACCCAAGGGGCTCGTGTCGTCAGGGAAGGGCGGCATCTTCTGGTCAAGTACAAGGAGGACATCTATCACACACTTTTTATTCACAAACTCGAGCAGTTGATCATCTGCGGTAACATCACCGTGACTCCGCCAGCGCTGTCTTTGTTACTGAGAGAGGGGATAGACACAGTGTTTCTGAGAAAGGACGGACGCTATCGGGGGCGGTTGGCAATCCAGGAGCCCAAGAATGTTTTTCTGCGCCAGCGACAATTCGCGTTGGCCGGCGATGAAATTTTCTGTTTGAAAACAGCCCGCAGCATTGTGCGTGGAAAACTGCTCAACATGGTGACTCTGCTGCAGCGCATCAAGCGGACGCGAAAAACGCAAAGCATTGATGGCCCATGCAAAGGAATCCGCACCATGCTGGAGAAACTCGACACTGTTCAGAGCCTCGATCAGCTCCGAGGGGTTGAAGGGCAGGCCAGTGCGTTATATTTCAACGGCATGCGCTACGGGCTCGATAACGATTTTGGTTTCAGAAAGAGGGTGCGTAGACCACCCACCGATCCGGTGAATTCGGTGCTGTCGCTGCTTTACACGTTTTTGATCAACCGTATGGTCGCGGCCGTCAGAATGGCCGGTCTTGATCCTTACCCCGGTGTACTGCACTGCCTTGAGTATGGACGACAGTCGCTACCACTTGATCTGGTTGAAGAGTTTCGCGCTCCCTTTGCCGATGCAGTGGCGCTGGCTCTTTTCAATCTGAGAGTTCTCAAGGAACAGGATTTTTATGTGTACGAGCCTCCTGAACTCCCTTTACCAAAGCCGCAGCAAGACAATCTGGACGCGGTCGCCCAGGATGTTCTTGGAGCCATGAGCAGCACCGAGAGTGAGGCTGACGATTTTTTTGACCTGCCTGATCAGCAGATGGAAACGACTGTGGACGAAGCCGAAGGGCGCCAGGGCAGGGGCGCGGTTCGGCTGCAACCGCCCGCGTTCAAAAAGGTGATTATTGCTTTTGAGAAAAAACTCAATACTGAGTTCTTTCATCCCGTTGCGTCCGCCCGGATGAGCTATGGCGATGCCATGGTATTTCAAGCCCGGCAGTACCGCCGGTTGATCGAAGGCGAAGCTGCCCAGTATCATTCGTTCCTGTTGCGGTAAGGAGTTTTTCGTCATGCTGGCTGTGATTGCCTACGATATCTCTTCGAACCGGCGCCGGGGAAGGCTTCACAAGGCACTAAAGGAATTCGGGCTCAATACGCAGAAATCGGTTTTCGAATGTGAGCTTGATGCGGCCGGGTTTGATCGGGTGAAAACGCTGGCCCGCCAATATGTGGACCCTGAGACGGATTCGTTTCGCATTTATCGCCTCTGTGCTCGCTGCCAACGTAAAGTGGCTGTGTCTGGGCTGGGGCTTAAGGTCGTTTCCCTGGATTATGTGGTGGTGTGATGAACATGCTGGTGGCCTATGATATTGCCAATCCGCGACGTCTGAACAAGATTGCAAAGATCATGAAGGATTACGGGCTGCGTGTGCAGCGCTCGATCTTCGAGATCGATGTTTCTCCGACAGGCTTTTCCCGTATGCGCCAGCGGGTCGAGGCGGTGATGGAGCCCTGCGAAGACGGGGTGAAATATTTCCCCTGCTGCGCTCCCTGTTCTGAAGTCTGGTTCAGCTTGGGAGTCGGCTCAGGACCTGCGCAGACAGGCGATGACTTTATCGTTGTGTGATCACTGGTTCCATCTACGTCCGTCACCTGTTTTGAGTCGCAAATTGCCAAAGGTTATCGCTTATCCCCAGTTAAAGGAGTTTTCAAATTATGGATCAGTCGGCCCGGGTCATGATCGTTTCCGTCGGCGGTTCGCCCCAACCTGTGATATACAGCCTCAATCAGATCCGCCCTGACTATGTGGTCTATTTTACCTCACGGGCTTCGCGCAGAATGGTGCGCGATGAAATCGAGCCGGCTCTCGAATTTCGCCCACGCGACCATGACATCATCAGCACGCCGGACGAAGAAGACCTGGAACGCTCGGTGGCGGAGTTGTTGCGCGAAATTTCCCGGCTGCTCGACCTATGGGATCTCTCTTTCCATGACCTGCTTGGAGACTATACCGGTGGAACCAAGACCATGTCGGCCGCTCTGGTTCTGGTTCTGGCGGAAAAGGGTGGACGGTTCAGCTATGTGGGAGGAGCCAACCGCACCAAGGAGGGACTCGGAGTAGTGATCAACGGCCAGGAAAAGGCCCTCTATCTTGAAAATCCCTGGGATGTGCTGGCCATCGGGGCCTGCCGGGATGCTGAACTGCTGTTTAACCGCTGCCGCTTTCTGGCGGTGCGGGATCTCTCAGCCGAAAATTCCAGGCGCACCGAACGGCATCGCCCATTTTTTGAAGCACTGCAGCACATCTCTGAAGGGTATTATTCCTGGGACAATTTTCACTATAAACAGGCCCTGGAGCAGCTCAAGCGGGGAGCGAGCCTTCTTCGAGGATATGCTTCGGGAAGTCCCCAGTCCGGCGTCAAACGGTTTCAGCAGGAAGTTTCCCAAAATCTCGATCTGATAGAAAACATCCAGGCGGAAGCTGGCTCACTGACTAAAAGCAACCCCGGCAAAAAAGATCTCAAACCCAAGGAATTGGCTGATCGGCCTCCATATCTTGTTCTTGACCTGGTGGCCAATGCTGTGCGCCGGGCCGAGCTTGAGTATAAATTCGACGATGCGGTCGCCCGTTTGTACAGTGCCATCGAAAAAATGGCCAAGCGGCAGTTGAAAGTCGTTCATGGCCTGGACAATTCGGATCTGGACCTGGAAGCTGTGCCACAGAGCATCCGCGTTGAACTCGGTGAATGCGCCAACCCTCGGGAAGATGGTAAAATTCAGGTTCCCTTGCATAAAAGTTTTGCTCTACTCCGGGCATTGAATGACCCTCTTGGCGAAAGTTATCAGCGCAGAGAGTCTGAGTTGCACAAGGTGCTGACGATTCGCAACAATTCTCTTTTGGCGCACGGATTTCAGCCGGTACGCAAGGAGACCTACCAGATGCTGCTCGGTATCGCGCTGGAATTTTTAGATCTCAGAATTGAAGATCTGCCGCGTTTCCCGGTGTTGGATTTTCATGGGGAGGGGTTGTGAGCGAGGAGTGCAGATCAGGACATTTTCCGGCCTACCAGGTTCATCTTTGTCTTGTCTCTGACCAGCCGCTCCCCAACCTGATCCCGGTGATGGCGGCCCCATATCCGCCCGAGCGTGTGGTTCTGCTGGTATCGCCCGCCATGAAAATGCGTGCGGCAATGCTTGCAAAAAGTTTTTCAGATCTGGGCTGCCAGACCGAGAAGATCGATATCGCCCCTTATGACATCGACCGGATTCGGGAAACCGTGCTGGATGTGCTCAGCCGCCTCGATGGCCAGCGAGTGGTCCTCAATGCGACAGGGGGTACCAAAATCATGGCCATGGGGGCCTATGACGTGTTCCGGGAGATGGGGTGCGATGCGTTTTATGTCGACACTCTCAATGGAAAGATCATATCCGTTTTGCCGCAAAGTGCTATTGCCCCCCTGCCTGAAATCATCCGGGTCAAATCCTATCTGAGCGCTTACGGTTACCGAATTCGTCAGACCGGGTCCTGCCAGGTTGCAGTAAAAAGACAGGAATTGGCAGAGCGAATAATCGCAGGAGCTAAGCGGTTTGCAAGTGCGATGACTATTCTCAATGCCTGCGCTGGAGCAGCCAAAGAACAAAAAAGGCTCAACGGCAGGTTGGAAGACAGGCATTTAAGTTTTTCTATACTTATGGAACTTGTAAACCTTTTCGAGCAGGCTGAAATCCTTGAGCGGGAAGGAGCCTGGCTGAAGTTTGCCGATGAGGATGCGCTGTTCTTCGCCAATGGCGGCTGGCTCGAAGAACATCTGGTCAAACTCTTCAACCGACTCAAAGGCGAAAAAATCATCCACGACCACCAATGCAATGTGCAAGTTGAGACGCAGAGCGGCCTGCGTAATGAGATCGATCTTGCTTTTACCGCTGGCAACAGGCTCCATTTGATCGAGGCCAAAACCGGGCGCCTTGGTGATAAAGAGGGGCGCGAGAGCCGCGCCGACGGTGTCGCATATAAACTTGATAATCTGCGTGATCTGATGGGCGGCACCCTGGGGCGGGCCATGCTGGTGAGTTATCAAAATCTTAAGGCCATCGATCGTACGCGTTGCCGCGAAAACGGCATCGAAGTAGTGGAAGGCGCTGATCTGCGCAATCTGGAAGAAAGACTGCGCGACTGGATCGGAGCCAGCCGCAATGGGTAAAATAGAAAATATCGAGCAGGTTTTTCGGAAGGCCGCTTGTGATCCGGCCCGGTTTAGACTTTGGCTGATTGATCTTCTCTCCGATGAAAATAAACGTCAAGAATTGGCTGACACCCTTCCGGAAGTCGCAGAACTTCAGGGCGTTGGCCAACGAAGCGACTATCACGCCGAAGGGGATGTCCTCACCCATACCCGCCTGACATTGGAAGCGCTCCCGGCCAATTGTGATGAACGTCTGATCTGGGCGGCATTGCTCCACGACATTGGCAAGCCCGCCACGACGAACGAACAAGATGGGACTTTGCGTTCCCCGGGGCATGATGTCGTGGGTGCGGAGATGGCCAAAGAATTTCTTGAACGCTCAGGGCGAAGTGACATCGCCGAAGACGTTTTCTGGCTGGTCCGCCATCACATGTTCTGCCTTGGTTGGCAGATCAAGGGCAGAAAGCTGACCCGCCGCCAGCAAAGGTTTTGTCAACATCCGCTTTTCGGCCTTCTGGTCAATCTGGTCAGAGCGGATGCACGGGCCAGTTTGGGGAGCAATAAAGAGGCCTATCTCGATCGGATACTGGAGGCGAATATCCAAGGTCGTCAAGGGGGCTTTTGATCCAAGGACACTATGCTTTGGGGCTACTGGGTCGCATAAGATATATTATGTAAACTTTGAAATTGATTTGCTCTGCAATAGGCGGTTGAGGAAAATTCTGTTTCCTATCCGATACTGGCCAGTTCGAGGCGGCTGCCCCAGCGATCAAGGAGGGCCTGACGGGTGTCGGCGTATCTGGGGTGGGAATCGAAATCGGGATCTGTGGCTAAGGCAAAAGCTTCCTTGCGGGCCTGCTCCAGAATGCGGCCGTCTCTTAAAAGATTTGCGACGCGAAAATCCGGCAGGCCTGCCTGGCGTGTTCCGAGAAATTCTCCCGGTCCGCGAATTTCCAGATCCGCTTCAGCGATTCTGAACCCATCGGTGGTCTCCGACATGACCTTAAGACGCCTGGCACCATCCTCGCTGCAATTCTTTGAGCGAACCAGCAGACAGTAACTCTGAGCGCTGCCGCGTCCGACCCGACCCCGAAGCTGATGCAGCTGAGCCAGCCCGAATCGTTCGGCATGTTCGACCATCATAACTGTTGCGTTCGACACGTCGACCCCAACCTCGATGACGGTCGTGGAAACCAGCGCGTGGATTTCGCCCGCCTTGAAGGCTGTCATCACGCCTTCTTTTTCCGCAGGCTTCATGCGTCCATGCAATAAACCGACACGGAGCCCGTGAAAAACCTCTTCTGCCAGTTGCTCTGCGGCCTGGGTTGCGGCCAACAGGTCACTTTTTTCGGATTCTTCCACCAATGGAAAGACAATATAGGCCTGCCTGCCCTCTTCTATCTGTTTTCTAATGAAGATATAGGCATCTTTTCGCTGCGATTCAGAGACAACGCGTGTTTTGACGGGAGACCGGCCGGGTGGCATCTGGTCGATAACTGAAACGGAAAGGTCGCCGTAGAGGGTCAGAGACAGGGTTCGTGGGATTGGCGTAGCGGTCATGACGAGGATGTCGGGGTTATCCCCTTTATGGCGCAAAACGCCCCTCTGAACGACCCCGAAGCGGTGTTGTTCATCAATAATGCCGAGACCGAGGCGCTTGAAATCCACACCTTCCTGAAGCACGGCATGAGTACCGACCACCAGATGGGCCCGCCCTTCCCTGATTTCTTCGTAAACGGCCTGTTTTTCCTTTGCCGACAGCGAACCGGACAGCAGAACCGCTTTCAGACTGAGTTTGTCGAGCCATTGATGAAACTGAATGTAATGCTGCTCAGCCAGGATTTCGGTAGGCGCTATCAGCGCAACCTGGGTATCGTTTTCAATGGCGACCAGTGCGGCCATCAGCGCAACGATGGTCTTTCCGCAGCCGACATCCCCCTGTACGAGGCGGTGCATGGGGTGGATCGCCATCATGTCGTGTTTGATCTCGCCCAGCACCCTGCGCTGGGCTTCCGTCAGTCGAAACGGCAGCATGGCGGCCAGAGGCTTGGTGTAGACGTGATTGACTTCAAATGCCATGCCGCGCTCGAGGATAATGCCGCGGCGCTTAAGCGCGAGTCCGAGTTCGAGAAAGAAAAATTCATCGAACACCAGGGAGGATCGAGCCTGCTGCGGGCCCCGTTCTTCATCGAAAGGTTCGTCTTCACCGACCTCAGGCCAATGGCATTCCCGCAGCGCGGTATCAAGGGGGAGCAGATTGTTTTTTTCGAGGATTTCAGGGGGGACAGGTGAAACAGCCAGTGGAGCGTAGGCGTCGACCACCTGCTTGAAAATTTTTCGGGCAACTTTCTGCGAGAGCCCCTCGGTCAGGGGATAAACAGGCAGGACGCGACCAAAACTCAGCGGATCGGCAGCCATCACCTCTTCAAGGCTTCGGCTGCCGAGAAGTTCGGCGTCGGGATGATGAACCTCGCGTGCCGCACCGAACCGCTTGACTTCACCGGTAAAAACCGCCCGTGTTCCAACCGCAAACCTTTTGCTCAGCCAGGCTTTGTGGTAGCGGAACCATTTAAGGCTGACCTGCCCCGTCCCATCCCCGACTATGACCTCGAAGAGGCGTTTGCGTGCCCGGGGCGTCGTTGTTTCTCCGGCAGCGAGAACCTCACCAACAAAGACTTCGCGGTGCCCGTCGCGAAGCTGGGCGATACGACGTATCTGGCGACGGTCTTCATAGCGAAGCGGCAGGGTGTAAAGGACATCCTCGACCGTTGCAAGCCCGGCCTTCGCCAGGTTTTTCTCAAGTTTTGGCCCAACGCCCTTGATGCCGGCAAGTGAGGTTGCCAGCAATTCCCGGCTGCGGGCGTAGTTCGGTTTCGGGGGCATCTGCCCTGCCCTTGATCAGAGGGTTATTTCTGGGGCTCGAAAATCGCGTTGAGGTCCCGCTGCAATTCCTTGATGTCCACGCCATGTGCCAGGGCCCCTTGTCGGAGACGTTCATGACGGGCGCCGCCGCAGCCGGCACAGCCCATGTTGTATCTGGCGAGAACCTTGGCCACGGCCGGGTCCATTTTAAGGATTTCCTGGAAGGTCATCTCTTCGTTGATTCTGGGTGACATATCTATGTGTTCCTCTGTAGATGTGAAACTGCTGCTCCTGATACCCTACGGAAAAAGGCCCGCAGAACGGGCCTTCGTATCGTATTTTATTCAGCCGGGAGACGCAACCTATTCATATTTGATATCGATGATTTCGTAGGTCTTAAGCCCCGAAGGAATCTTGATGGTGACTTCTTCATCGAGTCGGTGGCCGATAAGCGCCTTGGCCACGGGAGAATTGATCGAGATCTTGCCGAACTTCAGATCCGCTTCATCCTCGCCTACGATCATATAGGTGACTTCATTGCCGGAATCGACATCGAACAAGGTGACTTTTGCACCAAAAACCACTTTGTCGGTATCAAGCTCTGCGGGATCAATCACCTGGGCACGGGCCAGTTTATCGTTGATCTCCTGAATACGTCCTTCAACCCACGCCTGGCGTTCTTTTGCGGCATCGTACTCCGCATTTTCGGAAAGGTCGCCATGGCTGCGAGCTTCAGCGATATCCTGAACGACTTTGGGGCGCTCCACGCGAATGAGGTTCTTAAGCTCCTCTTTTAGACGAATCTGGCCTTCACGCGTCATGGG
>NPIE01018635.1_pt1 | contig 10022 bp, 8 predicted proteins | sample 8637661 | NCBI WGS metagenome assembly NPIE01 (sample SAMN07420842, study PRJNA396082) | bioreactor metagenome | isolation source: sample BA12 brine-fed electro-methanogenic bioreactor BA | place: Japan: Kochi | collected 2016-12-09 | reverse complement strand
GAGGAACACCTCGGTGTCGTTGGTGAATCTCGCTGGTGAGATGCTTCGTTACGAACGATTTCCCACTGCCAAGAAACCTTCCCCGGAGGAACTTGCTGCCACCATCATCCAAACCTCCACAAAATTCCTTTCAAGAATGAAGGATCCCAAAGTGGTCAGCGGCCTTGCGGTTTCGGTGACAGGAGTAGTCGAACCTGCCACCGGAACGATCACCGAATTGCCCGATTGGGAGTGGAATTCGGTCCCTCTCGCCTATGCATTGTCCAAACATCTGCCATTTCCGGTGCTTGTGGAGAACAATGTCCGTTCCATGATCATGGGAGANNATCGCGCAGGACACCTCCTATTTCTATGTGAATTGGGGAGAGCATATCGGGGCAGCATGGTTGTCGCAAGGGAAAATCATAAGCCAGGATTGCCAATTCGGCCATATGCCTGTCGGCCAGTGGGGACAGTGCCATTGTGGAGCCATCGGGTGTTTGGAAACCCTTGCCGCGGGATGGGCACTGGTGGAACCCTATCCGGAGGTTACATCGGTGAAGCAACTTTGCCAGATGGCACTTACCGACAGCGGTATCGATGGAGAGCTGATGCATGCGGCGGAAGCACTCGCACAGGGACTCATTTTCGCCTCGGCACTCTTCCGTCCCGACAAGATCATCATAGGAGGGGGAATAGCAGCTCTTCCTGACCGCTATTTCACCATGCTGTCGAAAACTTTCGCAAGGAAAGCTCCCCACATGATACGGGAAAAGACCACGATAGAACGATCCTCACTTGGAGAACGATCGGGAATTCTCGGCACAGCAGCCATGGGACTCGATGAATTCATCTTCAAGCGTTCCCTTCTCGACCAGCTGAAACATCAAGGGGTATAAAAAAAGGTTCATGCACGAAAGCTGTGTGAAATGAAGGATCTGTTCTTCGGATGTTTTCTGGTGGCCTCCCAGATCTTCAGGAAGAAGTAGTGTTGGTCGCGATAGCCGAACGCCTGTCTCCTGAGAGTTTTGATCAAATTGTTCGTACCTTCCAAAGGCCCATTCGAGATGGGATAGCGGGCATGGTTGATCACCCCTTGGAAATGTGTGCGGATCATCTTGCAGAATCCATGCAACTCGGGAATCCGCGCGTGATGGGCGGTTCTGAGCCATACGACCATGCTCCGCCTGAACTCATCCGGTTGGGTGCAGGAAAATGAAAGCTTGAGCATCTCGGCCAGGACATACACCGTCTGCAATTTTTCATTTGTCTGTAATACCTGCTCGAGGCGCGCGAGATGGTTTGTCGACCATTTGCGTTCTCCCGGGGGCAATGCCAAGCCCTTGCGTTCGAACTGTTCGTAGAGCATCCTGTTATGTTCCCGGGCTGCTTCATCCTTTGCCGCCAGTGTCCGACGGTTGCTCAACAACACGAAACGACTGCCTTTGAACATCCGGTATTCAGCGGCGAGGTGCTCCACGAGTTCCCGGTCCCCTTTCCTGCGGGCATGTTCCATCGCTTCCACCAGTCGCCTCTGTTCGGCACGTCGCAACTCGCTGACCACCCGGTCGTGGTAGTTCTTGATGATATGAAACGGATCATAGACAATACTTACATGCGGATAGCGGGCACGGACAGCCGCTGCATACTGGGCATTCATATCCATCGCGATGGCCTGCACGTGGTTCATGAAATCCCTGCCGACGAAGGTGAAGAAATGATGCAGCTGCCATTCACTGTTCCCTTCTTCCACAAACAGCGATTCACCGGTTTCCAGATCGATGACCACCGTCGCGTACCGATGGCGCCGGTGGAGGGAGAACTCGTCGACCCCGATGAACCGGCTGTAATGGGTGGGCTTCATATCGCCCGCCTTGTGCAGCAACCGCTGCTTGTCCACAGCCCGTACGAGGTTCCTATTGCTGTGCATGATCGATGCCACGTGTGACAGCGGCACGGTGCCCCGTTCCAACAATCCCGTCATCTGGCAATGATAGGTCCTGGTGACCAGGTGCTGCTCCTGTTTGAACGGAATGCGTTGGCAAATCAGGGCGGCGCAGTCGAGACAGAGCCACCGTACATACGCAACCTCCACCACCATCAGCGCATTGCCAATGGCCAGATGCTTCAGCCGTACCGTGTGGCGTTGGTGTACATGCAATGCTGGCGAACCACACCTCGGGCACGATTCGGGCCGTTCGCCGGTCATCTTGCCGTGGATGGTGGTCTCCTCAATTCCCTGATATTCTCTGATTGTTGGCTTCCCCGTGCTTTCGAACTCTGGCAATGCAAGGAAGGTATTGGTATACTGGGACATGGGCATCTCTCTCCGTTTCGTGTGTTTGTCGTTATTCACACAGTAACAGAGGTTTTGCCCATTTTCTATCTTTTCAGTTTTTCTCCTAAGCTCTCATCACACAGCTTTTGTGCAAGAGCCTGAAATATCCTGTGCTCCTGATGATCGATTTCACTGTTTCTATCTCGGCCTTTGCAAGCGTATTCGCATCGGGAAAGGTTGCGAATAGCTCCACTGCCACTTCGTTCACTTGCCGATCGGTGGTCTGTGCCGAGAGGATCACGCTGATGAGTAGACGGAATGGATCGGTTTGCTTCAAAAACGTGATCTCGGGTGGACTGATGGCATCCAAAATAGCGAATGTCTTCTCCGCTCTTGTCTTCTTTGTCATGCGCATATTGTCCACATGCCTATTCTTTGGCATTTCTGTCAAGTGCTTCGTCTTGACGCTCATGAGGGAAAGAAAGTATACTCCACGCGTTACGCGTAGAAGACGGGGCGTTGCCTAGTGGCTAAGGCGCTTGCTTTGGGAGCAAGAAATCGGAGGTTCGAGTCCTCTCGCCCCGACTCGTTTCGCGTGCGCCAATAGCTCAGTTGGATAGAGCAACAGCCTTCTAAGCTGTGGGTCACAGGTTCGAATCCTGTCGGGATCACACTAAAGACCAGTCTATTAGACTGGTCTTTTTTTTTATCAAATATTGATTTAGTAAACTACTACTAAAACAAAATCAACAATAATATTGCGACTCAAGAAAGAAACAAGCTCAATTTCATAAATAGAACTTTCAGGTAGTATTTATCAAACCAACTTTCTAAATATAAAGATTATTGCCATTGCTTAAACTTTTAACCTATGGCAATTGTTTTAATAATTTAAGGTTAAAACTATTATTATTCATAAATTGCAATAATTTACCTAAGCGCACCAGATGACCTCAGAACTTATTATAATTTCTGTACTGCTTATATACATTGGTTTTCTGCACTATCAATTGCACAAAAAAAACCAATTCCTCGAAAAACTTCTCAAAAAGCAACTCGGTGAGGATAGCATTTTATCGAGCGAAACAATAGAAACAATTGTTCATAAGATAAAAGAAGCTCAAAAGGAAGCGCAACCCAACCAGAATAAAATTTTTGAGGATAATATTCAGAACTTTATACTAAAAGACGAGGACAAACAAGTACTTTATGTCCATTATACCAAGAACAAGGAGGTAGCAGAAAAAATTTGCAATGAGGGGTTCATTTTTGCCGAATCGTTTCATAAAACTGCCGAATTGGTTACTAACGATAAGCTCGATTTTGTTTACAAACACTACCTTCGCAGGCAATTTGGGAAGTATGTTGTTGTGCTAGCAATTGGAAAAGAAATTTTTAACCACTACATAAACGAGATAAAACAAAGCAATAAAATTCTTAATATTGAACAGGTAATAAGCACAAAGCTACACGAAAGCGACGATAATACCGAGGATGTGTATAAGCTTCCGAACGCCTATATTAAAGGGTATGTTAACTCCGAAACCGGAGAGATATTCGAGAACTCCAATTTCAACCCTCAATATAACTCACCCGATTTCATGAAGAATATCCTTGCCATTTAGCCTAAAAATCTGTCAAAATCACATCAAAAACCCTTTTAAATTAGTTTAGCTAGTTACATAGCAAGCTATTTACTAATTTTGCAGGGGTTAAAACAAGCACATTAAATGTCAACTAAACATAAAAGGGTAGCCTTTTACACATTGGGCTGCAAGTTAAATTTTTCCGAAACATCAACAATTGCAAGGCAATTCAACGAGCTAGGTTTCCAACGAGTTTCACCTATTAGCGAAGCCGATGTGTTTGTAATAAACACCTGCTCGGTAACCGAGCATGCAGATAAGAAGTGCCGTCAAGCAATAAAAAAATTTGTCAAGCATTCGCCTAACGCATACATTGCTGTAGTGGGCTGTTACGCTCAACTCCGTCCAGAAGAACTAGCCAATATTGAGGGTGTTGACCTAGTTATGGGAGCATCAGAAAAAGGAAAGATTCCGTTGTATATGGGCAATGCACAAAAAAATGCAAAAGCAAAAGTATACAGCTGCGAAATTGATGTGCTAAACGATTTCTTTCCAGCCTACTCATCGGCAGACAGAACCCGATCGTTCCTTAAAGTTCAAGACGGTTGCGATTATCGGTGTACCTACTGTACCATTCCCGATGCCCGCGGGAAAAGCAGAAACATCTCCATAAACAAGGTAGTTGAACAAGCAAACGAAATTGCCAATCAGGGAATTAAGGAAATTATACTCACAGGGGTTAACACTGGTGATTTTGGCCGAACAACAGGCGAATCATTCATGAATCTACTAGCAACGCTTAGTGATGTTGATGGCATTGAACGATACCGCATATCATCAATTGAGCCAAACCTAATTACCGACGAGGTAATAAACTTCGTAGCTCAATCGGAAAAGTATCTCCCCCACTTTCATATACCTTTGCAATCGGGGTCAAATAGTATACTTAAGCTTATGAAGCGTCGGTATAACCGCGAACTATTTGCTAATAAGCTTTTACAAATTAAACAAAACATACCCAATGTGTTTATTGGCGTTGATGTTATTGTTGGTTTCCCTGGTGAAACCGAGAATGATTTTAACGACACTTATAATCTGCTAAACGATTTAAAACCAGCATTCCTTCATATTTTCCCTTACTCAGAAAGGCCAAATACACCCGCAGCAAAATTTGAGGGTAAAGTAAACCCTAGGGACATTAAAAGGAGAACCGAAAAACTACATCAACTTTCGGATTTGTTGCATAGAAATTTCTATGAGGAAAACATTGGCCGGTCGGAACAAGTCCTTTTTGAGGGAGCAAACCTAAAAGGCATAATGTACGGATTTACCAAAAACTACGTAAAAGTTGAGGTTGATTATCGCAAGGAGCTTGTTGGTAAAATTGTAAGCGTAAAACTCACAGGCCTTTCCGATACCGGAAATCTAAAGGCTGAAATTATTGGTAATTAGTTATGGATACAAAACTTATTTGCGAACAAGTTATCACCCTAACAAAAGCAACGGGTAACTTTATACGAGAACAGCGTAAGAGCTTTAGCGTTAGCAAAGTTGAATCGAAAGGACTTCACGATTTTGTTTCGTACGTTGATAAAGAATCGGAAAAGCAGCTAGTTGCCGGTCTCAGTAAAATCCTTCCTGAAGCAGGTTTTATTGCCGAAGAGGGAACTGGTCAACGAAATTCCAATGGATTAAACTGGATTATCGATCCGCTAGACGGAACCACCAACTTTATCCACGGCCTCCCACCCTACGCAATTAGCATTGCGCTTATGGATAACGAAACGATTTTACTTGGCGTTATTTACGAGGTTACGCTCGATGAGTGTTTTTACTCATGGGGGCAAATGAAAGCCTTTGTAAATGGCAACCCAATTAGCGTTTCCAAAACCGCAAAAGTAGCCGATTCGCTCATTGCAACAGGTTTCCCATACTACGACTATGAGCGCATTGGCCCATTCCTTCAGTCGATGGAGCATTTTATGCGCTACTCACATGGCCTCCGACGCTTAGGCTCTGCTGCAACCGACCTAGCCTATGTTGCTTGCGGAAGAGTCGATTCGTTTTACGAGTACAGCCTTCAGCCTTGGGATGTTGCAGCAGGTGCATTTATTGTTGAGCAAGCGGGTGGCCAAGTTTGCGACTTTAGTGGCACAAAAAATTATATCTTTGGCAAAGAAATTATTGCCGCAAACGGCAAAACCTTCGACGAACTAAAAACCATTGTTGCACGTTTTTTAAAAAAATAATCTGACTAACAGATGCGAGCCATCCTCTTTTCAATATTCTACGGTTTTACATGGCTTATTGCTCAAATTCCATCGAGTGCCATCGCCCGAATTTCCGACTTCACCTTTCTCATTATTTACCATATTGTAAAATACCGTAGAGATGTTGTTCGAACTAACCTAAAAAACTCTTTCCCCGAGAAAAGCGAAGAGGAACGAAAAAGTATTGAAATTAAGTTTTACCGACACCTAAGCGACCTGTTTTTTGAAAGTTTCTTTCTGCTACATGCTAGCCAGAAAAGAGCCATTAGGCGTTGCAAGTTCAATAACCTCGATATTTTCGACAAGTACTACGAACAGGGTAAAAGCGCAATTCTTGTTTCGGGTCATTACGGTAACTGGGAACTGTATGCGCTAATTGGTAAATACGTAAAACACCACGCTGTAGGAATCTACAAACCTCTTGAAAACAAAAGATTTGAAAAATTAATGAACAATGCTCGCAAGCGCTTTGGAGGAGTTCCTGTAGTAATGAAAGATACGCTTAGGGCATTAATCGACCATAAGCGCCGGGGCGAGCCCATTCTTCTTGGTTTAGTGGCCGACCAAACTCCTGCCAAGGGTGATATTAGGTACTGGACCACTTTTTTAAACCAGCAAACCCCTGTATTTTTAGGCGTTGAGAAACTCGCACAAAAATTTGATCTTCCCGTAATTTTCTGCAATATGCGCAAAGTTAAACGCGGTAAATACGAAGTCGATTTTGAGGTGCTAACCGATAGCCCTAATAGTTTTAAACCATACGAGCTAACTGAGCTACATCTTAAACGTTTAGAAAATCATATAGTCGAAACACCTGAATACTGGCTTTGGTCGCACCGTCGTTGGAAACGCAAACCAAAGAAAAATATTCAGCAAAATTAAGGTTAATGAAGCGAATAGCCATTGTCATTCTCAACTGGAACGGGCTAAATCATCTGAAAGAGTTCTTGCCAAGTGTAATTAAAAACTCAAAAGTTGATGATTTTGCTGTTGAGGTTATAGTTGCCGACAATGGATCAACCGACGGCTCAGTGGAATGGCTCCAAAGCTTAAGCAAAAGCATTAGGTTAATACGTTTCGACCAAAACTACGGGTTTACAGGCGGTTACAATAGAGCGCTAAAACAAGTTGATAGCGATTACTACGTTATTCTTAACTCCGATGTTGAGGTCTCCCATGGCTGGCTAGCCCCATTAGCCCATTTCATGGAACTGAACACGAAAGCAGCAGCATGCATGCCTAAGCTAAATTGCTACGCCAATCCAACCCTATTTGAGTACGCAGGAGCTGCTGGTGGCTACATCGATTTTTTAGGCTACCCGTTCTGCCGAGGACGAATGCTAAACGTTATTGAAGAAGATAATGGGCAATACAATGCTGAGAAGGAAATATTCTGGGCCACTGGCGCTTGCATGATGGTTCGATCAGCCGACTTTTGGAGCGTTGGTGCTTTCGATGAAGATTTTTTTGCCCACATGGAAGAAATCGATCTTTGCTGGCGATTTAAGCGTAGCGGAAAATCGGTATGGTGCATACCTCAGTCAAGCGTTCTTCACGTTGGAGGCGGTACACTAGCCACAAATAACCCCCGAAAGGTTTACTTTAACCATAGGAACAACTTGCTAATGCTGCTAAAAAATTTGTCGAGACCATCGCTTATACCAGTAATGCTAATTCGGTTTCTTCTCGACTATGCAGCGGCAATGGGCTATCTGCTTACGGGTAAACCAAAGTTCACATGGTCGGTATTTAAAGCCCACTACTACTTTTTTCGCAAATGCTTTAGCATGATAAAAAAGCGCCGCATGTTTAAGCATCCCAAGCTAAAGCTTTACCCAACAAGCATTATACTTCAATTCTTTCTGTTTAGGCGAAAAAAGTTTTCAGAGCTTCCCCGCTTAGGCTATTTTTCAGAATAAGTTCCTGCTAAAAATTAGGCAGATACTCTCATTTTTCGCTATTTTTGCAAACAGCTAAAATTATCCAAACAGAAATAATATTATTATTCAATGAAAATATCGTACAGCTGGCTAAAACAGTACCTAAGCGTAAGCCAAACCCCTGAAGAACTATCGGAAATACTCACAAATATTGGGCTTGAGGTTGAAGCACTCGAAAAGATTGAAACCATAAAAGGCGGCCTAAAAGGCATAGTAATTGGCGAAGTTAAAACTTGCCAAAAGCATCCCGATGCCGATAAGCTTAGCGTAACTACCGTTGATGTTGGAGAAGAAAATCATTTAAACATTGTATGCGGCGCACCAAACGTTGCTGCTGGTCAAAAAGTTCTTGTAGCTACAATTGGCAGCAAATTGTACTTTAGTAATCAGGAGGTAACCATAAAAAAAACCAAGCTTAGAGGACAGCTATCCGAAGGCATGATATGCGCTGAAGATGAACTTGGGCTAGGCACCTCACACGACGGTATCATGTTGCTTCCTGCTGATGTTAAAATTGGCACCCCTGCTGCCAAGCATTTCAACATTACTGATGATTACCAGTTCGAAATTGGCCTTACGCCAAACCGGATAGATGCCGCCTCGCATTTTGGTGTTGCCCGCGATTTGGCTGCATATCTTAATCTTACATCGCCCACTAAAGCCATTTTACCCGATGTAGATAGTTTCATAATTGATAACCGAACCTTACCAATTCCCGTTGAAGTTGAGAATAGCGAAGCTTGCCCCCGATACTCAGGCATAACCATAGCTAACGTAACGGTTACTGCATCGCCCGACTGGCTGCAAAACAGGTTACGCGCCATTGGGCTAACGCCCATTAACAATGTGGTTGATATTACCAACTATGTGCTTCACGAGGTGGGTCAACCACTTCATGCCTTTGATGCTGATAGAATTGAAGGCAAAAAAGTAATTATTAAAACCCTGCCCAACGAAACTAGATTCACTACCCTCGATGGAGTTGAACGCAAGCTAAGCGCCGAAGATCTCATGATTTGCAATGCAAAAAAAGGCATGTGCATTGCTGGTGTTTTTGGCGGAGCCGAATCGGGAGTTACCGAAACAACCAAGAACATTTTTCTCGAAAGCGCCTACTTTAATCCCGTTTGGATAAGAAAAACGGCTAAAAGACATGGGCTTAGCACCGATGCATCGTTCCGTTTCGAAAGAGGAGCCGACCCCAACATTACCATTTGGGCACTTAAACGTGCGGCAATGCTTATTAAGGAAATTGCCGGAGGCGAAATTTCATCGGATATTGTTGATGTTTACCCAAATGCTATTGCCGACTATACGGTTAACCTCAATTTAAACTATGTAAATAGGCTAATTGGTAAGGATATCGATAAGCAAACCGTTATGAAAATCCTTGAGGGACTCGATATTCTTGTTGTGAGTAACAATAACGATGAGCTCTCACTGAAAATTCCTCCATACAGAGTTGATGTTCAACGTCAGGCTGATGTTGTTGAGGAAATACTTCGGGTTTACGGCTACAACAACATAGAAATTAACGATAAGGTTGAAGGATCGCTTGCATATACCAATCGGCCTGACCGACACAAAACCATAAACCTTATTTGCGATACACTTTCGGCCAATGGCATGAACGAAATTATGTGTAACTCGCTTACACGTAAGGCCTACTACGAAACGCTAACAACATTTCCCGTTGATAATGTAGCAGAAATCATCAACCCACTAAGTACCGATTTAAACGGTATGCGCCAAACGTTACTTTTTGGTGGCCTTGAGTCGATTTTATACAACATAAACCGAAAAAAGCCAAACCTAAAACTCTACGAATGGGGAAATTGCTACTATTTCAACAAAGAAAAGAGCAACAAGGAAAAGCCGCTTAAAGCCTATACCGAAATTTTTAAGCTGGCCATTTGGGAAACTGGTCTCGATAGCGATGAGAGCTGGATAAAGAAGCAAGCTACAACCT
>NPIE01012365.1_pt2 | contig 10023 bp, 8 predicted proteins | sample 8637661 | NCBI WGS metagenome assembly NPIE01 (sample SAMN07420842, study PRJNA396082) | bioreactor metagenome | isolation source: sample BA12 brine-fed electro-methanogenic bioreactor BA | place: Japan: Kochi | collected 2016-12-09 | reverse complement strand
GGCTCGTCCTCAAAAGCCCATTCCAGGTCGAACATGTCCATGACGGTCGACAGATCTTCTTCTGGCTGCCAGTCGGGATCATACGGGAGACGTGCATCTTCCCGCCAGAAAGGCTTATTGCAAAAGGTGCAGATGCCGATCCGGTCCGAAGACGGGACACCTGCTTCCGATTTCCCGTCGGAATAGTTTTCAGCCCTGTGAACGGTGTACGACATCAGGTCAAAAGCATTCATCATCGTACCGCAATGAGGGCATTTCAGCACGATCATTTCAAAAGTGGTCATAGGCTGGTTTTATGCGGATAAAAGTAGGCTTTTTTCAAGATATGCCTTACATTTGGATCGCTCAAAAAGCCTGTGATATGTTTCGATTTATACTTTATCTCCTTGGGACTTCGGCCATGGTATTCAGCATTTCTCTTGCGATTCGCCATGGCCGGAAAGGGGCTTTCGCCTGGGACCGGAAGATCAGCAGGCGGCTGAACAGCACCTACCTGGGTTTTCGCAGGCATATCAGGATCCCCTTTGCTGTTGGTGTGATCCCCGAGTTTTTCTATTTCCTGGTCCTGGGAAGGAATAATTATTTCAACGCGCGCTGGTGGGCCCTGAGGACAGCTTCCTACATCAGTTTTCTCTTCTTTCTGGCAGCTTTGTTCAGGCAATCCCTGGTCAGGGCCTATTATTCGGGGGCATTGTGGGCTGAAGACGGATTCACCACCGTCATCCAGAACAATACAGGGGCACTTTACCTGAGCATGGTCAATGCGCTGTTCGGAATATTACTGGTCCTGATCCTGGTGGAAAGCATCAGGATGCATAAAGGCTGGGCACCGATGCGTTTTATCTTTTATTCCGTTCTCAGTGCAATGATGGCGTTGGTCAGTGTGGCCGTGCTGGCGCTCATTATTGCCATCAGCTTCCTCTACCTGGCTTACAAGATAATCATGTTCTTCCTGAGCTCCAGGCGGAGCAGAACTGTTGAAAACGACGACGGAGAAGGTGCGCGGGAAAAGCTGAACAATGCATACCGGCGTTTCCGTGCGGAGCTTTATGCCTGGGAAAAGAACAGGAAACAGGAACGGAAAGTTGAAGAAAAGACGGAAACTGAGCGGCCTAAGCCGGTGATCAAACGGACCAGGCGCCGCATTGAACCCAAACCAAAAGAGAAGAATAATCATGGCAATATCCCCAGGATCCACCCGGATTAAGTCAGGATATTAAGCGACAAAAAAAGCGATGGCAACAGATATTCAGGATGTACTTCAACGGCTCGACAGGCTGATCGGCGACGGACCGGCACATTGCCGATTTAATGATCCTGCATCCCCACAGGAAATCCGGGCCCTGGAAAAGCGCCTCAGCATCAGGCTCCCTGCTTCATACAAGGCTTTTCTTGAATTCACCAACGGGGGGATGATCATGAGCGAATCCCTCTACAGCCTGCTGCAAAAAGACAATGACCTTGAAACCATAAAATGGAATGCCAATTACCTCTATAGCCTGGAAGAACTTGAAGAGAACTACCGCAGCATGTCGTCGTGGAACCTGGGCTATCCCGGTGAAAGCATTATCCCCTTTCCATTTATTCCGTTTTGCCATACCACAGCAGGGGAACAACTGGTATTTGTGAACCTCAAAAACGAAGAGAAGGAATCACCGGTGCTTGATGCCTTTCATGAGGATATTCCGGAGGAATACGGACTTGTTGCGGATAGTTTTACCGAATTCCTCGACGAATATATCAGCACGAACGGATATCCCGATGTGCTTGGCGACCTTGCCGATGGCTCAGCGGCAGACTACCTGAATGAGCTGGCAACAGACGATGAGGAGCCCACGCCGGAACAGATCATTGAAACGACCAGCAGCGACATGGAGCTCATGCCGGAAGATGCCTGGTTATATGCCCAGAGGGGAACGGCCTACCACCAGCTCAGGGATTTTCAAAAAGGGCTGTATGACCTGAACAGGGCCATTGAACTGGATCCCAAGGATCCGTATTATTATTTCCTGAGGGGAAATCTGTACAGCGATGTAAAAAAGAAACGGGCAGCCCTCATTGATTACGATATTGCCGTGAAACTGGCACCCGATGACTGCCTTTACCTCGATTGCCGTGCCACAGCTTTGTTCGAGATGGAAAAATTCGACAAGGCGCTTGCCGATGTTGATCGGGCCATAGAAATCGATGCGGAAGACATCCTGGCGCATATGATCAGGGCAAATATTTTCAGGGCCAGGGAAGAATACGACAAAGCCGAAGAGATCGACCGCCTGGTTGATGAGCTTAAGGCGAAGAAGAACCCGAAGGACTAAAAACGGAAGCCTACTGTCGGGCGGCCTTTTTCATTTGTTTGCTTATTCACTACAAATTCAGCAACATCCTCCAAAACAATGGTTTCCATCCTCTTCCTGGTCCGTTTTGATTTATCCAGGTCCGCCATCCGAAGTTCATGGTTGCGGTAGGCTTTTTCCACCATTTTACGGATGGAGCGGGCATTACCGAAGAATTTGTTCCTAGCGGCATAGAGGTCGCCAATGTAATTTTTGATATGCTCCGTGGCTTTGGCGTCGGGGGTCACTCCTTTCGCCGTGAACATGTTCACAGCGATCAGCCAGAGTTCTTCCTGTGTAAAGTCCATGAAATTGAAGGTACGGTCGAAGCGTGACTGTATGCCGGGGTTGATCTTGATGAATTCCGCCATATTGTCGGGGTAGCCGGCCACGATCACGGCAAACTCACCGCGGTGGTCTTCCATCTCCTTGATGAGGGCGGCAATGGCTTCCTTTCCGAAATCAGCTCCGCTGCCACGGCCTGAATTGGCAGTGATGGCATAAGCTTCATCGATGAACAGCACACCGCCCATAGCTTTTTTAATGATCTCTTTGGTTTTCCCGGGGGTTTGTCCCACCCATCCGGCAACCAGGTCGCTGGCGTCCGCATCAACAAGTTGCCCGCGTTCGAGCAGGCCCAGGGCCTTATATACTTTTCCAAGTATCCTGGCCACGGTGGTCTTCCCTGTCCCGGGATTGCCTTTGAACACCGCATGCAATGAAAATGCCTTGAGGATATCCCGGTCGGTTTCCCGGTAATAGCGGGTCAGGCGGACCAGTTCCTGCACTTCCTGTTTAATGTTTTCCAGTCCGGTGAGGGCATTAAGTTCGGCCAGGGCCTCATCGAGCAGGGGCTGGTTCAGGTCGATCTTCAGCCGGTCGGTGAGTTTCTGCGCTGAAGGATCCTCGATATCCTCTTCCCTGATCAGCCTGAGCATATCCGCAGTAATTTCTTTGGGGTCGTGATTTCTCACGATGCGGATCCCCAGGTTCATTTTAGCCTCGTCAACGAGTGAGTGCACCAGGCGGGCATTGCCGAAGGTCCTGTCGCGCTTGCGGAAGGCATCGGTAACGATCATTTTCAGGCGTTCAGTTGCACCTTCGGAGAGAACCACATCTTTTTCCCGGGCGGCATAGTGTGCGATGGCCACCAGTTCGTTGGGAGTATAATCATCGAAGTGAAAATGATTGCGGAAGCGGGATTTGATCCCGGGATTGGAGGTGATGAATTTATCCATTTCATTGGGGTATCCTGCCACCATGATGGCAATGTCGCCCGGGCCGTCGCTCATTTCGGTGATCAGCTCAGCAACGGCTTCCGGGCCAAAGTCATTCCCGGCCCCTTCCTTGTAGAGCATGTAGGCTTCATCGATAAACAGAATCCCCCCGCGGGCCTTTTCAATCGCTTCTTTGGTATCTTTCCCGGTCTGGCGGACATAGCCGGAGATCAGGTCACTGCTTTCCACGGTATGCACATGGCCTTTCGACAGCAGGCCGATGGCATGATAGATCTTTCCCAGGAGTTTGGCCACAGTGGTCTTTCCCGTTCCCGGGTTTCCGGTAAAAACGCTGTGAAGGCTCAGTTCTTCCTCGTTCTTCAGCCCCTGTTCTTCCCGGTATTGCAGGTAGATCATGTAATCCACATACTCCCGCACCTTTTTCTTGATGGCGTTCAGCCCGATCAGCTGATCCAGTTCGGCAAGGATCTCTTCCAGCGGTCGGTCGTCGATGGTCAGGCTGACTTCCTCCTCCTTTTCCACTTTTTCCGTGCTCGTTTCAATTTCCGGTTTTTCCTCGACAACAACATTCTTGTTGAGGTTATCGATATTCACTTTCCCGTAAAACTCAGCCACATCATCATTGATAAGGGCCTCATAATCAGATATCCTCGGAACTGCCTTATCGCCTATACTGAAGGGGATCATGGCGACGAGCTGGTCCATAAAGACCACTTCAATGCGGTAGTTATCGTGCAGCCAGGTACCGGCATTCGCACTTCCCCAGCCTGATGACAGGGTAAAGGATTCGCCCGGGCCCAGGTTCGGGGTGATATAGCTCAGATTATCGGCCACACCGACCAGCATGCCCGTATCGTCGTAAAATTTGAAGAAGACCTCACACAGCCATTCCTCGGGCAAATTGTTGATGATCTTCAATTCAGCCATAACATAGTGTGTATCAGCCTTGGAGAATTGCTTCAGGTACACCCGTTTATCTTCCTCTAAATCGCCCTGGGGCGCCTCGTAGGTCTTGAGCGAGATCACCCTGAAATAGGGATTATTTTCGGCCGTGACCTTCCCGGCATCTTCAACATAGAATTTGGCATCGGCCAGCAGCTCCCCGTCCAGGTATACCTCCCAGAGGTATGAGCCAACGGTCCAGAATTTACCGTACTCATCATTTCCCCAGCCAAAATCGAAGAGGACCTCGTTATCGTCTTTGGAAACCGTATATTCCTTCTCCTGGCTGCAAAGTTCCTTTCCTTTTTTATCGTTGCTCAGCACAAATGCTTTAAAGGTGAGCTTCAGGTCCCAGTCTTTCTCATCGAAACGTTTATTGTATATTTCCAGGGCAACGCTCAGGTAGTTGATCTCCATGCGCTCGAATACCCTTCTGAACTTTCTTTTGTGGTTCATGACCCTGTCCCAGGCAAAGGTCCTGAAGCTCTTGATCTTGAAATTTTTGTCTGCTTTGCTGAACATTAGTATGCTTATTATCCGTTTGTAAAACGCCATTTGCGAAAGGCAACCAAAAATAGTAAAAATTTATATTGATGCCAGATGCCAGATACCGGATGTCCCGAAAAACCANNAAACCAGAAATCTTTGATTTCATCGTTTTTCGTGGATTCACGATCCCGTAAAACGGTATCGGGACCGGATGCCAGATACCAGATTCCGGATACCGGGGAAATATGATATCAGATATCGCATCCACAGTCCATAATTTGTCACCCTGAGCACTTCGACAAGCTCAGTATAAACTCCGCGGAAGGGCATAATTCATAATTAAAAAAGGTCTCCCCATCTTTTCGTCTTTCAGTCTTTTCGTCTCTCTGTCTTAACCTAGAGCAGATGGAAACAGTCGGCCAGGTAAATAAGGAGCATACAGAGGGAGAAAGCAATGGTGGGAGCAATGATCCACATGAGGAAGAACCGCCGTACCTGTGTTTTTCGGAAAATGTTTTTCGCGCCCAGTTTGGCCACGCCAATACCGAGTATCGCTGCTACATTCAGTTGCACCAGGGAAGTGGGAATACCCTTGGTTACGGAGGCAAAGAGCAGCAGGCTGGCAGAAACAAATGCGATCAGCACCGCTTCGAACTTTCCGAAGAGCACGATCTCTTTCCCGGTATTCTTCACGATCTTATGCCCGAAGATCGAGCTTCCGATCCCAAAACTGGGAGCCACGATCAGGGTAGAGAGGATCATGATAAGGATAAAGTTCTCGTTGAAGGGGATATTCAATTCATTGATGGTCATGGATGCGATTGGCCCTGCGGCATTGGCCACGTTGTTTGAGCCGATGGAAAAAGCCACGTACAATGACATGATCACGATCATGGTATTCCACACGGGTTTCATGTTTACATTTCTGGCCCGCGACATGGTATATCCCCTTTTCCGCATGGGCTTGTAAATGTATTTTCCCAGCAGGTAACTGATGATGAAGGATACCACCGGAAGAATGAACCAGGTGGGAATGATCTCCACGAAAAGGGTGTGGGAATTGAACTCATTGAAATACAGTGCCGGGGCCACTACGGCCAGCACAGTTGCCTGGCTGGTAGATTGCGGAATACCGGCAATATTGGCAATCAGCAGGGCTACTGCCACTGAAAACAGGATGATGGAGACTACTGTAAAGGTCATGAATTCAGGGTTAAGCAGCCCCTTCCCTACCGTAGTGGCCGTTCCTTTACCGGCAATAATGGCACCCAGGAAGACCATGATCCCGAACAAACCGGGGATCAGTGTTTTCCGGATCACATTGGCCCCGTAGGCAGCCGAAAATGAGGGCGCTGTTCCACTGCCGCCCATGGTCATGGCCAGCAACATGGCAATAAGAAAGGGGATGAGAAGATGGCTAAAGAGTGGCGATAACATGGCTTTCAGGTTATATTTATACGCCACAAATATATAAATTAATTTTATCTGTTAATTATTTAACACTAAAAATAATCAAGAATATTCAGAAGCACGCAATGAATTCTGAAAGTCGTGATCGATAAATATTTCCTAAAGCCCAAAATACCAGTTTATTTTCAACCAGAAGCTGTTGACGAGTATTTCATCAAACACTGAAGAGATGCGGTAATCAGGTCCGAATTCCAGTTTATTTGTATCCGAAAAAACATATCCCAACAGCGGCGATATCCTGACTTCCAGGCTATACTCGTCTTTGTAAAAAGCATTCAGATACTCATTATTAAACTTGAAATAGAACTCTCCCCTATCGACAGTATAACCATTCAGGTGAACCTCGGCCGTTAGCCTGTACCGGAGCCTGAATTCCATACTGAGCCCGCTGGCAAAGGATTCATCGGCCGCAAAGCGGTGTGCAAGACGGATGCGTGAATATACACCGACCAGGGTAAACTGTTGTGAAATCCTGTGAACCAGTATGTCGTCACGAATCCGAAGCAAATAAGCTGCTGCAATTTTGTTGTTCAGGCCGACCTTCCGCGATGCAGCGACCGAGAGGTCAGTAAGGGCATGATTGTACTTCCATTCAGAACTTCCTCCGAATGTACCTCTCAGGAATGATTGCCTCGACTCAGCCTTGAAATTCAGGCTGTATTTGGGCGGAAGCTTTTTGCTGATATTCACCCCGGGCAAAATACCAGAACGGTATATATCCTGCTGTCCCACTGCATATTGACGGATCATCACAAAGACCAGGAGAAGAATGACTATTTGAACCCTAGAACTCAAGATTATCCGTATTACGTAACATAATCCGTGAAGTTTTCAGATGATCACCCCGATCATTGAATGTAAGTTCATACAGAGCCCATTGCGAGTTGCGCCTGCCCTTCACCACGATCTCGAACCTCAGGGTAAATTCTTGAAGGGGGTTCCCTGAATCCAAAAATGACTTGAAGGACAACACATTGCCGCTGTATTGCAACTGCGCTTTTTGTACTTTCCAGCGTTGAAAAGTGGAATCCAAGTGGCCCTCTATCGTTTTTCTTATGGCTTCATCAAGGCTTGAAAAGGATGCCTTTACTTCAATATCCAGGAATTTCCCAAGTGTATCAAATTCAATGCTGTAGTTTTGCTTGTCATGTTTGAACTTTGCTTCGATGGAGTTTCCTTCCAGGTTTTCTTCAAAATACCACCTGATCCTGGCATCCAGACCATCGAACTGCACAAATTGCCGGGCTTCCATAGGAACACTTTCATCCGGCAAACGGTACTCTTTTTCAAACTTGGTTTGCCCGTAAGCCACTCCACCGAGAAGCAAAAGTATGACCAGCCCTGATCGTAGTAAAACCATCTGAATTGGATTTTTGACAGAAATATTCAACAAAACTATCGAATAAAAAGAAGTTCCCGGTATTTGGGAAGCGGCCAGAGTTCGTCATCTACCAGGAGCTCGAGTTTATCCACATGGCGACGAATGGTTTCGAAATAAGGCATAACTTTCGTACAATAAGCTTCCGCTGCAGCTGCATGATCTTCCATGCGATTCGCTTTTTTACGTTCCTCCAGCATTTCATCTACCTGCAGTTTCACCTGGGTCACATGTTCCGAGATATCTTTGATCGTTTGAACCTGCAAACGGGAAAGTTTCACATACGTCTTCGAATCCAGAACCTCGGCCAGTCCCCGGGCATTGTCGATAAGGGTATTCTGGTTNNACCGCTATGGGGATGATATGGTTTTTGGCCAGGTCGCCGATCACCCGCGATTCGATCTGTATCTTCTTCACATAATTTTCCAGCTTAATGCTGTACCTTGCCTGCAGTTCCCTATTGCTTAACACATTATGTTTTTCGAACAGGCGAATGCTCTTTTTTGAAACATAGGCTTTGAGGGCTTCAGGGGTGGTGCGCAAATTGGAAAGCCCACGTTTTTCTGCTTCCTCGATCCATTCCTGGCTATATGAATTGCCTTCAAAACGGATCTTTTTGGAAGACTAGATGTACTTTTTAAGGACCTGGTAGATCGCTTCGCTCTTTTTGATCTTTTTGTCCATGAGGGCATCCACTTCTTCCCTGAAGTCTTTCAACTGATCGGCCATGATGAGGTTCAGAGCCGTCATGGCATTTGAACAGGTGTCGGCGGAGCCCACCGCCCTGAACTCGAATTTATTCCCGGTAAACGCAAAGGGTGAAGTGCGGTTGCGGTCGGTATTATCGGCAAGGATCTCCGGTATTTTGGGAATGTTCAAATGCATTTCGGTTTCGCCGCCTGAAGATATTTTCCCGTTCACCTTGCTTTTTTCGATGCTATCCAGTACCCCGGAAAGATATGTGCCGATGAAGGCCGAAATGATAGCCGGCGGAGCCTCGTTGGCGCCAAGCCTCAGATCATTCCCTGCAGAGGCAATACTGGCCCTCAGAAGGTCGGCATGGGTATCAACAGCCTTTAAAATATTCACTAAAAAGGTGATGAAACGTAAATTGGATTTAGCATCCTTGCCCGGGCTGAGCAGGTTAATGCCGGTATCCGTTGATAGCGACCAGTTATTGTGCTTACCGCTGCCATTTACACGGGCATAGGGTTTTTCGTGCAGAAGTACGGTCAGGTCATGGTTTTTAGCCACCTTCTGCATGATATGCATCAAAAGCTGGTTATGGTCCACGGCGAGGTTGGTCTCCTCATATACCGGAGCACACTCGAACTGATTGGGAGCCACCTCATTATGCCTTGTTTTCAATGGAATACCCAGGCGGTGCGATTCATATTCGAATTCCTTCATGAACTCCTTGGCCCGCTGGGCGATAGACCCGAAATAATGATCGGAAAGCTGCTGATCCTTAGCCGAGGCATGTCCGAATACCGTTCTTCCCGTAAGGACAAGATCAGGCCGTGCAGTGTACAATGCAGTATCGGCCAGGAAATATTCCTGTTCCCAGCCCAGGGTGGGAATAACTTTGTTCACCCCTTTATCGAACAATTGGCATACCGAAACCGCCGCCTTATCGACTGCTTCGATAGCGCTCAGAAGAGGGGTTTTATAATCAAGTGCTTCCCCGGTGTAGGATACGAACACGGTTGGGATACACAGGGTATTGTCCATGATGAAGGCTGCACTGGTAGGGTCCCAGGCGGTATATCCACGTGCTTCAAATGTGTTTCTGATCCCCCCGCTGGGAAAACTGGAAGCATCGGGCTCCTGCTGGATCAACTGTCCGCCGGCAAAGTTTTCAATTGCTCCCCCACCCTCCATGGGATTGATAAAGGCATCGTGCTTTTCGGCGGTTGCCCCGGTCAGGGGATGGAACCAATGCGTATAATGGGTAGCTCCTTTGCTCATGGCCCACGCCTTGAGGGATGCAGCGATCTGATCCGCCATATTACGATTGATCTTTTCCCCGATCTTCATGGAACGCAGCACCTGCTTATAGGCATCACCGGGCAGGAATTCCTGCATGGCCACCTGGTTAAAGGTCTGCTCGCCAAAATATTCTGAGATCTTCCCTGAAGGCAGTTTGAAAGCGATGGGTTTACGGTTCAATGTA
>NPIE01016117.1_pt1 | contig 10025 bp, 14 predicted proteins | sample 8637661 | NCBI WGS metagenome assembly NPIE01 (sample SAMN07420842, study PRJNA396082) | bioreactor metagenome | isolation source: sample BA12 brine-fed electro-methanogenic bioreactor BA | place: Japan: Kochi | collected 2016-12-09 | reverse complement strand
TAGCCGTTCATTGGTTTCAATCATTCAACATAGCTTCGCATAAAGCGGGCAATTCCGGCGCTTTGGCCGGGGCCGCCGGTGCTGCGGGTGTTTTCGCTTCGGCGGTAAACCACCAGTCGAGCGTTGCATCGCAGCCGTCGCCTTTAGGGATAGGCTCTTGGCTTCGGCAATCGGGGTTGCTTTCCGGGCATTTCAAGCGCACATGGAAATGATCGTGATGCCCCCACCACGGGCGAATCTTTCCGAGCCAATCGCGTTCGGCCGAATTTTCGCACAGATGACGCTTGATCGCGGCATTGACGAAAATCCGTTCGACTTCCGGCATGCGCGCCGCCGTTTCGAGTATACGATCATGGCGCTGCGTCCACTGGGCATCATCGATGCGGTCGATGGCAGTCCTTACCACTGACGGAGCGCTCCATTTTTCCCGTTCTTCCATCGTCAATGATCGCAAGGTAGCCTTATGCGATATTAAATACCAGATATCGACATCGAGACCGGTTTGATGGCTGCGGTGTCCGGTCAAAGTCGGGCCGCCTCGAGGCTGTCCCAAATCTCCGATCAATAGAGTTCCCCAGCCTTGCGCCATGGCTTCACGCCCCATGTTTTCGATGAATTGAATCAAGTCGGGATGGCCGTAATAGCGTTTGCGTGACAAACGCATCACTTGATACCCCTCACCCCTGAACGGCAACGATACCGCACCACGAATACACCCGGCCGTATAGTCGCCAATACTTTGCGCAATACCGCGGGCCGGCGCAGGCTCTGTCACTTTGGCCCATTTCTGTAATGCAGGATTTGCTGCGGCAAGCATCGCAATAATCCATAAAGAGATGATGATTAATAGTTTTTTCATGGGAGCGAATTTGGATGACTGATGGTGAAGATAGAGCTGCGTTTCTCATTGGTCTCAGGCGCTAGCGCTTGTCGTTATAGATAAGAACCTTTCATACCCGACGGTAAACGATTACCCATCCTAGAGTTTACTGCCATTAGGTTAAGTCGTTGACTATTCAGCATTAGTGGCTTCGAAAGTCGCGATGCAGGCAAGGCATCGCTCCCACATTAGCTTCAGCTAGGTAGAAGCGATCCTTGAAGCGCCCCCGTGCCAGAGGGAGCATGGAAGCCATAATGTTTTTTATTCGTTATTTTCCATCTTGCTCGGAGAGCACTCGTTGCCGTGTAAAGTAATCCTGCAAATAGCTATTGAAGCGGCGCACGGCAATGGACCGGGGCTGAAGCGAAGTGAATTCTTGCATCGGGATATCCTCGCCGACGTGCATTGCAAGATGAAAGCGCCGGCGGGGAATTTGATACCATTTTTCGGCCTTGGTCAGCGTACTGGGATAACAGGACATCGTCACAGGCGTTACGATCGCATGCGCTTGTATTGCGATGCTAGCCGCGCCGCGTTGAAACCGGTAGGGTTTTCCGGGCACCGAGCGGGTGCCTTCCGGAAAGATGATCATTGTGCCGCCCGACTGCAGTCTTTGCACGCATTCGTCTATCATGATTTCAGGGTCGCCGTTGCTGATATAGCCGGCATTGAGGATCGGCCCCCGCATGAACGGATTGCGCCAAAGACTGGCCTTGACGATGCAACTGGCTTGGCTGATTCGGCTGATTAGAAAGACGATGTCGACCAATGTCGGATGATTGGCAACGATCAATTGCCCGGGCCTATTGAGTTTTTCCAGCCCTTCGATCTTGTAGGTCATTACGCCGATGCGATGCATCAGGCCGATGAATGCGTAAAAACTGTAATGAACGACTTGTTGGCCCCGGCGGATCTTACTCTCGTGAGTTCCTGGAATGATCGACAACACCGGAAAAACCAAAACCCATAACAAGAATCCGCCGGCGCCGAAGGTAAAAAAACTGAACCCGGTACCAAACAAGCGCCAATAATAATTCAGCCGCTTAATTTGAGGCTGATGGCTTTTCGTTATTCGGTTTAATGTTCGGCTGACGCTTTGAATCATTATCAAACAGGTTATTTTTGTGTCCGAAAATTCGGGAGCGAAGTGTCTTCGGCTTAGACAAATTGCAAGGTAATTATTCACATCTCCCTATCGTTCCTACGCTCCAGCGCTCGTTGTTATACAGAAATGTAGGGTACGCTGTGCGTACCTTCATGCCGTTAACTACCCTGATCAAACCATAAAGGCTTGTGTTAAGTTTGGTGGGGTTACCATGGCACGCACAGCGTACCCTCCGGCACTCCAACATTTGCGTGCTTTTGTCATCGCGCAGGATGGCCAACAATGTACCTCAAAGCGATATGTATAAATCTTAGATACCATCTTAGTCAATGTGACCCCGACACGATTAATTGTCACCTGGCTTTCCCGGCTTAGACGATGAGTGCTGTATTTTATAGAAGCGGTCTTATGCCCCCGGCACATTATTAACCATGGTGCCGAGATAGTCGACGAATTCTGTTAAAAACACAATCAATTCATCAATTCTATCTTTCAAATCATGCAAGAAATCGCGGTGATGATGATGTTCCTCAACATAGAAAGACAGTCCCATATAGATCGTATTCGAACCCATTACGATCATGATCAAGGCCGCCGTTTTCAACATCAAGCCTCTGAAATGCGCACTCATCTTACCGAACGCGACACTGATGAACAGCATCATCGGCAGCGTTCCGGCACCGAAAGTCAGCATCAACAATCCGCCCTCGGCAATGGTTGTAGCGGATGTAGCCTTAACGGCCATTGCAAACGTCAATGGGCACGGCATCAAACCGTTCAACAACCCGGCAATCAGCGCGCCGACGACCGGACCTTTGGTGCTGGCAGATGCATAGCCCTTGCGTAACACATTCATCGGAATCAATCGAATCGAGCCTTGAAACGGTATCCAACCGAGAATACCCAAAGCCAAAAGGATCACGACTGCGCCGATCACCATTTGCAGCAGACTTTGCAATTTGCCGAACAGACCGCTCGAAACCAACACGACTCCGAGCGAGGCAGCGGCGAAGCCGACCATCGTATAAACGAAAATGCGCGCGAGTTGATAGGCGAAATATGGGAGATAGCTTCTGGACGGTCCTGATTTCATGAAGTAACCGGAAACCAATGCGCCGCACATTCCCAAACAATGTCCGCTGCCCAACAATCCGGCCATGAACGCCAGACTGTAGTCGAAACCGCCGGCCGCAGCAATATGATGCATGCCGTGATCCATTGTCGAATGATCCATTTGAAATCCTATTTTTTACCCAAGCGCAACGAATTGACGATCACGGACACCGAACTCAGCGCCATCGCCGCCGAGGCGATCATCGGATTAAGCTTACCCAAGGCCGCGACCGGAATCGCGACCGTGTTATAACCGAACGCCCAAAACAAATTTTCCTTGATAATGCGAATCGTATCGGTACTAAGTTCGATTGCATCGGTTACTTTGGTAATATCGCCGCTGACTAGCGTCATATCGGCCGACTCGATCGCGATATCGGTGCCGCTACCGATCGCAAAACCGACATCGGCCGCCGCCAGTGCCGGCGCGTCATTGATGCCGTCACCGATCATACCGACATGGCGACCCTGTTGCTGGAATTCGTGAATAATCGCGAGCTTGTCTTCGGGCTTGGCGTTCGCGACAACCGTTTCGATACCAACTTTTGCGGCTATATAATTAGCCGTTTTTTCGGTATCGCCGGTCACCATCAGTGTATGTACACCCATTTTATTCAATCGTGCGATCGCTTTGCCCGCTTGTGGCCGCGGCTTATCGGCAATACCGAAAACCGCCGACTCCTTTCCGTTTATCGCCATAAACACGGGCGTCTTACCTTGCCCGGCATATTCGCCGGCCGTTTTCGATAAAGCATCGATCGAAACACCTTGGTCAACCAACCACCCTCTATTGCCCAATAATAAATTTTTCCCCCCGACTTCGGCTAATATGCCTCGTCCGGTTTCGCTCTTGAAATGACTGCATTCCTGCAGGATCATCGAACGTTCTTTGGCATAGTCTACGATCGCTTTACCGAGAAAATGCTCCGAATTGTTTTCTGCCGACGCAGCCAATATCAGGACTTCCTCATCGTCTATTCCGGAAATATTGAGCCACTCGCTGACTTTTGGTTTACCTTCGGTAATCGTGCCGGTCTTATCGAACACGATCGCATCGAGCTTAGCCGCCAGTTCCAGACTTTCGCCGTTGCGGATATAAACACCTTCGCGCGCCGCGCGGCCGGTACCCACCATGATTGCCGCCGGAGTCGCCAAGCCTAATGCACAAGGGCAAGCAATCAATAACACGGTAATCGCATTACCGAAGGCATGCGCGAACGGCGCACCAACCAGCAACCACCCGCCCATCGTCAAGCCTGAAAAAACCATGACCGAGGGCACGAACACCGCCGAGATTCTATCGACCTGTTTCTGAATCGGCAATTTGGCTGCCTGAGCCTGATCTACCATGTGTACGATACCGGCCAGCACGGTGTCCATACCGACCGCAGTCGCACGTATCTTCAATACGCCGCTGCCGTTGACGCAGCCTCCTATCACTTTTTGACCGACTTCCTTGACGACCGGTAAACTTTCGCCTGTCACCATCGCTTCGTCGACCGTCGAAACGCCATGAATCACTTGGCCGTCGGTCGGTATTTTTTCACCTGGACGCACCAATAAAATATCGTCGATTGCGATATCGTCGACATCGATCGTGACTTCTTCGCCGTCGCGCAACAACGTCGCGGTTTGCGGCTGCAAATCGACTAATTTTCGGATCGCCTCTCCGGCCTTGCCCTTCGCATTTTCTTCGAGATAGCGCCCCAACAAGACAAAGGTAATGATCGCGGCGGCCGCTTCGAAATAAATGTGACCTCTGTTTCGAAACAACGCCGGCAAACTATAACCGTAGGCGGAACCGACGCCCAATGCTATCAATGAATCCATGTTGGCCGCTCGGTGTTTCGCCAAACGAAAAGCCTTGCTGAAAAACTGCCAGCCGGACCAAAATACGACCGGTGTCGTCAAACCGAATTGCAGCCAATGCAGCCAGCGCGACGACGGCATGCTCATGCCGACCGCAACAACGGGCAGACTCAATATTCCCGACCAAACGAAACGGCTTCGTGCCGTCAAAATACGTTGCTGTTCTTTTTCAATCAGAATTTTGCGTTGCGACAAGGTATCCATCGCATAGGTTTTGTAACCAAGCGACGCCACTCTTACACCGACTTCATCCTTATCGAGCTGCCCATGGACGGTTAAAGTTTCGGTACCGAAATTGACGCTGGCTTGCTTGATCGCCGGATCGCGTTTCAGAACCATTTCGATTAGCAAAGCGCACGACGCGCAAGTCATGCCTTCGACGGCAAGATCGACTTCTTGCAGGGGACCGTCAAAGTCTTTCTTTCTTGCTTGATGGTCGATGCTTTGTTTATGGGCGATGTTGCCCAGGACCGCATCGATCAAAATCAGTAAATTCTTTTTCGGTAGACTGGCCGGGTCGAATTCAATCACAACCGAACCCAGCGAAAAAACTGAACGTACCGCTTTGATTTCCGATCGCTTTTTTAGAAGGATTTCAAAAATGTAACCCCGTTCTTGGTCTTTTTTTAGTATTGGAGATTCGATCCGAATGCGCCGGGATAATTGATGAACAAGCCGGAAGTTTTTAAAAGTCACGCTTTGGGAATCCATATCGATTTAGACAGTAATATCAAGCCAGTGAATAACAACAATCGCTGCGATTTAAAAAATATGCCGCACAAGGCGGCATAGAAATAAAGAATTTATTTTTTACGTGACCGTATCAATAAATAAAACATATAGAAGATCGCCATCCATTCATAACGATATTTGAATGGCTTCACGATCCATTGCTGGGTAATGTGCTGCCAATGTAACTTGATTAAAAACAGCACTAAAATATCGTTCAAAAAGTCGATAACGGCTTTTTCAGGATCGCTTAAAAATGCCTTGGGTTTTTTTAAACCGATTTTTCCAACGACTTTAGCCGCATGCACTGTATCTTTGGCATCGGTGTATTTTTGCTTAAACCAACTGAGGGGGCCCGGCTTGGCTTTATTACGAATCGCTCGCCCCTTCCAGAGTCTCGATTCGGCCATCGGCTTCGGATTAAAAATCCCCGCTTTCTCACTATCCGCCAGGATTTGATACAACTGCTTGACGAGTGATTCGAACTCGCAAATCGTTTCTTGAAAACGTATCGATAATTTTTGTTGCCGCCGATATAGCACGACCCGATAAACTCCTTCGAGTTCAAGCAATTTTTCGGTCAACGCTTTAGCCGCTGCGGAATCGCAGGCTTCCGAGGGAATTTGAAACCTGACGTGCCCGCTCTCCCGATAACGCAACACAAAATTTCTTTGGATAGCCATAATTCAAACATTGCCTTAGTAGAAACAAAAACGGGCGTTCCGACAAATCAGTACAGAACACCCGTTAAATACTCCGCATAAACAAATTCGCGGATCTATTCGACCCTTTTATCGATTAATGCAGTCACTATCGCTTATATCTTTATCAGCGTCGAATAAAATAATCTTGCCATAACAAAATATGGCCGAAGTATACCCATCGTAGATAAAAATTCGGCGCCTCCTCGGGCACTGCCGAAATTTGAAGTGCGAAAGGTATATATACGCTATTATTCTTTTGTTTCTGCAACGATATCTTCTAAATTTTCTTTTTGTTGCAAAACAAAATCTTTTCCGGCATCGACCACTTTCGTGGTTCCCGAAATAATTTCCTTACGGTATTTATAGATCACGTAACCGGCGGCTACACCTAAGCCAAAAACCAATAACGGATGCTTGGCTGCTTTACCGAGCAATTTGCTTCCGCCTTGAACCGTGGCGGAGGCCATCGAACCTTTAACAATTTCTTTAGACATGGAATTCATCCCCTGTTGTGCGGTTTTGCCGTGCACATGTTTCATTTAATCTTTTCCTTAATTATTTAAATTGATGATAGAAGTTGGCTTACTCGGACTTTTCGGGTTCAGGTAGAATTTGATCCTCGTGCAGCATTTGATAGATTCCTTTGCACCCTTCACAACAAAAATCTTTATCACCTTCATTGGTTTTCAACGTGAACCCCGGCGTCTCCACCGTTAAACCACATAAATCACAAGCTTTTTTGGTACCGTTCATTCTGAATTCTTGATTTCATTTCCTATCGGCCGATATTAGCAAAATAAATTTTACACAACAAGCGCTTACTGTAAGGGCTAAAGCAAGTTCATGAGAACTAATAACAATTTAATTTAACAAAGGTTGTTGCTTGATAAGAAAAGTATAGAACGGCCCGAAAAAGGCAGGGAACTAATCATAAAACAAACTTCGGCGCCGGAAGCCCGTTAAAAAACGCTCCGGCGCCGAAGTTTGACTAGCAAAGGGAATAATTACGAAGCGGCCGTTTTTGTCGATGATCGATAAGCGCCGCTCGCGGCACGATTTGATGCTTTCATTAACGCGATTCTTAATGCACCGGTTAAGCTTGCACCCAAGCCTAACCGCATTGCCAAAGCCGGCAACACTATCATGGATGCTACAGCTAAACCCGCACCCACTAACAGAGCGCCATTGTTATCAACATTGACTTCAGTTTCCACACGCATTAAATCTTGACTCATTTTTTTCACCTCTGTAGACAATTAGGCAATTTACTCAGTACCATGAACATATGCAGAATAAATGCCAACTTATAACTATATGATTTTACAGAATAAGGAAAACGATCATAAAGGAGTTGATAAAAAAATAGGTTAAATAACACTGTTTTATTGCGTCATTTGACTTATTTTTAGAAACAGACTGTTTCATTTCCGCCCTACTCCCTTTTGATTAAAAAACCGTCCAAGAATAAAAGGTATGGGATGTGTCGATCGAGGCAAGCCAGTCTTTGTATTGCGGATATAGAAGCACTCTGCGCCGACATCAGGTACGATCAGCGTAGCCTACAATTCACTTTGAATTTTTAATTGTTTCCGGTAGCGATGGGAGCTTTCAACTTTTACCGAATGCAGAGCCTAATAAAATGTAGAGCCCATGAACTAAGCCATTGAATTATAATAGTTAGATTGATAGCAATGAAAGAGCGCACAGTTATCGCATACAATACAAATAAACCCATTATTTTTTCCATAGACTATGCCGCATTTACTATTTTCACTCAGAGGGGTACCAGAAGACGAGGCCGAGGAAGTACGCGAACTTCTAAGCGAACATTCGATCGACTTTTATGAAACGTCGGCAGGTAACTGGGGAATTTCGATGCCGGCTTTATGGCTTAATGATCAAACCCAACTCCAACAAGCACAAATCCTGCTGCATCAATATCAAAAGCAGCGCGCGCTGACCCAACGAGCACTGTACGAACAACTTAAAAAAGAAGGCAAAGCGCCAACACTTTTAGGCAATCTTAAGCATAATTCTATACGCTTGCTGGTATATCTTGCCGCTATCGGATTGGTACTTTATGCATCCATAAAGCTGATATTCGAATTCGGCTTTACAGTGCCTTAAGCGGTCATTTGGGCATCCGACTCGAAACATGAATGTGAAAAGCTAAGCTTTGTCATCTCTGCACAGGATTTCGCTGATACCTGGCGGAAGCTATGATGGCAAGATACCTTATTAAAACTGTGTTAAATAACACGGTTTTAATAAGGTTCAAATATAAATTCTTCGACGTGATTCTGCCCAGCATCCTTCCATTAGACGTATTCCATGGCGTTGCGCATAAGCGGCTACTCAATCATCAACTGCCAAAACCGCGAACAAGCTTTGCAAAAACGACTTCTTTTTTACTCGACGCCTATTTTCCACACATGAGTCAACAACTTACGCGATCGGAATACACTTTTTGCTTGGCCCTTTGCGAAACATTGTTAAGAATTTTGATACGCACCTCATCATCGACCACCCCCCACGATTTGATTTCTTCGAGCGTGCGATAGCAACCTAAACAAACATCGGCGTCATCAAGACAGCAATTACCGACACAAGGGGAATCGATGCGTTGACGCTGAATCATTTGAGTTTTACCGCAGTTCCGTAAGCCATGATTTCAGACGCATTCGCCATGATCGCACTGGTCGTAAACCGAATATTAACCACCGCATCGGCGCCGCGACGCTGCGCTTCGGCCACCATTCTTTCAATGGCAAGATCCCTGGCGTCGGCTAACATTTCAGTGTAGCCTTTAATTTCGCCGCCAACCAATCCTTTTAAAGCCGCCATGAAATCGCGCCCTACATGCTTGGATTGCACAATATTGCCCACTACTACGCCCAAGTTTTCAGTAATCTCTCGTCCCGGCACATCCGGTGTCGTTGTAAAAATCATTGTTAATTTTCCTTTTTAAATAAAAGCCTAGGCCCGCCGCTTACAAACAGGCAAAAAACTCGATTAGCACACCGCCGTAAATTTTATGTCATCCGGTAAGGCGGCATCTGAATCGATTCAATTCGCCGACCGGTCATCGTTATCACCCCAATATAACGATCATCGCCCGAAGCCGAGAATTCGAATTCGAAAGAACGCATCAACCTTAACTTACCGAACTCATCTCTTTTAAAAGTCATTCGACTTAATGCGACACAATCGTCCAACATTTGCACATCCATATCCGCACAGTGTTTTCTTGCGGCCAGATAAACATATTCTCTAATAGACAAAGCATCCGACCAACAAAAAAGAGCTACAATCAATAAAAAAATCAGAAGCACTTCAACTTGCATTGGTCGACCCTAAAATTGAGTTTTAGTGTAAAGATCGATTGATTCCTCTAATGCGACCTAACAATCTGCAATCTATCCGAATTTTATCGGCTTAGCAAACAAGGTATACTTCGCTTGGCCATGTTATTAAATTTTATTTCAACGGGTAGTGAGCAATTTCGAACATGTTATACCTTTCGCGCTTCAAATTTCGGCGATGCTTAAGGAGGCGCAGGGGTAATCGGCAAAGGCTATGCCAGCATGGAGCTGGCATAGAGCATGGACGTATTCACCCAGCACCT
>NPIE01008739.1_pt1 | contig 10027 bp, 12 predicted proteins | sample 8637661 | NCBI WGS metagenome assembly NPIE01 (sample SAMN07420842, study PRJNA396082) | bioreactor metagenome | isolation source: sample BA12 brine-fed electro-methanogenic bioreactor BA | place: Japan: Kochi | collected 2016-12-09 | reverse complement strand
CGGCGTCATCGAGGACGCGGACGGAGTGGGCGAGGTCGGCAACCCCGTGTGCGGCGATGTCATGAAGATCACCATCACGGTCGATGACGACCGCATCGACGACATCAAGTTCCAGACGCTCGGCTGCGGCGCGGCGATCGCCACGTCGTCCATCGTGACCGAGATGGCCAAGGGCATGACGCTCGAAGAGGCGGTCGACATCACGAAGAAGGATGTCGCCGACGCCCTTGGCGGGCTGCCGCCCGCCAAGATGCACTGCTCGATCCTCGCCACCGACGGGCTCAAGAAGGCTGTCGACGACTACCTCGTGCGCAACGGGAGGGAGCCGATCGCAGGTCCCATCGCGCACGATGACCCCGACTTCGATCCGCACGAGGACGTCGCCGAGTAGCGTTCCTGCGGTGTGAACCAGGCAGGAATCCGGCCCTCGCTGAAGAAGCCTGAGCGTGCCGACTCGCGCAGGAGCGAGCAGCGCGAAGTCAGCGTTCCTCGCCAACATGAGCCACGAGCTGAGGACGCCGCTCAATTCGATCATCGGTTTCACCGACGTGATGCTGGGCGAGCTCGCCGGTCCCATCACCGATGAGCAGCGCAAGCAGCTCGGCATGGTGCGTCAGGCCGGTCGCCACCTGCTCTCCCTGCTCGAGGACGTGCTCGACATCACGCGCGTCGAGGCCGGCCGTCTGGAGCCGCTCCCCGGCGAGTTCGAGCTCGCGGGCCTCGTCGACGAAGTCATCGGGTTCATGCGCGCTTCCGCCGCCGAGCGCGGTCTCGCGCTGCGCGTGGCGACCGGCGACGCTCCCCGCGCCCTGCACACCGACCGGCGACTGCTTCAGCAGGTGCTCCTGAACCTGCTCGGCAACGCGATCAAGTTCACGGATGCCGGCAGCGTGGCGCTCGAGGTACGCGCGTCGGAGGGGGATCGGGTTGTCTTCTCGGTCAGCGACACCGGACGCGGCATCGAGAGCGAAGAGCTCGGCAGCATCTTCGAGCCGTTCGTCCAGGGGCACGACGACCGCGTCGCGAAGCCCCCAGGGTTCGGGCTCGGCCTCACCATCTCGCGCCAGCTCGTCAGGCTGCTCGGCGGGACGATGTCGGTGACGAGCGAGGCCGAGCGCGGCTCGACCTTCTCGGTCACCATCCCCCGGAGGATCGAACGCGAAGGGCGGACCACCCCGGACGGCGACTAGCCGCCGCCGGCCTCCCCGATCATCTCCTCCACTTCCTCGCGACCCTCGTCATAGAAGCGCTGCTCGTCCGGAGCGAGCTCGTGCAGCAGGCGCAGGAATTCGCCGGCGTGCACGCGCTCCTCGTCGGCGATGTCCACGAGCACCGCCCTGGCGAGCGCGTGGTCGGTGGACTCGGCCAGCTGCATGTAGAGCTGGATCGCCTCATACTCGGCGGCCACCATGAAACGGATGGCGCGCACGAGCTCCTCGTGCGTGAGCATGCGCGACGCTGCCAGCCCGGAGAACGCGGCACCGAATTCGGGCATCGTCCCTCTCCTTCCCTGATCGGCGGCTGTCGGGTGAGTACCTACCCACCACGCGGGTTGTCGAGTGTCACGCAGTAAGCGCATGGTTTTAGTGCGCTTACCCCCCTTGCCCGTCCAGCCGGTCGGGCGTAGGCTCGATACCGTACCGCGCAGCGAGGAGAAGGAGCCGCTCATGGCACCGTTCGATACGACCGTCACCGACACCATCGGCGCAACGCCGGCCGTGCTCCTGCGGCGGGTCGTGCCCGAGGGCGCAGCCGATGTCGTCGTCAAGCTCGAGTCCCGCAATCCCGGCGGATCGGTGAAGGACCGGATCGGCCGAGGGATGATCGATGATGCCGAGGCTCGCGGCCTGATCGAGCCGGGGCGCAGCACCATCGTCGAGCCGACCTCGGGCAACACCGGCATCGCGTTGGCGATGATCGGCGCCGCCCGCGGCTACCGCGTCGTCCTCACCATGCCTGAGAGCATGTCGCTCGAGCGCCGCAAGCTGCTCGCGGCGTACGGCGCCGAGCTCGTCCTCACGCCCCGGGCCGACGGCATGCGGGGTGCCGTCGAGGAGGCCGACCGTATCGCCGAGAGCACCCGCAACGCGTTCATCCCCGGGCAGTTCGAGAACCCGGCGAATCCCCGCTCGCACTACGAGGCGACCGGACCCGAGATCGTCTCACTGCTCCAGGGCCGGCCGGTCGGCGCCTTCGTGGCCGGCGTCGGGACCGGCGGCACCGTCACGGGCGTCGGTCGCTACCTGCGCGACCACGGCTCGGGCGCCCGTATCGTCGCGGTCGAGCCCGCCGAGTCCCCCATCATCTCGCAGCGCCTCGCCGGCGAGGAGCTCACGCCCGCCGGCCACGCCATCCAGGGCATCGGCGCCAACTTCATCCCGGCCGTGCTCGACCTGTCCGTCCTTGACGACGTCCAGCACGTCACCGGCGAGGAGGCGATCGCGATGTCGCGGCGCCTGGCCGCCGAGGAGGGCCTGCTCGTGGGCATCTCATCCGGCGCCAATGTCGTCGCCGCGCTTCGCCTCGCCGAGCTGCCCGAGTTCGCGGGCACTACGATCGTGACCGTGGCGCCGTCCACGGGCGAACGCTACCTCACGACGCCGCTCTGGGAAGGCTACGGCGAGTAGATGCGCATCTCGCAACGACTCGATCACGCGCTTCGGGCGCTCACCGAGCTCGCCCTCGCGCCCGAGGGCGAGCCGGTCCCCGCTCGCGCCATCGCCGACGCGCTGGGCCTCCCCCGCCGCTTCCTCGAGCAGCAGATGACCGAGCTTGCGCGAGCCGGACTCGTCTCGTGCCGTCGCGGTACCGGGGGCGGCTGCACGCTCGCGCGGCCCGCGGACGACATCACGCTCGCCGAGGTCGTCCGGGCCGTCGAGGGCACCATCATCGACGTGCCGGCGACGAGCGGATCCGCCGCCGCCGAGGCCTGGGGCGCACTCGCCCGGGCGATGGGCGATCATCTGTCGGGAACGACGCTGGCCGAGGTCGCAACACGTCAGCGTCAGTTGCGACCACGCGCGCCGATGTACTACATCTGACCAACCCCCGCACGAACATGCGATTGCCGGGCTGGCCTGGCACCGCGCTCGCTGCTATCATGCCCCACACGTTCCGTACGATGCGCGAGGGAGGTGAACCGACGCACCATGGGATCGTTCGTGCTCGTGCCCATGATGGACATGATGATGACTCGGCCCGGGTCTATGCGCGCATGCGCTGGATCTGGGCGGCCTTCGGCCACCCGCATGCACTGAGGCTGCGGGGGTGTCTTCTGTCTCTCATCCACGACACGAAACGAGGTCTCTCCCATGAGCGATCGGGTTCATCGCTTCGACACCGTCGCCGTGCACGGCGGCGCCGCCCCTGATCCCACCACCGGCTCGCGGGCCGTGCCGATCCACCAGACGGCGGCCTACAGCTTCCGCGACGCTGAGCATGCCGCCGACCTGTTCGCGCTCCGCGACTTCGGCAACATCTACTCGCGCATCGGCAACCCGACGAACGACGTGCTGGAGAAGCGCGTCGCCGCACTCGAAGGCGGTACGGCGGCCGTCGCCGTCGCATCAGGGCATGCTGCCGAGGTGCTGGCGCTGCTCAACCTGGCGGACGCGGGCGACTCCATAGTCAGCTCCACGAGTTTGTATGGGGGCACGTGGAACATCTTCCTGCACACGTTCAAGCGCCTCGGGATAACGGTCCGCTTCGTCGACCCCACCGACATCGACGGCTTCGTCTCGGCGACCGACGACAGCACCAAGGCGTGGTTCGTGGAGACGATCGGGAACCCCCGGCTCGACGTGCCCGACATCCCGGGGCTCGCTGAAGCGGGACGCGCGCTCGGTGTGCCGCTCGTGGTGGACAACACATTCGCCACGCCCGCGCTCTGCCGTCCGATCGAGCACGGCGCCGCGGTGGTGATCCACTCGCTCACCAAGTGGCTCGGCGGTCACGGTACGTCCATCGGCGGGATCATCGTCGACGGCGGCACGTTCGACTGGGGCAGCGGCCGCTTCCCGCAATTCACCGGACCCGATCCCTCCTACGGCGGGCTGCGCCTCTGGGACACCTTCGGCAACCTGGACGGCATCGGCAATGTCGCGTTCGCGATCCGCGCCCGCGTGCAGCTGCTGCGCGACCTCGGTCCTGCGCTGTCTCCGTTCAACGCGCACGAGTTCCTGCTCGGCATCGAGACGTTGCCGCTGCGGATGGAGCGGCACTCCGAGAACGCGTCGCGGGTGGCGGACTACCTCGCCGACCATCCCAGGGTCGCATGGGTGGGATACCCCGGGCTGGCCACACACCCGACGTACGCGAACGCCGCGCGGTTGCTCGGTGGCGGCGCGGGCGGGGTCGTCGTCTTCGGCCTCGTCGGCGGACGGGACGCAGGGCGCCGGCTGATCGACAGAGTGTCGCTCTTCAGCCATGTGGCCAACGTCGGCGACGCCAAGTCGCTCATCATCCATCCCGCCTCGACCACGCACTCGCAGCTGTCCGCGGACGAACTCGAGCGCGCCGGTATCGGCGAGGACTTCGTGCGCCTCTCGGTGGGAATCGAACACATCGATGACCTGCTCGATGACCTCGCTCAGGCCCTGGAACGGGTGTGAGCGCCGTGGCTACCGCATCAGGACCCCGTGCCGCCGTTCTGGACGGCACGCTCACGCTCGCCTCCGGCGCGACGCTCGACGGCGTGACGGTCGCCTACGAGACGTTCGGCGCGCTCGCGCCTACTCGCGACAACGCCGTGCTCGTCTGCCATGCGCTCTCAGGCGACGCGCATGTGGCTGCATCCCATGATGGCGACGGTCGCGTACGTCCGGGCTGGTGGGACGCGATGGTAGGGCCCGGGCTCGCGATCGACACTGACCACTCCTTCGTGGTATGCGCCAACGTCCTCGGCGGCTGCTCGGGGACGACCGGGCCAAGCAGCATCGACGCCGCGACCGGGGCGCCCTGGGGTCTGCGCTTCCCTCTCGTGACGATCGAGGACATGGTGGACGCACAGGCTCGGCTGCTCGATCATCTCGGCATCGACCGCCTCGCGGCCGTCGTCGGCGGGTCGATGGGCGGTATGCAAGCACTCGCCTGGGCAACGCGCTACCCGCAGCGCGTGGAGCGCGTCGTGGCGGTGGCTACCACCGCTCGACTGAGCGCGCAGGCGATCGCGTTCAACGAAGTCGGCCGTCAGGCTATCCTCGCGGATCCGAGCTTCCGCGACGGCGACTACTACGCGTCGGAGAAGCCCCATCGCGGACTTGGCATAGCCCGGATGGTCGGACACATCACGTACCTCTCGGACGAGTCGATGCGCGCGAAGTTCGGCCGTCGGCTCCGCGACCGCACGAGCCGGGCATTCGGCTTCGTCACCGAGTTCGAAGTGGAGAGCTACCTCGCGCACCAAGGCGCGCGCTTCGTAGAGCGGTTCGACGCCAACACGTACCTGTACATGACCAAGGCTATGGACTACTTCGACTGGACGGCGTCGCTCTCCGCGTCCGGCCGGTGCATGCCGACGTTCCTCATTCTCTCCTTCAGCTCGGACTGGCTCTTCACGACCGCCGAGTCGCTTGAGATCGTCCGCCTCCTGCGCCAGCGCGGGTGCGCGGTGTCGTTCGCCGAGATCGAGAGCCCATACGGGCACGACGCCTTCCTGCTCGAGCCGGAGGGACAGCGGATGTTCATCGAGCCGTTCCTGGCCGGGTCAGGCTCACGCCGAGACGAGCGGAGGGCATCATGATCGCACTGCGACCCGATCTGGCGGTCGCTGCTAGCCTCGTCCCGCTCGGCAGCAGCGTCCTCGACCTGGGGTGCGGCGATGGTGCGCTCCTCGCTCACCTCCGGGATTCGCGCGCGTGCGACGTGCAAGGCGTGGAACTGACCCCCGAAGGCGTGTCGGCGACCGTGAAGCGCGGCATCCCCGTGATCCAGGCTGACCTCGATGCGGGGCTCCGTGATCTTGCTGACGGGTCCTACGACGTGGTGGTGCTCTCGCACACGTTGCAGGTCGTCCGGAACCCGCGGCTCGTCTTCCGCGAACTCGTACGCGTCGGCCGCCTCGGCATCGTGTCGTTCCCGAACTTCGGGCACTGGCGTGCGCGCGTCCGACTCGCGGTGCGCGGTCGGATGCCCGTCTCGGCGGCGCTGCCCTACGCCTGGTACGACACGCCCAACATCCACCTGACCACGGTGGCCGACTTCAAGACGCTCTGTCGGGCCGAGGGGGCCTCGGTCTCCGCGCTCGTCGTCCCGGGCGCCGGCGGGCAACGTGACCGCGGGCCGCGTTCGATGTGGCCCAACCTGCTCGCCGATCAGGTGGTCGCCGCCGTGACGTGCGACGCAAGCCTGCACTCGGCGGGCTGACCGCCGTGCTGGCGGCCCGCTCCTCAGCGCTCCCGCTCGTCATCGCCGTCGCGCGTGAAGTACACGACGTCTGCCGAGGGATCGGGTTGCGCCTCGGCGCGTCGCATCCGCTCGAACAGCAGCGCGAGACCCACCAGCGTGGCTCCAAAACCGACCGTCACGACGCCGACAGGCACCATCTTGGCCTGATAGAGCAGCGCCGTGCTGTTCACGAGCGCGTGCAACGCCATCGCTGCCAGCACGCCGAGGACCGGGCGCCCCCTCCCCGCCAGGACGAGAAGCGTCGCCGTCATGATGCCGTGCACGAGGCACACGATGACGCGTTCGCCGAGGAAGCCGGTGAACGCGTACCACGGTAGATCGGTGTACGCGGGCGCCCGGGAGACGCCCCAGGCGAGATACACGGCCTCCCCGAGTCCGAAGCCGAGTCCCAGCGCCATGCCGGTCCACAGATGCCCACCCGGCAGCGCGAGAAGGCTCCGGATCCGAGGGAGCGTGAGCGGCAGCACCTTCACGGGTTCCTCGATCACCGGTGCGAGAGCAAGCGCGAACAGCAGGAACCACAGCGGCGATGCGGGATCGAGCGCGGGATCGACCCCCGTCGCGCTGGTCACCAGCCGCCCGAGCGGGGCCTTGAGCGCGATGTTAGCGAACGCCGACAGCGGAAGGCCCGTGGCGACGGCCCACCAGTAGCCCCGCTCGCCGCGCGTCCAGGCATGCAGGAACGCGCCGAACAGCCCGCCCGCCAGCGCGAGCGTGACCACTAGCATGATCCAGATGCCGTGCACCTACGCTCGTGCCCGCTGCGCATCGGCGATGCGCGCCGTGAGCGTGTCGACGAAGCGTTCCTCCTCGGCCGGCGACATCCCGAAGTGCGTCCCATCAGCGGTCGTGACAAGCAGGACGCCGCGCTGCATGCGCGTCGAGCACATCTGGACCGTCCCGATGCCACCGTAGGGCACCTTCCAGAGAGCGAGACCGGGAACGCGCATGCTCGACCACAGCGACGGCACGAGATCCGTCCGCCGCACCTCGGCGATGGACGCATACGGCACGCGGTACGCGAGCAGCGGACCGTACCGCAGCACGAGCTCGCGGTCGGCCATCTCGTAGCGCATGCTCGGGAAGAACACCGCGATGACCAGGAACCAGACGCCGAGCGCGGCGATGCCGACCATCATGATCCAGATGATCGGGGGCGTCTCGGCACGCACCTCAGCGCTCGCGAGCGGTGCTGCACCTGAGGCCACGACGAGGAGCGACAGCGCTACCCACCACACCCATCCCAACGACGGCTTGGGCTTGAACACGAGCGGTTCCACCACCGCACTCCTCTCCTCAGGTGCCCTGTCCAGTGTATCGTTGCGCGCCACCATTCTCACCTGCGTATTCTCACCCTGTGCACGGTCCTTTTCTTGGCACGTGCGTTGCTCTGCGAACGGCGTCGGATGCCTGCCGAGGAGGACCGTGGACCGCACGCCCCACATGCTGCGCGTCGCGCTGCCGCTGCTGCTGGTCGCAGCGGTCGCCGTGCCGCTCCTCGTGCCCGTGTGCTCGATGGCGATGTGCGCGCCTGAAGGGCTCGTATGCGGCCCCGAAGGTGGCGGCGCCCACGACGCCGCGCCGTGTCATGGCGGTGGGTGCGACACTACAACGCTGATGCGGCATGACGACGCTGACGCGTTGGCCGCAACGGTCGTTGAGCTGCCGCCCGTCTGCCCGGCGGGCATCGTCGCTTCCTCCGGCGTCGGCCTCGAGCCCGTCGCCGCTCTCTCCACCATCGACAGCCCGACGGTCCCGCCCCCTGAGAATCCCCTCGGGGTCGTCATCCGGGTCTAGAAGCGCCCCTCGTGTGAAGCGCGGCCTCGCATCGCTGCCGGCCGCGCCCGGGAGGCCGATGCCTTCCGACCGTATCGTCAGATTCTCACGAGGAGAATGACCGTGGACCTGTTCCTCCCCATGCTCGGGGTCGGTCTCGTGACCAGCGTGCACTGCGTCGCCATGTGCGGAAGCCTCGTCCTCACCTACGCGGTGAAGGAGAGCTCAGAGGGCCCATGGCTCAAGCGCATGCTGCCCCACGTCGCCTACCAGAGCGCCAAGATCGCAAGCTACGTAGCTGTCGGCCTCGCCCTCGGTCTCATCGGGTCGCTGTTCGACCTCGGCGGCCTGCGCGGCGCGATCACCATCTTCGCCGGTGTCTTCATGGTGCTGCTCGGCCTCCAGATGACCGGAAAGGCGCCGTGGCTTCGCGCGCTCACGCTCCGTCCGCCCCGCGTGCTCATCGACGCCCTCGGCAAGACGCGACGCAAGGCGATGGCCGAGGCACGCGAAGGACGCACGAGCCTGACGACGCCGGTGACGTTCGGACTGCTCACCGGGCTCATGCCCTGTGGACCGCTCCAGTCCGCGCAGCTCGCGGCGGCGGGCGCGGGTACCGCGCTGGGCGGTGCCGTATCGATGCTGGGGTTCGGCCTCGGCACGATGCCGCTCATGCTCGCCTTCGGTGCCGTGTCCGGACTGCTCACCGCCCGGTTCAAGGACCGCATGATGACCGTCGCCGCGCTCGTTATCATGGTGCTCGGCCTCATCATGCTGAACCGCGGCCTGATGCTCGTCGGATCGCCTGTCACAGCCGACAGCATCAAGAACGCCGTTCTCGGCACCCCCGCGGCCGAGTCGCCCGCCGAGGGCTACGCCGTCGGCGAAGACGGCGTGACCGAGGTGCCGCTCGTCATCGAGAACACGCAGTTCGTGCCAGCGTCACTCGCGATCCCGTCGGACCGCGCGGTCCGGCTCGTCGTGGAGCGGCGTGAAGCGAACGCGTGCTCCGACCAGCTGTGGCTGCCTCAGCTGGACGTGATGGTGGACCTCGCCCCCAACGGGACGACCGTGGTCGACCTGCCACCCACGCCGAGCGGCACCTACACGCTCACGTGCGGCATGGGCATGATGTCCGGCCAGCTCGTGGTCGGCGCCGCTGCACCGGGTTCGAGCGGGATCGACCTGCCGCTCCTGCTTGCGCTCGTCGTCGGCGGTCTCGCTGCCGTCGGCCTCTACGTGACCCGCCCCACCCGTCCCGGCGCGACCGCGCCGGCGGCCACCCGATAAGGAGCAATCACCGATGTCTGCAACCAAGCGAGCTCAGACCCCGGCGGCCGTGAGGGCCGCGCTCGTCGCCGTCCTCATCGTCGCGGCGTTCTTCGTCGCCTACCGTGTCGTGAGCGGCACGCCGGGCGTCGCATTCGCCGACGGGAGCGATCCAGTGGCGACGCAGGCCGCCTTCGGCAGCGGCGACGCCGGCACCGACCCCACGTGCGCCTGCTGCGGCAACGCCGGGACCGGCGAACCCATCGAAGGCTCCGCCGTGCTCGAGGGCGACGTCCAGCGCATCACGGTGGACACCGCGAACGGATACGACCCCAACGTGATCAAGCTGGCGAAGGGCGTACCCACTGAGGTCACCTTCAAGCAGGGTTCCGGCTGCATGGCCGAGGTCATGTCGCAGGAGCTCGCCTTCTTCGAAGACCTGACCAACGGCGACGTGACGATCACCCTGCCCCCGCTCGAGCCCGGCGAATACGGCTTCTCGTGCGGCATGTCGATGGTGTTCGGCACCATCGTCGTGGAATAGGAGCGAACCATGAGCCCTGATACTTCCACGCTC
>NPIE01001352.1_pt1 | contig 10035 bp, 9 predicted proteins | sample 8637661 | NCBI WGS metagenome assembly NPIE01 (sample SAMN07420842, study PRJNA396082) | bioreactor metagenome | isolation source: sample BA12 brine-fed electro-methanogenic bioreactor BA | place: Japan: Kochi | collected 2016-12-09 | reverse complement strand
GAGCGCCCGGCCTGGACGATGCCACGCGTTTCCTGCTCGCGACCCGGCAGGAAGCCGGTGGTGTCTTCCATGAAAATCAGCGGGATGTTGTAGATATTGCAGAACCGCACAAAGCGCGCGATCTTGTTGGCGGAGTCGCAATCGATCTGACCGGAGCCGACCGCCGAATTGTTGGCCACGAAACCGACCACGTTGCCGCCCAGACGCCCAAAGGCGGTAACCGCCTCGCGGGCCCGCTCTGGCTGAACTTCGAAATAGTCGCCGTGGTCACACACCTGCTGGATGATCAGCGAGACATCAAAGGGGGTATTGAAGCCGGTGGGCGAATTGAACGCTTTCTTGAGCAGCGTATTGATCTCCCAGGTTTTGCGCTCCAACGGATCACTGGTGGGCTGGTATTGCGGCGCAACACTGTTGTTGTCGGGCAGGTAGCTCAGCAGGCGCACGGCGGTGCGCAGGGCCGCCACTTCGTCATTGACGGTCAGATCGACGACACCCGACTGACCATGCACCTTGGGACCGCCCAGCTCTTCGGGGGTGATGTCCTCACCCAATACCGATTTGACGACGCCGGGCCCGGTGAGGCCGAAAAAGGTGTCGTTGGGCTGGATCAGGAAACTGCCCTGGCGCGGCAGGTAACTGCCGCCGCCGGCATTGAAGCCGAACATGCACATGATGGAGGGGACCACGCCGCTGATTTTGCGCAGGGCGGTAAAAGCCTCGGCGTAGCCGTCAAGGCCACCGACGCCGGCGGGAACAAAAGCCCCGGCCGAGTCGTTCATGCCGATCAGAGGAATCCCCTTCTCACCGCACATCTGAAAAAGGCGCGCCAGCTTCCTGCCGTTGGTGGCGTCAATGGACCCGGCGCGCACGGTGAAATCATGGCCATAAAGGGCGACATCGCGGCCGTTGATATTGAGAATCGCAGTGACCAGGGACGCTCCGTCGAGATTCTTGCCCCAGTTCTGAAACAGCACATTGGGTTCATTCTCGGTCAGCACCTTGATGCGCTCCCATACGGTCATGCGCTTCTTGAAGTGCTGCTTTTCAATCTGGCCGATGGCGACCGACTTGATGGGGCGCTGAATCAGCTCATGGCCTTCGCGCATCGCCTCTTCATAAGGCCCGGTGGCGCCGGAAATTTCTCCCGGGATGTTGAACTCGACCACTTCGGCCGGCTCGAAAGGATTTTCCAACGATGGTCTAATCGCTTTTTTGGACATTGCAGCCATCCTCTGAGATTTTGAGAATTAAATGGCGCGCGACGGGCAAAATCCCAGAACGCGACAAAAGAGCACCGGCGCGAACGGCCTCATCAACAACAATCCGAGCGCCCCGGCGGAAAAGGAAAACATATCCTATAAATTAAAGTCAGTGGTGCGATGACACGCGAACGCATGGAAGAAAGGACCGTCTCATTCAGGCGTTCCTCCCTGCAATAATAAAACTATATTCTATTATCGGGCCGGTATAGCGAAAATGGTAAAAATTGTCAACAGGAATTTTTACCCAAGGTAAAAAGATTTATCAAAAATAAACGTAAAATCAGGAACCTGGGGCGTTACAAATGAAATCCAGGGTATACAGGGAGGGAAAACCAGGTTTGATGAGAAAAACGGCGCTTCACCAAAAATGAGTAAAAAAAAGCGGCCTGCGAAAGGGCAAGCCGCCTGTTAAAAAAATAGCGTGTGTAAATCAGTCCGTTTCAGCCTGGGTCATATGGACCTGCTTGAGGAAGCGCGCATCGATGGCTGCGGCCAACTGCTCCAGCACCTCGTCAGATGCGGGAGAATCAATGGAAAGCACCACCATCGCCTCGCCGGCTTTGGCACGGCGCCCCAGGTTCATGTTGCCGATATTGACTCCTTCGGCACCAAGAATCGTCCCGATCTTGCCGATCAATCCGGGGCGGTCCTCATAGTTCATGACCAGCATATACGGTTCGGGGGTAAAGTCGGTCTGGAAATCGCGCATCTTGACAATTTTCGGCTTGCCCTCGAACAGGGTGCCCGCCATGCTGCGCTGCCCTTCCGGCGTCTGAACCGACAGAGAGATCATATCCGAGAAGGATTCCGCTTCCGTCGTGCGTGTCTCCTCGATTGCAATTCCCATGTTGCGCGCCACCAGTCGCGCGTTGACCATATTGACTTCAGTTTCGGTCGCCCGGTTGAGCAAAGCAGCCAGTCCGGCCACGGTGAGAGGGGCACAGTCGTAACGTGCGATCTTGCCGTAATAGGAGAACGTGATTTTTTCCGGGTTGGCGGGCGCAAGCTGACTGAGAAATTCTCCCATCTGGCTGATCAGGCCGATAAAGGGGCGCATGTGCTCCATCAGGTCGGGATCGAAGCGCGGGATGTTGACCGCGTTTTCCATAGGACGGCCATCGAGATAGTGGATAATCTCACGACTGACGTCCACCGCCACGTTTTTCTGCGCTTCAAAGGTATTGGCTCCCAGATGCGGGGTGACCACCATGCGTTCGTGGCCGATCAGGCGGCGCAGCACGTCACTGGTCGGCGGCTCCTCACTCCAGACATCAAACGCCGCGCCGGTAACGCGTCCGCTGTCCAGCGCATCAAGCATCGCCGCTTCGTCGATGATGCCTCCGCGAGCGCAGTTAACAACAATCACGCCGTTTTTCATCCCCTCGAAATGTTCGGCGCCGATCATGCCGCGGGTTTCATCGTTCAAAGGGGTATGAACGGAGATAACATCGGCATAACGCACGATATCTTCGAGAGAGACAAGCTTGACGCCGAAATCCTCCGCCCGTTTTTCCGAAATGTAGGGGTCATAGGTCAGCACCTCCATCTCAAAGGCCTTGGCGCGCAGGGCGACACGGCCCCCGACCTTGCCGAGGCCGATGATGCCGAGGGTGCGTCCCTTGAGTTCGTGCCCGGTGAAGGGTGCGCGCTTCCATTCGCCGCTTTTGAGGCTGGGGTTGGCCTGGGTAATGTTGCGGCACAGCGACAGCAGCAGCGCCATGGTGTGCTCAGCGGCGGAATTGACGTTGCCGTAAGGTGCATTGACGACAATGATCCCCTGCTTGCTGGCGGCATCGACTTCCACGTTGTCGATGCCGACCCCGGCACGGGCGATGATCTTGAGATTTTTCGCATGCTGGAGCAGGTCGGAATCGACCCGTGTGCCGCTGCGGGTGATGATCGCCTCGTAGTCGCCGATAATCCGGTGCAACTCCTCCACGGCCAGCCCGAGCTTGACATCAACTTGAATGCGGGGATCTTCCTGAAGAGGCTGCAACCCTTCCGGGGAAATCTCATCGGTAATCAGAACTTTCATCTCATAACCTCGTTTTCTGGCGTCAGGGCTGGCAGACTGCCGGAGACGCCGATCTCGCCGGGCCCGCCGAAACGGGCAGGGTCCGCCGGAAGTGCAGAAGTTTAGAATGTTTACATCACAGTGTCAACGCCGTTGAGCCCTCGCTCAACCGGGAAGAATTCCCCGTGAAATCATGGCCGGAAAAGGGCCTTCGGCCAGCGACTTCCTACTTGATGACCTTGAGGTGGGACGCCGGGTCATCGGAAGCCGGCTTCTGTTTGTCCTCGGAAGGGGAATCCTTTTGCTCCGCGTCCTGTTCCTGGGGCGGATCGAGTCGGGGCAGAGTGCCATCGTCCGCCATGCGCTGAATGGATTCGGCAATTCCCAGGCACTGCTTCATGCAGACCCGCCGCGCCGGGCAGCTCGTGCAATCCGCCTCGCCTCCGGCCACCCGCAGAGCGTGAATGACCAGTTCGACACTTTCGACCTTATTCAGGGGAATAAAAAACATTTGTCTGTCCGTTGTCCGTAGTTTATGGTCCGCGGCCTGACAGCAACAGGTGCCATCTGCGGCGGAGCGAGACGCCCCGCCGGGCGCGTCTCGCTCTTGTCCCGGAATGATTACAGCTTCTTGCCCGCCACTTTGGCGAATTCAGCCAGTTTTTTCATCATCGCGGCAAAATCGGCCGGTCGCAGGGATTGAGGACCATCGCTGGCGGCGGTTTCGGGATGAGGATGAACTTCGACAATCAGGCCGTCGGCACCGGCCGCCACTGCGGCATAGCACATGGAGGGGACCAGTGAAGCGTGACCGGTAGCATGGGACGGGTCGATGAGAACCGGCAGATGGGTCTGTTCCTTGAGAACCGGCACCGCTGAAATATCGAGGGTGTTGCGGGTAGCGGTCTCGAAGGTGCGGATGCCGCGCTCGCACAGAATGACCCGCTGGTTGCCCTCGGACAGGATGTATTCGGCACTCATCAGGAATTCCTGGACGGTGGAGGCCATGCCGCGCTTGAGCAGCACCGGCTTGCCGAGCTGCCCCAGCATCTTGAGCAGGGCGAAGTTCTGGATGTTGCGCGCACCGACCTGCATAATGTCGGCATAGCGCCCCACCAGCTCCACATCACGGGGATTGACCACCTCGGTGACGATAGGCAGCCCGGTTGCCTCCCGCGCCAACGCCAGCAGCTTGAGGCCGTCCTCTTCCATCCCCTGGAAGGAATAGGGGCTGGTACGCGGTTTGAACGCCCCACCGCGCAGCACCTTGGCGCCGGCCGCTTTGACGGCATGGGCCGTTTCAAGAATCTGCTCTTCGCTCTCCACCGAACAGGGACCGGCCATGACGATCAACTCGTCTCCACCAACGCTCAAACCGGGAGCGATCTCGACCGCGCTCGGCTCGGGGCGGACTTCCCGGCTGGCCAGCTTGTAGGGTTTGAGAATCGGCACGACATTTTCAACTCCGGGCATGGATTCGATCTGCTGCAGAATCTCCTTGCCCCGCTCATCGCCCACGGCGCCAATCACGTTGCGGGTTTCACCATGGATGACGTGGGGTTTGTACCCCAATGCCTGGATGCGTTTTTTGACCTCGGCCAGTTCACTTTTACCGGCCCCTTTTTTCATGACGATGATCATTGTGTTGTTTCCTTTCCACTCAGGTCAGGGTTGGAGGCGAAATGCCCGTAACGACGACAGGCCGCCCGGTGCTCCCGGCGGCCTGTCCTGATCTGAATGTGACAAGGAAAAACCATGGGAGACCCGGTTGAGTCTGCCCATGGTTTGAATCCGGCTGATTGTCAGAATGCGCTCAAATCAGACCTTTCCCCTAGGCAGACGGCTGAAAATAAAAGCCGGTCCAAAAGAAAAAGCCGAAAAAGAAAGCGGGAGCGAAACGCACGTGACAACCTCGGTTGTTGAATGATTTTTTCGAATTTAACTCCAACGCGGCTGCAACGCAAGTACAAATTGGAAAAATTCCTGCACCACTGCTTGCCGCATGAGGTCGCAACGTCCATGACAAGGGACACTTTTCGCCATCCCTGGCCGTTTGATTGGCGCCCTCCCTGGCGCCAAACACCCTTGTCATGGACGTTGCGACCTCATACGGAACGGTAAAAGATGACACTTTTCACAATGAATCAATGAAATGGCGCACCCAGCGATGCACGTTATTGCGCTGCACCGACGCGCGCAGGCGGCGCATGCGGTCGCGCCGTTCTTCCGCCCCCATGTGATAGGCGCGATGGATGGCGTCGGCGGTGCCGTCGATATCATAGGGGTTGACCAGCAGGGCCGCACGGCCGAGTTGCTCCGCCGCACCGGCAAACTCACTCAGGATCAGCACCCCGTTGCCGTCCACGGATGCCGCGCAGTATTCCTTGGCCACCAGGTTCATGCCGTCGCGCAGAGGGGTGATCAGGGCGATCTCCGCTGCACGGTAATGGGCCAGCAGCTGCTCGCGTGGCAGGGAGCGGAAGATGTAATGGATCGGCACCCAGCCCGGTTCACCGTACTGGGCATTGATACGCCCGGCCAGCTGATCGAGTTCTTCTTTGAGCTTCTGGTATTCAGGCACCTGGGTGCGGCTGGGCACCACCACCTGCAACAAAGTGATGTTGCGGTGCAGCTCGGGATATTTTTCAAGCAGCCGTTCAAACGCCAGAATCCGCTCCGGAATCCCCTTGGTGTAGTCGAGCCGATCCACCCCCAGCACCAGTTGTCGGCGGGACAACTTTTCATGCAGGTACCAGGCGGCATCGGCGACCTCTTTGCTGCGCGCCTGCCGGTTGAATTCGTTGAAATCGATGCTGATGGGGAAATGCCCCACCTTCACCGAGCGTCCGTCCTCGTGCAGGGTCGAAGTCCGACGGCGGATATCGGCCTTCATGTTGGGAATCATCTCGCGGACGCACTGCACGAAGTTACGGCGGTCGCGTAGCGTCTGAAACCCCACCAGGTCGTAGCTGAGCAGCCCCTGCATGATTTCGTTCTTCCACGGCAGGCGCCGGAACATATCGGGAGCCGGAAACGGGATATGAAGAAAGAACGCCAGGGGATTTTTCACTTTGAGTTCCCGCAGCCGCACTCCCATCAGGGTGAGCTGGTAATCCTGCACCCAGATAAGGTCGTTGTCACCCACCGTTCCGGCGGTCACATCGGCAAAGCGGCGATTAACCTCAACGTAGGTGCGCCAGTGGTCGGGGTTGAACTGGCAGTGGCCGAGCAGGTCGTGAAACAGGGGCCACAGCGTCATGTTGGAGAAACCTTCGTAATATTCCCGAACCTCCTCCTGAGACAGAGGAACGGTGGCAAGGGAATAACCCTGCTTGTCGGCAAAACCTTCCAGGAGAGAGTCCAGCGGTGCCTCTTCGCCGCAGCCGGGCCAGCCGATCCACATTCCTTGATGATGCTTAAGCACTGGCGCAAGGGCCGTAACCAGGCCGCCGGCCCCCGCCGTCAGCTGCCACTGCCCCTGGTCATCCCGGTCGACGGCGATGGGAAGGCGGTTGGATACGGCAATCAGGCGTCTCTGCTGCTTTTCACTCATTACACAACCTCTCTTTGCTCACCAGAAAAAGCCCTTGAAAATATCCATACACTATGTCGATATTGATCTTACCAAAGCCTGGGGCTTTGGCAATCTCAAGGCAGAACAACCAGTTAGGGAATACAGCCCTCCTGCTTATCTGATCACCGCAAGCCCATGCACCGCCCACGACTGTTTTCGCTGCGAGGATTTTTTGCCTTGACAGCCCCGATCCTTTGCCGTATATACATGGGCTCACTTGCCCAGGTAGCTCAGTCGGTAGAGCAGAGGACTGAAAATCCTCGTGTCGGCAGTTCGATTCTGTCCCTGGGCACCAGTAAAATCAAAGGCTTACAGCATAACGCTGTGAGCCTTTTTTGTTAGACTGTCTTTGACGTAACAACTTACGTAACAACTTTTGATTTTCTTCTCTGTTTTTCCCGTCTTTTTTCAACCCGGCAACAGTTCGACCAGCAGGCCAAGTGCTTCACTTTTTGTGATCCTGAACGGTGTCTCCGACTCCAGCCCCTTTTCCGTTTTGAGCCGTCGGATAAGCTCGACCATGCCCTCAGGTGCAAGTTCATTGCCTGCCTGCTGCTCGATTCGTTCAAGTCGTGTTTTTAGTCGCATGGTATCTGCTCCGTTACTGCGTAACAATTGCTCCGCAAATCAGCAGTAACTGATCCGCAACTGCCGCCCATTCTCTGGAGTAAAAAAACATTATCTGCCGATTCGGGTCGATCAAGTCGCAAGCAATCGCCAGAATGGGAGACTTTCGTCGGCGTTGCGGGTAGTGGGTGCCGCCAGGGTCATTCACTCCCGGCGGTTCATATACGCGCTTCACACGCAAGCAATGACCACACCATGTAAATCAATCCGCCGTCCTGCCTGCCGTTCGTCGCTCACAGGGCAAATCTGAGCGCCGGTTGTGAGTAAATGACAGCTACACACTTGTAGTTTCTGGAAAGGATTATTGATTGAGCAAACACTGCATGACTGTTGAGAAAAACCGAGATGGTATGATACATGCTTTCTGAGTAAATAATGGCATCAAACCGCCGCCGTTTGAGTAATAAAAAACCTCTGCCACCACAAAGGGCGACAGGGGCATAACTCCCGGCCATGGCCACGGAACCGGATTTTTCACGTTGTTGATCATGGGCTGATAACGCTTGTTATCAGTCGCACTTGCTGATCTGCCGAAACATCATAAACGCCTGTTCGCCCTGTGTCTTGGCGTGATCCAGTGCCCTTTGCTGGAGTGCTTCGTCGGATTCGCCATCCATCCGCAGGATGTCAACGTCGCCATAGCGCCAGCCGATTGCAGGGACGCGCCAGCCATCAGAGGCGTTGCCATGCTCTTTTGAAACAAGGCATATCCATAATGCCCTCGGTTCCGTGGGAGAATGCCGGGCCTCGAGTTCGTCAAGTCGCCGCCTCAATGTTCGAGTCATTTCTCCAGACTCCTTTCGAGTTCGGCCAGTCGCTGTTCGAGTTCGTCAATCTCGCGGACTTTCGCCATAGTGGATAGCGCCTGCATCAGCTGGCCGGCAATGTCCGGTGCAATAGTGCCATCAGTAGCCGCCTGCAATATCCGTTGCGCCTGATCCAGCAGATTGCCGCTTGCTGGCATCTCCAGTTGAATTGGTGCGGCCTGACCCTTCAGCGGTGGTGCAATTCGCGCCAGACAGGCATTCAGCGCCGTTGTGTCGCCTGCCAGTGCAAGGTTGATTGCAGTCTGTGTCAACTGTTCGGCATTCGCCATCAGCAGACGCCTTGCCGGGTTCTCGACGGGTCGCCCTGACGGGTTGCCGCTTGCGCCTTTTTTCCACCGACCATCCTTGGTGCGTGATTTGGCCGTGCTTTCAGGGTGTGGTGATTTCTTCATGGAACAGACTCCCTTCTATACTTGCGTATGCCGTACATTGCCTTTTTGCGTGGGGCCATGGGTAGGTCGGGATCTCGCCAATGCTACAAGCGCCCCTGCCTTGCTCCGGGTTGATGGTGTCGCGCTCAAAGTGTCGGCATGGCCCGCAGGTGACAACAGTCGCCGCCGCCGGTTTAGAATAAAATCCTGACGGTGCCGGGGTGGTTTTTTCGGTGGCCCGATCCCCTGCTAAAGTCGCTAAAGTTGCTAAAGTTTCGTTTTCATCCGGTTCGGGTTTAGCAACTTTAGCGACTTTAGCGGCCCCCGCCGTGCTGAATTGGAATTTCGGGAACAGACTCACGCTGTTACCTCCCATACTTCCCGCCGCTTTTTCCCGCCTATTTCTGCGCCGCCATCAACCGCCCTGATCCGTCTGTGTTGCTCCAGAATTTCAACAATCCGCTGGGCTGTTTTTCGGTCTCTGACGCGATTTGGGCCGCGCTGATATAAACAGGGCAAGCTAAAGCGTCCGCCCTGCTCCGTCGCCCATGTCAAACAGGTTTCGGCAAGTACCAGCTCCGGGTCGTCGGCACTGCTATGGAATAAGCGCAACGATTCGCCAAGGTAGAATTGAGCGATTGAAATCCCGGCCTGAATCTCCAACTTGGTGATGGTGGTTTGTGCCGGGTCGTCGATAATTGCCAGAGTGCCCGCGATCCGCGCCGCCTGCTCCGCTGCCTTGCAGGCGAACCCCTTAATCGGTGCAAGTGCTTCGCCCTCCCTGCAAAGCAATTCAACATGATCATGAAACCTGATCCATTCCCCTTTGGCGTCGCTTGTCAGTGTAATTTGTCGCGGGTTCAGCTCGTTGCGCTCGCCGTCTGCTATGGGTTGCGGGTATTCAAGCAACGCCATCATGGTTGAAAAATAACGCCTTGCCTCGATGGTGCTGTTCAGGTCAACAGACTTATAAAGACGGGTGCCGATGGTGCTTTGGGGGTAGCAGGTCAAACAACGCGACAATAGTCCCTGATCCGCCAGGGTCTGGTTTGCCAGCAACCGACCAGATATTCCCGGTTGCAACATCAGATGGACCGAACAACGTCGTCCATACAATAAAATATTGCCGTCTTTACTCCGTGTTCGATCAATAGGGCTGCCGTCCCAGAGTTTGGATAGTCCCGCCGCTGTTTTGAGCTGATTATCTTGGTTCATAGCGTGACCGCCGACAAAGCGGCCACCTTCGCTGCTGAAAATTCCAAGGGACGGTTGCCCGTGCTGTAGTAGCACGACAATGCCCTCATAAGTCGGTTCTTCCGTGATGATCTGTCCCTTGATCAGCGACAATTAAATCTCC
>NPIE01021928.1_pt1 | contig 10038 bp, 9 predicted proteins | sample 8637661 | NCBI WGS metagenome assembly NPIE01 (sample SAMN07420842, study PRJNA396082) | bioreactor metagenome | isolation source: sample BA12 brine-fed electro-methanogenic bioreactor BA | place: Japan: Kochi | collected 2016-12-09 | reverse complement strand
TGAGTCAACTACCTAATCAGGTCATGGTTTAAGGAATCCTTGTGGTGATCACGATCAGTTGCATGACGCGGCGCTGGAACGCGGCATCAGGCGCTTCGAGCAATGGATGATCCAGCCGCTGCAATCACGAAACGCCGCAGCATGGTGTGCTGACAAAGTCTCGAGACCGACTGTTTGACGATAGTTTGATCGGCACGTGTTGCAGTGCGTTGACAGTCGAGCGCGCGGTAGCATAGCCGAACCTGATTAGGTATGTACCTCAGCCATCTTAGCGAACCTGTAGGGCAGCGGCGCTGTGCGGCAGGCGACATAAGCGAGCCGCTCAACCATCCGATCGAGTTCAAAGCGCCGATTGAACCGGTAGGAAAATTCCGCCAGGTAGCGCCCGAGATGTTTTCCGTGAATCGTATGGTAGGCACCGTGGATTGCATTTTTGACATTTCCAAGCATCGTATTGACCCAGGTGAATTCCGGGGTTTGCATACTGCTCGGCCCGCCGCCGGTGACAATGCTCCGATGCGGGCAAGTCTTCACGATCGCTCGGAAACAGGGCAGCCCGTCCGAGACCACCTCGGCATCCGGCGCCAGATGCTGGCGTGCCCAGCGGTCGATCGAGTCGCTGCGAAAGCCTTTCAGCGGGGTCATGCGCATCGCCAGCGGGTGACCGTCGGCGCTGCACGCCACGGCGGCAACGAACGGCGTCTTCCCGGCTGCACCCCGGCCACGCTTGCCGCCGCGCCGCTCGCCGCCCCAGTAGGCGTCGTCGACCTGGACCCGGCCGCTCAGGACCTTGCTGTCATCGCGCTCACGCATGGCCTCCATCAGCTTGTGCTTGACCAGCCAGGCGGTTTTGTACGACACGCCAAGGTGCCGGCCCAGCGCCAGCGCCGACAACCCGGTCTTGCTTTGGGTCAGCAGGAAAATCGCCAGAAACCAGGTCGTCAGCGGCAATTTGGTCTTCTCGAACAGGGTTTTGGCGGTCAACGATGCTTGATGGTGGCAGCGGTGACACTGAAACACCTTCCGCGATCCCAACTCGCAGTAGGTGCCGTTGCCACACTCCGGACAGCGAAAGCCGTTCGGCCAGCGCAGGGCGAACAATGCCTGTCGACAGGCGTCCTCCGTGCCGTATTTTTCAAGGAATTTGGGCAGGCTGAGACCTTTTTGAAATTGAATCGCATTCCAGCTCATTTCGTAACCTCCTGTTTATCCGGTGGTTCTGAGATTAGCGATCCGCTTTCGCAATAGCTGAGAAACGTAAATAATCAGGTAGCCGAATGAGCCGATGGAGACCGCCTGCTGCCCGTTCCAGCCCGTATATCACCGCGGCCGGACTGGAGCTGCTCAAGGCCGAGCTGAAGCATCTGTGGGTCGAGCGGCGCGAGGTGGTCGCCGCACTGTCGGCGGCGGCCGCCGAGGGCGATCGCTCGGAAAACGCCGAATATATCTATCGCAAGAAGCAGTTGCGCGAGATGGATCGCCGGATTCGCTATCTGAGCAAGCGGATCGACGAACTGCGCCCGGTCAGCGCCGCGCCGGCTGATCCCGAGCGGGTGTTCTTCGGTGCGATCGTGCACGTGATCGATGCCGATGGCCGGGAGTCGGTCTACCGGATTGTCGGGGCCGACGAGACCGATGCGGGCAAGGGCTGGATTTCGGTCGACTCGCCGCTGGCCCGTGCGCTGCTGGGCAAGCGAATCGATGATGAAGTCGAAGTGGCTACGCCGGGCGGCCTCAGAACAGTCGAAATCAGCGCACTCGAATATCCCGACTGATCAGGGCAGCGCGCTGGCCGTTTCGGCAGCGTCGCCTACGGCGGCGCTGGAAAGCGTCGAGCGCGGTCCGGCGATCGCCTCGCGCAGGGCTACGGCTTCAGGATCGGACGAGAACCGCAGCGTAGATCCGGCGCGCTCGATGCCCAGAGCTGCGAATGCGGGGGCATACTCCGGTCGTGCAATGGCGCGGACCGTGGCGCGATACTCGTCCTGCCAGATCGCCGGCAGGCTCAACTCGCCGAGAGCCTGGACCAGGCTCGCTGCATCCCAGCGCCGGCGCGAGTTCATGCAGCACGCGTGGAACGCCGCCAGGGCGGTATCGATCGAGTGCTCGCCGTTTGACGCTTGTCTGAGGCGCGTGTCGACTCGCAAAAAGAACGCGGCGCCGGTCCAGTAGACCCGGCGATAGGCGCGCTCCTGCCACATGTTCGGACTCAGCTTGCGCAGGCTGCGGCCGCGGCCGCGGGGATCGTCAACGCCGCGCTGGAAGCCGGCGGCCAGCTTGCGCCAGGCGTCGTCGGGATCGATATGTCCGACGCGGGACTGCAGAACATACTGATAGTACGAGGCGAAGCCCTCACTGAACCAGATATCGTCGTTGCCGGGAAACGGGATCAGCAGGTGGGCGAATTCATGGTAGCCGCGCCAGTCGTCCTGCAGCTCGGCCAGATCGGCGTCGGGGTTGACATAGAAGTGGATCTGCGGCGGCGTGCTGCGTCGAACCTGACCGAAGCTTACCGGCGGGCCGCTGCTCTGCGTTGCATGCAGGCGGATCTGCACGCGCTCGGGCGGATAGCCTCCGGTCAGGCCATGCGCGGCTTGCAGACTGCTGTGCAGCCATTGCAGCCACGGTGCGCCATCCTGTCGCACCGGAAGTCGGCGATCGATCTCGACCAGCAGCTCGGTGTCATTGAGCTGCACACGCTGCTCGGCCGCAGCCAGCGGCACAGACAGCAGCAGTGCTGCGAGCGCGCCTCCAGCCAGAGAAATGGATCCAGACATCGGAAAACCCTCAACAATTGCCGCGCCGACGTGGCACTGAACCAAACTTTCCGACAGTGTCGCGGCAACAACGTTCACGGGTTGTAAATGCGCGCGCCTCGATCGCGGTAGTCCAGCAGCACGGCTCGCGCCTCGATCTGCTTGATGCCGGTCTCGACCTCGATGCCGCGCTGGGCCAGCGCCTGACGCCAGTCCGGATCGCGCGCACCCTCGTCAAAGCCAGCCTGCTCGGCATCCTGCTTGGTCGCGCCGCACAGCACGCGCCTGACGCCCGACCAGGGAATCGCACCCAGGCACATCGCGCAGGGCTCGCACGATGTGGCCAGCTCCAACGCGCCGGCTTCGGACAGATTCCAGCTGCCGAGTCGGGCCTGGGCCAGGCTCAGCGCGACGATTTCGGCATGTGCGCTGGAACAGTGCGTCGGTTCGACCCGGTTGACACCCAGTGCCAGCAGTCGGCCGTCGTCGAGATTCGCGACCACGGCGCCGAACGGGCCGCCGCTGCCGGCCTCGACGTTGCGCCGCGACAGCTCGATCGCCAACTGCATCCGCTCGGCCGGTTCCGGAATGCAGTCCGGCAAGCCAGCGGCCAGTTCCAGACACCAGTCGGGCAGGGTGATCTTGAAGGATTCGGTCAGCAGCATCGGCGGTCGTACTCAGGGAGCCTGCAGGTCGCGCTGGCGCAGCGCTTCGAACAATGCGATGCCGGCCGCGACCGAGACGTTCAGGCTCTCGACCGGGCCTGGCATGGCGATCCGGACCAGGCTGTCGCAACGCTTGCGCGTCAGTTGGCGCAGGCCGTCCTGCTCACCGCCCAGTACCAGCGCCAGCGGCCCGGTCAGGTCCGCTTGATGCAGCCGGGTCTCGGCTTCGCCGGCCAGACCGACGCACCAGACGCCCAGGTCCTGCAGGCGTTCCAGCGCGCGCGCCAGATTGGCGACTTCGACCAGCGCCAGCGTTTCGGCGGCCCCGGCGGCGGCCTTGCGCGCCGCCGGCGTCAGACTGGCGGCACGGTCGCGCGGTATGACCACGGCCTGTGCCCCGGCGCCGGCGGCCGAGCGCATGCAGGCGCCGAGATTGTGCGGATCCTGGACCTGATCGAGCACCAGCAGCAGCGCCTTGGCGCCTGCGGCTTCGACCAGTTCGTCCAGCGCGCTATCGCCGAGCGGTTCGGCGGCGCGGAATTCCGCGACGATGCCCTGGTGGGGCGCGCCGTCGGCCATGCGGTCGAGTCGCTCGGGGCGGGCCTGCTGCACCGTGATGCCGGATCGGCGCGCGGACTCGATCAGGTTTTCGACCCGACCACGCGCATGCGCGATCCAGAGCTGGGTGACGCGCTCGGGATGGTGCAGCAGCAAGGCCTCGACGGCATTGATCCCGCAGGCCAGCTCGCGTTTCACTTGCGCCGGCCCCCGCGCTTGCGCTTGCGGTCGCCGGTCTTGCCGCGTGCATCGCCGGACTTGTGCGCGCCGGTCTTGCCGCGGCCGCCACCGGTCTTGCCCGTTGCCGGCTCGTCGCCGGACTCGCCGGCAATCCGGAAGTCGATCTTGCGCTCATCGACGCTGACCGCCATCACCTCGATCCGGACCCGGTCGGCCAGGCGAAAGCGCAGGCCGCGGCGTTCGCCGATCAGCGCGCGGGCGGTGGGATCGAACTGGTAGTAGTCGTTCGGCAGCGAGGTCACATGAACCAGGCCGCTGACGCCCATTTCGATGATTTCGACAAACACGCCGAAACCGGTCACGCCGGTGATCACGCCTTCGAGCTCATCGCCGAGGTGACGCTGCATGTACTGGCACTTGAGGCGTTCGTCGACCTCGCGACTGGCGTCTTCGGCACGCCGCTCCAGCCAGGAGCATTCGCGCCCCAGGTCGGCCATCTTGCGCGCGTCATAGGGATACTCGCGCTCCGGCTGACGGCGAATGTGGTGCTTCAGCGCGCGGTGCAGCAGCAGGTCGGGGTAGCGCCGGATCGGTGAGGTGAAGTGGGCATAGGCCTCCAGCGCCAGGCCGAAATGACCGCGATTCTCGGGCTGGTAGACCGCCAGCGCCAGCGAGCGCAGCAGCACCGCGTCGACCAGCGGCGCGATCGGCGTGCCGCGCGCCTGCTGCTGAATCCGGGTCAGGTCGGCCGGCTCCGGATCATCCTTCCAGTTGACCTTGATGCCGTGCAGGCCGAGAAAGGCTTCGAGATCAGCGAGCTTTTCCGGCGGTGGCGTGTCGTGGACCCGGTAGAGCGTCGGCAGGCCGATCTTCTCAGCGGTTTTCGCTGCCTCGACATTGGCCGCGATCATGCACTCCTCGACCAGTCGATGGGCATCGTGGCGGCTGCCGCGGCGCAGCTGCTCGACCCGGCCGTCGGGGTCGAACACGAACTGGACTTCGTTGGAGTCGAAATCGATCGCGCCGCGTCGACTGCGACGTTTCGCCAGCAGACGGTAGACCTCGAACAGCGTGTCGAGGGTGGCCCGCACGGGCGCGAAGCGCCGGTTCAGGTCCTCGTCACCGAGTTCGATCATCTCGCGCACCTGGTCGTAGGTCAGGCGCGCGGCCGAGCGCATCACGCCCTCGAAGAAACGGCTTGAGGTGATCTTGCCGGAGGCGTTTAGCTTCATCTCGCAGACCAGCACCAGCCGATCGACCTCCGGGTTCAGCGAGCACAGCCCGTTTGACAGCGTCTCGGGCAGCATCGGCACGACACGGTCGGGGAAATAGGTCGAGGTGCCGCGGCGCACGGCCTCCTGGTCCAGCGGTGAATCGGGTGTCACGTATTCGGCCACGTCGGCAATCGCGACCAGCAAACGGAAGCCGTCGCCATGCGCTTCGGCAAACACCGCATCGTCGAAGTCGCGCGCATCGGCGCCATCGATCGTGACCAGCGGGGTCTGGCGCAGATCGGTGCGACGGGCCGCGATGTTCGGGTCGACCGCGCCGCCGTAACGCTGCGCCTGCTGCTCGACCTCCTGCGGGAACTCGGCCGGGAGTCCGTGGCTGAAGATCGCGATTTCGGTCGCCATGCCGGGTTCGTCGGCGTGGCCCAGCACGGCGACAATCTCGCCCAGCGGGGCAAGATCGAGGGTCGGTGGCCGGGTGATCCGAACCACCACGATCTTGCCCGGACGCGCGTCCGGATGGTCGACCTTCGGCAGCACGATGTCGTGGGTGAGCTTGGGGTCATCGGGGACGACCGAGGCGACACCGCCTTCGGCAAGGTAGCGCCCGACCACCAGTTCGCGGGAACGCTCGATGACTTCGACGATCTGGCCTTCCTTGCGGCCGCGGCGATCGAGGCCGATCACCGCCGCCAGCACCCGGTCGCCGTGGAACACCTGGCGCATCTGGCGCGGTGCCAGAAACAGGTCGTCGCCGCCGGCATCCGGCACGACGAAGCCGAATCCGTCCGGATGAGCGCTGATCCGGCCCGGAATCAGGTTCATGTGTTCGGCCAGGCCGTAGGCGGCGCGCCGGTTGCGCACCACCTTGCCCTGCGGGATCAACTCCAGCAGCAGCGGCTTGACGATCTGATCGGATTCGGCGTGGTCCAGACCGATGGATTCGGACAGTTCGCGCCGGGTGATCGGCCGTCCGGCCTGTTCCAGCATCGTGTGCAGTGTTTCAAGATCCAGTGACAAGTTGTTTCCCCGCAGGGTTTTTGAAGGTGCTGCATTGTAGCTTGCGCGTCATCTGAACTTGACCGGGGACGGCTTGTCCACCTATGCTCTGAAATATTTTTGCCACTTGCGACGGATTGCTGGATGACAGAGTTCCTGAATCGAAGCCGTTTTGCTGCCGCCCTGGGCCGGGCGCTGGCACCGGCCGCCATCCTGCTGGCGGCGGGTTGTGCCGTGACCGGTCAGCCCGATCCGGTTGCGGATTCGCCGCCGCAGCGGCTCGCGGACCCGTTCGAGCCTTCTCCATCCGATCCCTTTGCTGCAATCGACGCGGTGTTTGCGCGAATGGCGCTGCCGCACGTGTCGGCAGCCGATGACGCCGCGGGTCCGGGATTGATCTGGCCGCGTCTGGTCGGACGGTTCTCGATTGCTGCTTGCCCCGAGGGCAGCGCGGCGCAGCGCTGGGCCGACTGGTATGCCGATAATCAGGACTACATGGAGCGGGTGTTCAATCGCGCGCGGCCGTGGATGCATTTCATCGTCGAGGAAATCGAACGTCGCGACCTGCCCGGCGAGCTGGCGCTGCTGCCGGTGGTCGAGAGTGCCTTCGATCCATTCGCCTATTCGCACGGGCGTGCTTCGGGTCCGTGGCAGTTCCTGAGCGGCACGGCGCGCGATTTCGGCATCGAGATCAACGACTGGTACGACGGGCGGCGTGACTTCGTCGCTTCGACGACCGCCGCGCTGGACTATCTCGAGTATCTGCACGGGCTGTTCGACGGCGACTGGGCGCTGGCGCTGGCCGCCTACAACGCCGGCCAGGGGCGCGTTCAGCGGGCCATCCAGCGCAACGTCGCGCGCGGCAAGGGGACCGCATGGGACCAACTGCCGCTGCCGCGCGAGACCCTGGGCTATGTGCCGAAACTCAAGGGCCTGGGCTGCCTGTTTCGTGAGCCGGCGCGCCACGCCTTCGTATTGCCGCCGATCGAGGACCGGCCGCAGGTCGCGACCGTGCAGCTCGATCGGCCGGTCGACATCGTCGCTGTTTCGTTGCACAGCGGACTTGATCCGGTGGCGCTGGTGACCCTGAACGCCGGCCTCAACCGGCACATGACGCCGCCGGGCGGCCCGGGTCACCTGGTTGTGGCGCTCGACGATGTCGAACGCGTCGAGGCCGCGCTGCAGCAGATGACGCAGGACGCCCCGGTTCAGCCGAAGCAGCTTCGTGTCCGACGTGGCGACACGCTGTCGCAACTGGCGCGTCGACACGGCACCACGGTTGGGGCCCTGCAGCAGGCCAATGGACTGGCCGGCACGCGGCTGGTCGTCGGCCAGAACCTGGTAGTGCCCGGTACGCTGGCTGAAACCGAACCGTCCGGGGATCCGCGCTACCTGGCCGCCTACCGCGAGCTGACCGCGCTGCAGCAGCAACTCCTGCCGACCGATCGCTTCATTCATCGCGTGCGCTCGGGCGAGAGCCTGTGGCTGATCGCGCGTCGCTACGGCGTCGGCGTGGTCGATCTGCAGCGGATGAACGGACTCGGTGCCAGTACCATGATCAGGCCGGGGCAGCGGCTGGTGATCGAGACCGACCGGGCACCGGAACCGCCGGCCCTGGTCGATGGCAAGTACATTGTCCGCCAGGGCGATTCGCTGTGGCAGATTTCGCGGCGCCAGAAGGTGGATCTTGACGCGCTGATGCGCTGGAACGGGCTGTCGTCGAACAGCGTGCTTCGGCCTGGCCAGGAACTGGTGATCCGGCGGCGCGGCGATGCTTGAGCGCGGCTTGCTGTTGCTGAGTTTTTTGCTGCTGCCGGCCGTGTCGGCGCTGGCAGAGGTCGAACTGCGGGGCGAGGCGGTGCAGGGCGGTTTGCTGATCGGTATCGCCCCGGCGGGCTCGACCGTGCTGCTGGACGGCGAGATGGTGGCAAGCACTGCAGAAGGCCATTTTCTGATCGGTTTCGGTCGCGACGAGACCGCGGCACGCCGGTTACGGGTCGAATGGCCGGATGGCGAGTTCGAGCAGCTACTGGATCCGCAGCCGCGCGAGTTCGCAATCCAGCGCATCGACGGCCTGCCGCCGGCCCAGGTCACGCCCGACCCGAGCGTGATGGAGCGAATCCGGGCCGAAGCGGCGATGACCCGGGAAGCGCGTCGGCGGATTGACGACCGGGCCGATTTCGCCGCCGGCTTCGACTGGCCAACCACCGGCCCGGTTACCGGGGTCTACGGATCGCAGCGCATTCTCAACGGCGAGCCGCGCAGTCCACACTGGGGCGTGGATGTGGCCGCGCCGACCGGAACCGAGGTTCGGGCGCCGGCCGCCGGCATCGTCACGCTGGCGCATCCGGGCATGTATTTCTCCGGTGGCACGCTGCTGATCGATCATGGGCTGGGTTTGAGCTCGGCCTTTCTGCATCTGGACCAGATTCTGGTCGAGCCCGGTCAGCGGGTCGAGCGCGGTGAGCTGGTCGCCCGCGTCGGGGCGACCGGACGGGTTACCGGTGCGCACCTGGACTGGCGCATGAATCTCGGCGAGACGCGAATCGATCCGCAGCTGCTGGTGCCGCCGATGCCGACTGACGCACTTGATGCATCGAACTGACAGGCTGCGATTGAGGGACTGGCTGCTTGCCGGCGGGCTGGCCCTGCTGCTGACGGCCTGCGCCGCGCCCAGAGCGGCCCCTGATTCGGCGGACACTCAAGGCTCGATTGCGGTCGAGCCGGTGGTGGCGCTGCTGGTCGGCCAGTATGCCGGGCTGTCCTGGCTCGACGGCGAACCGGGCGCGCCGGTGCAGCTCAGCGTCGAGCGCGAGTCCAATGTGCCGGGCGGCGCCATTCTGCAGATGCGGCAAACCGATGCCGCCGGACTCGAGCGCCGCTTCCGGATCAGTCTGGCAGCCACATCGCTGGCCACGCGCCTGAACGGCAGCTTCGAGCCGCTGGGTGCCGACGGTCAGCCATCGGGTCAATGTGCGCTGGAATGGATCGTGCGGCCACGCGGCGTGCTTGCCCGAACCGAAGCGTCGAGTTGCCGCTTCGGCAGCGGCGACGGTGCGCTGGGCTTGATCAAGGAAATCGCCCATGACGGTGAGCGCCTGGTGATTGCCGATCGAGTGGTTGCGGCCGGAACCGATCGGGCCGTTCAACTGGACCGCATGCTCGAGGTCGCCCGGGTGCGCGCCTTCCGCGCCTGGGCAGGCAGTCGCGACGGCGATGCCGAGCCCTGGCGCATGGCATCGGACTTCGAGCTGCGCAGCGATGGCGGTCTTGTCCGTCCGCGCGACTCGGCCGGCATGCCGCTGGGAATGGAGCTCGATCTGGCGCTGCATCGGATTGCGCCGCAGGGTCCGACCGTGTTGCGCTTGCGTGCCTTCGACATCGATTCGGGCGCACTGCTGGGTCAGGCCTGGGCCGACCCGGGGGCGGTTCGTATCGGGCTTGCGCTGCCGCAGCTTCAGGTCGGGCTGGAGCGCCCGGAATCTGCGCGCTAGCCCGCGATAGCGCAGATCCCGGGCCGGCGGGGTTGACGGATTCGACGCGCCGATTGAAAACATTACCTGATCAGGTATGACACTCAGCTAGAGAACGCAATCTCTATAGAAACTGGTTTTATGATTAAAACCGCAAATGAACGCAAATGAACGCAAA
>NPIE01010521.1_pt1 | contig 10042 bp, 8 predicted proteins | sample 8637661 | NCBI WGS metagenome assembly NPIE01 (sample SAMN07420842, study PRJNA396082) | bioreactor metagenome | isolation source: sample BA12 brine-fed electro-methanogenic bioreactor BA | place: Japan: Kochi | collected 2016-12-09 | reverse complement strand
GGGCCTGGCCCTGATGCACGAAATCCTGTTTGCCGCATCCAGCATGCGTCTGCCCCTGGTGATGGCGGTTGCCAACCGGGCCGTTTCCGCACCCATCAACATCTGGGCAGACCATTCAGATATCATGCCCCAAAGGGATACCGGCTGGGTACAGCTCTTTGCCGAGAACGGCCAGGAGGTATTTGATTTGACAATTCAGGCATTCCGGCTGGCCGAAGACCATCGGGTGCTGTTGCCGGTCATGGTGAATCTGGACGGGTTTGTCCTGTCTCACATGATCGAGCCGGTGTCACTTCTCTCTATAGAGGAGGTTGCCGGGTTCCTTCCCCCGATTGATCCGTTCAGAACCTTGGATATCAACGATCCCAGAACGATCGGCCCCTTTGGCGCCCAGGATGTGTATACGGAAATCAAAATGCAGCAGGAAACCGCCCTGTTAGAGGCACAGCCGGTTATGGAAGAAATCTGGGCTGATTTCAAGGACCGCTTCGGCCGTGAATACCGGTCAGTGGAAACCTATCGGTCAGAAGATGCCCGGATCATTCTGGTTACCATGGGTGCTGTTGGAGAAACCGCCCGGACCGCAGTGGATGAAATGCGGGATCAGGGAATCTCCGTGGGGCTGGTCCGTATACGAATGTGGCGCCCGCTTCCCTGCTGTGAGATTGTAGATGCCTTGTCCCATGCTCAGACCATTGCCGTGGTGGACCGAATTCTTTCCCCCGGGGCCGCTGGAGGGCCTGTGGCCACGGAAATCCGGAGCCTCTTTTACAACAGGGATGCCCGCCCGACGATTGTCAATTTTATCGCCGGGCTGGGTGGACGGGAAATCAATCGCCGGACTTTTCGTGAAATCGTACACCGATCCCGGACACCGGAATCCCAGCCGAGAAATTACACCCTTTTGGATGTGAGGTGGACATAATGAAAACCGCTATGAAAAAAATGACCGCAAAAACAATTCCGTCTTTTGAACCCTTGAGTTCCGGGCATCGGGCCTGCCAGGGCTGCGGAGAAGTGCTGGCCATGCGGCTGGCGTTAAAGGCCCTGGGAAAAGAAACCATTGTTGTCAGTGCCACCGGATGCATGGAAGTGATCACCACACCATTTCCCCAAACCGCATGGGAGATCCCCTGGATGCATGTTGCCTTTGAAAATGCCGGTGCCGTAGGCAGCGGGGTGGCCGGGGCAAGAAAAGCACTGCTCAGAAAAGGCCGGATCAAAGATTCGGACACCCGGCTGGTCATTCTGGGGGGAGACGGCGCCACGTCTGATATCGGCTTTCAGTCCCTTTCAGGTGCCCTTGAACGGGGCCATGATTTTGTTTACCTGTGTCTGGACAATGAAGCCTATATGAATACCGGTGTTCAGCGGTCGTCTGCGACACCGGCAGGGGCCTGGACCACCACCTGCCCCATCGGCAGTCACAGCCATGGAAAACCGGATGCAAAAAAGGACCTGGCCGCCATTGCCGCCAGTCACCATATTCCCTATGTGGCAACGGCCACACCGGGAAATCATCTGGATCTGATGAACAAGGTCAGGCGGGCCGCTGTGACAAAAGGACCGGCATTTGTCCATATTTTCTCCCCCTGTCCCACCGGATGGCGCATGCCGTCAGCCAATGTTATTGATGTATGCAAAATGGCGGTCAAAACAAACGTGTATCCGCTTTACGAAGTCATTGACGGAACATATGTAATAGGTAAAACCACCAACAACCCCGTTCCGGTCAAAGAATATCTGAAAACACAGGGGCGGTTCAAACATATGACCGGCGGACAGATTCAGGCCATGCAGGCCGAGGTGGACCGGCAGTATGACCGGCTGATAAAATTATCTCAGATATAAATGATATCGCAACAGCGCCCATACGTCATTTTTGTACGGGCGCCAGAATAATCTCCCTTTTCTGCCAGATCCGATCGTGACCTGCCACACAATGGGAAAGGAACAATCCCTGGGTTAGGGCTGAATCCCATTTGTTCCACTCCCGTTTTTCCTGTCCTGACGAACGGATAAGACTCTAAATTTTCAATAAAATCATCCCGATAAAAAAATATCGATATTGGGTTGACAAACTGTTTTTTTCATTTTATTTAATGATTAAATCATTTAATTATTAAAGGGAGGGAACATGTCTGACACCATTCATCCGGCGATACATGATTTAAAAAGCGACATGGACAAAGGGAAACTGTCCAGACGGGAATTTTTACGGTTGTCGACCCTGCTGGGGGTTTCCGCTTTCACGGCCACTCAGATGGCCGGGCTTTCCTGGGGCCCGAAAGCGGTTGCCGGCAGCATCAAGCGGGGCGGGCGGCTCCGCATTGCCACAGCCCTGCAGAAAATATCGCATCCGGCGGCGTATTCCTGGCTCGGCGGCGCGAATGTGACCCGCCAGGTGGCCGAATATCTGACCCTCACCGACAACAGAAACATCACCCATCCCTATCTTCTTGAAAGCTGGGCCGCCAGTGAGGATCTCAAAACCTGGACCCTGAACCTGCGAAAAGGGATCGCATTCAACAACGGCGATCTGTTCACGGCAGATGACGTGGTCTTCACCATCGGACAGTGGCTGGACGACACCGTGGGATCTTCCTTGAAAGGGCTGGTCGGCACCTACCTGGATGACACCGGCATCGAGAAAGTCAGTGACCACCAGGTTAAACTGCATTTGAAAATCCCTGAGATTGCGGTGCCGGAACATCTGTTCCAGTTCACGGCCCAGGTGCTGAACCACCGGACCTTTGAGGGCGATTTTCTCAAAGCCCCCCATGGCACCGGCCCCTACACCCTGGAAACCTACCGGGAAGGGGAAATCGCGATTGTCAAAGCCCGGAAGGATTACTGGCAGAAAGGGGTCGACGGCAAACCCCTGCCCTATCTGGATGAGATGCACTTTCTTGACATGGGCACCGAAAGCGCCCCAATGATTGCCGCGATCCGCAGCGGGGACGTGGATTTCATTGACATGGCGGACCGGGGCGGCAACGATATTTACCAGGCCCTGAAAAATGCGCCGGGTATCCAGATCGCTTCCGTACCCACGGCATCCACCCGGGTGCTGCGCATGCGGGTGGACAAAACCCCCTGGGACAATGAAAAAGTCCGGATGGCACTGAAAAAATGCCACAACCATGAAAAGCTGCTGGCCCTTTGCTATATGGGACAGGGTCTCCAAGGACAGGATTTTCACGTGTATCCCCTGCACCCGGAATACTGCGACATGCCGGTGCCGCCCTATGATCCGGAAGGGGCGAAAAAACTGCTGGCCGAAGCCGGATATCCCGATGGCCTGGAAGTGACCCTGGCGGTGGGAACCGGCTGGGAGGATGTGGTCAAATACGCGGAAGTACTCAAACAGGATGCCATTGCCGGTGGATTCAAGATCAATATCCAGACCATGCCCACCAGCCAGTACTGGGAAAAATGGACCGAGGTGGACCTGGGCATCACCCCCTGGACGCACCGCCCTCTAGGGACAATTGTTCTGAATCTCGGTTACAAAGGTGACAAGGACGGCAATCCCCTGTCCTGGAATGAAACCCGCTGGGTGGATCCGGAATTCTCGGCCCTGCTGGAACAGGCCAACGGCACCCTGGATGTGGACGAGCGCCGGAAAATTTTCTGCAAACTCCAGAAAATCCAGTATGAAAGAGGTTCTGTCGCCATTGGTTACTGGCTGTCAATCTGGATGATCTCCAGAAAACACGTCAACGGCATCCAGGGACATCCCAATGCCCACATGCTGTTCAATGACGTTTGGCTGTCCTGATTTTAGAAGAGATACAAAAGGCTTTCTGCTTCGGTGCTGACAGCCTTTTCATCTATCCACACTGTTAATTCTGCAAGGAGCGAACCCAAATGATACAGACAAATAACACCTGGCGGGCGGCACCGAATTTCAGAATGCTGACAGACGATCAGATCGTTCGTCTGAAAAGGGCTGCTTTTGAGATTCTTGAAAAAGTCGGGGTAAAGGTGCTTCACAAAGAAGTGAAGGCCATGCTGAAATCAGCCGGGGCCATCGTCCGGGACGACCGGGTGATGGTGCCGGAGTACATTGTCCAGGGCTGTCTGGACACGGCCCCCAAAGGATGGGTGATCTATGACCGGCTGGGCAACCGCGCCATGGATGTGTCCGGCCGCAACAGTTTTTACGGCACCTCCACGGCCAGTCCCAACACCAAGGACGCCCTTACCGGCGAATACCATGAAACCCGGGTGGAAGATCTGGCCCGGGCCGCAAAGATCGCCGACGCTCTGGAAAACATCGACTGGGTCATGCCCATGGGATCGGCCCAGGATGTCCCGGCCATTGCCGCGGAACTCCATGAATTGTACGCCACCATCACCAACACCACCAAACCGATAGTGTACCTGTCTTATTCCGCCCGGGGGGCGGAACTGACCTTTGACATGGCGGCTGAAGCAGCCGGCGGTGCGGACAGGCTCCGTGAAAAACCGTTCCTGGTATTTTATCCCGAACCCATATCTCCTCTGGTGATGCCGCAGGAATCTGCGGACCGGATCCTGGTGGCGGCGGACAAATTCATGCCCCAGATGATGGGACCGGCGGTACAGCCCGGCGCCACCAGTCCTGTCACCATGGCCGGGGCAGTGGCCCAGGGCACGGCGGAATCCATGTTCTGCGTGGTGGTGGCCCAGCTCCGGAACCCCGGATGTCCGGTGGGCCTGGGGTGTTCTTTCGGCGTCTTTGATATGGCCCAGGCCCTGATGAGCGTGGGGGGACCGGAGATGAGTATTGCCCTGGCTGCCCAGGCAGAGGTGGCCCAGTCTCTGGGGCTGCCCACCTGGGGCCTGGCAGGGGCGACCGATGCCAAAACCCTGGATGCCCAGGCCGGGGCGGAAGCCGCCTACCATATCCTGGCCCAGGGACTGGCCGGCCTGAACCTGATCCACGATGTGGGATATATGGACATGTCCATGGCCTGCGGGGTGGAACAGCTGGTCATGAGCAACGATGTGATCGGCATGACCAAACGGTTTCTAAGCGGATTCGAAGTCACGGACGAGCACCTGGCCATCGATGTCATTTCAAAGGTGGGCCCGGGCGGTCATTTTCTCCAGCAGCCCCACACCATGAAACATTTCAAGTCCCAGTTGTGGCGGCCCAGGGTGTTTACCCGCAAGCCGTTTGAAACCTGGAAGGCCGCCGGTGAAAAAAATGTGGAAGCCCTTGTCAGAGAGGAAATCCACCGGATTCTCGGCACCCATGTTCCCCAGCCCCTGCCCGATAACGTCGTAACCGAACTGGAACGGATCAGAGACAAAGGTGAAAAAGAACTGGTCCGCCGTCAGAACTAAATGAAAAAGGAATCATTACTCATGTCAGAACAATATGATGTCATTGTGATCGGGGCCGGTATCATCGGAGCCTGCGTGGGGCTCGAACTGGCCAGACAGGGCAGAAAGGTCCTGAATATTGACAAACTGTCCGGTGCCGGTTTCGGATCCACCTCCGGTTCCTGCGCCATCATCCGGCTGCACTATTCCACGCCGGACGGGGTGGCCATGGCCCGGGAGGGGTATTACTACTGGCTGGACTGGGCCCGGTATCTGGGATTTCAGGACCCCACCGGCATGGTGAAATACATCAACACCGGATGCCTGGTCATGAAAACCGAAAAAAACCATTTTCTGAAAAACGTCATGGCCGCCCTGGATGAACTCCATGTCTGCTATGAAGAACTGACGCCTGAAGAGATCCGTCAGCGCTTTCCCATGGTGGACACCCGGCAGTACGGCCCCCCCACCCTGCCCTCGGACGAACGGTTCGGGCACCCCACAGGAGACCAGGTAAAGGGCGCCCTTTACATCCCTGAATCCGGCCTGATCAGTGATCCCAAGCAGTCGGTTCACAATGTCCAGGCGGCGGCCGAACATATAGGCGTCACCTTTCGGTTCAATGCCGAAGTGGCCGACATTCTGAAAAAAGACGGGCGGTGTGCCGGGGTGGCACTCAGGAACGGCACACAGATACAGGCGCCGGTGGTGATCAACGTGGCCGGCCCCCATTCGTATCAGATCAATGAGATGGCCGGAGTGCTCGACGGGATGAACATCAAAACCCGGCCCCTGAAGCAGGAAGTCTGTCATGTGCCGGCCCCGGAAGGCGTGGACTACAACACCATGGGCACCATTATTTCCGATTCGGATATCGGGTGTTATTCCCGGCCGGAAATCGGCAATCACGTGCTCATCGGATCCGAAGACCCGGAATGCGACACCCTGGAATATGTCGATGATCCGGACGGGTACAACCGGAACTTCACGGACCAGTGGGCCACCCAGGTGATGCGGGAGGCCCAGCGCCTCAAGGATCTGCCCATTCCCGGGGCGGGCAGGAGCCAGGGCCTGGTGGATCTGTACGATGCCTCGGATGACTGGATCCCCATCTATGACAAATCAGACCTGCCCGGTTTTTACATGGCCGTGGGCACGTCGGGAAACCAGTACAAGAACGCCCCGGTGGTGGGTGTGCTCATGGCAGAGCTGGTCAAAGCCTGTGAAAGCGGCCACGACCACGACCGCGATCCGGTCAGGTTTACCATGCATTACACCCGGCGGGAATGCAATATCGGATTTTACAGCCGCCTGCGGGAAATCAATCCGGATTCCAGTTTTTCAGTGATCGGATAACCCGGCCCCTGAAAATATCATAACCCCACACCACTGGTGTGACAAAAACAGGAGGGAATTATGTTTGCAGCAAAAATGAAATCTTTGGGTATCGTCCTTTTCTGTGTGATGGTGACTTTATCCTTCGGCCTGTTACAGGCATCCGCCGCCCGGGTTACCCTGAAACTGGCCACGGCCGACGGCAGCAAAGGCACCCCGGCCGGCAATGCCATGGAATACTGGGCCGAACTGATCCAGACACAGTCCAGCGGCGATATCAAGGTCAATGTCTATTTCCAGGGGGAACTGGGGGGACAGCAGGAGGTGTTTGACCAGTTTGTCATGGGGGATATCGACCTGATGCTGTCCTGGCCCATGACCTCTTACGACAAGCGCATCAGCGTCCTATACACCCCCTATATGGTCCTGAGCTGGGAAGATGCCATGGCAGCCTACGCCCCGGGCGGATGGCTCAACAAGATCGTCGACAGCCTGTTTGCAGAACTCGGACTCAAATTTTTCGGCCCCTGGCCGGAAGGGTTCAACGGCATCGCCACCCGGAGCCGGTATGCCACCACCATCGAGGGAGCCAAAGGGATCAAGGTCAGAACGCCGCCGGCATTTCCCTTTGCCCATGTGGTGCAGACCCTGGGGTACCAGACCGCGGACATTGCCTGGAATGAACTCTACACCGCCATCCAGACCGGTGTGGTGGACGGGGATGCCGCCAACATTATTTTCTGGGATTATGAGTATTTCAGGGATGTCATCGAATACTATGTCCATGCCAAACAGCAGTTCATGACCGCCAACCTGGTGGCCAACCTGGAGCGGTTCAACGCCCTGAGCAAAGACGATCAGGCCATTGTGGCGGATGCCGCGAAAAAAGTGATGGAAAACCAGTTCAAAGAAGGCCGGGAAACGGACCTTCTCTACCGGCAGAAAGCCATCGATCACGGCATCCAGTACATTCCTCTGTCTGAAGCGGAACATGCCGCCGCCATCGAAGCCGTCAGAAAAGCGGTATGGCCGGAGATGGAAAAGATCGTGGGAAAAGACCTCATGGATCAGATCCGGCAGAACGCAAGCAGATTGTAACGGAATCAAAGGCAGGTGAAGACGTTTTATTTTAAAACCGGACCGGGAGGCGACATGCCAGTCATCGACACCCTGATGAAAAAACTGTTAAAAACAGCCTGCGTGGTGCTGAGCATCAGCGTCGCATTGCTCATGATCGCTGAAATTTCAGCCCGGCATCTGTTTGAACATGCATTCCGGGGGCTTCCTGAGATTTACCTGCTGCTGGTGATGTGGCTGTACATGCTGGGTGCCTCTCTTGCCAGCGCCAACCGGTCCCACCTGCGTATCAGCATCCTGGATATGCTGATCACCCGTCCCCGGGCCAGACAGGTGTATGATCTGTTGATCGCGGCCATGACACTGATCATTCTGCTGTTTTTTGTGCGATGGGCTTGGGGACTGGTGGCATGGGGCATCAAGCGGCCCCAGACCACGCCGATTCTGTATCTGCCCTGGCTGTCTTCCATGCTCAGCATTTTTGTGGCCAGCCTGCTGACGACCGCATACGGCATCCGTGACCTGGTCCAGGCCGTCAGAGCGGTGCTGACCCCTCAACCGCTCAAACAGCAAGGATGAAAAGGAGAAATCATGGAAGCATATATCGGCATTGGAGTCCTGGTCATTCTGATGCTGCTGGGAATACCGGTGGCGTTTTCCTTTGCCGGCATGACCCTGGCACTGGGCCTGTTGTATGATGTGAATTTTGACTCTTTGATGCTGACCGGATTCCGGTCCATGAATTCGGTGGTTCTCATGGCCCTGCCCCTGTTTATTCTCACCGGATATCTGATGCAGAGCGGGGGCCTGGCGGAACGGCTCATCGATTTTATCGAATCCCTGGTGGGGCGGATCCGGGGGGGCCTGGGCATGTCCATGATCCTGGCGGCAGCCATGTTCGGGGCCATTTCCGGAACCGCCAGCGCAGCGGTCGCCTCCATCGGTTCCATCATGATCAAACCCATGGCGGAACGGGGCTACTCCCGGGCGTACACCAGCGCCCTGCTGGGCATCTCCTCGCTGCTGGGCATCCTGATCCCTCCCAGCATCACCATGATCCTGTTTGCCGCCGTCACCCGCCAGTCCGTGGCCGCCTGTTTTGCCGCCACCATCGGTCCGGCCATTCTCCTGATCATCGGACTGTGCATTGCCAATTTTATCCTGTTCCGCAAACACGGCGCCCTGCCGGTACCGGAAAACCGAACCCAGGCGCAACCGCTGGCGACGCATCCGAAGGTGGGCCGCTCCACCCGCCGGGCGTTGCCGGCCATGTCCCTTCCTGTCATTATTCTGGGAGGGATCTACGGTGGCGTTTTCACACCCACGGAGGCAGCGGCCGTATCCGCCGCTGCCGCGTTTATCATCGGCTTTTTCATCTATCAGGACATGACGCTCCGGACCATGGTCACCAGTGTCATTGACGCGGCCGAAACCACCGGGGTCATACTGATCATCCTGCTGTTTTCCCTGGTGGTGGGGCGGATCTTCAGCATGGAACGGGTGCCCCAGCAGATCACCGAGTTCATGCTGGCCACATTCAAGGATCCGATCTGGATCCTGCTTGTGGTCAACCTATTCCTGATCGCCGCCGGCATGATTGTGGATGACCTGAGCGTAACCGTTATCATCTCCCCGCTGCTTTTGCCGGTCATGGAAGCCAACGGGGTTCACCCGGTGCATTTTGCCGCCATAGTGGGCACCAGTGTGGTCATCGGCGCCAACAGCCCGCCGACAGCCCCCATTCTCTATATGGCCTGCCGCATCGGAGAATGTGAAATCCATGAAACCATCGGGACCGCCGTGAAACTGATGTCACTGGTGGCCCTGCCGGTGGCCCTGCTCACGACCTACTTCCCCCAGATATCCCTGTTTATTCCCCGGATCCTGGGATTGATCAAATAACCCTAAATCCATAAGGACCAGATCATACCGGGAAAAAATCCGGTCACGATTGTCATGGACATGTCTGAAACGAATATATCTTAACCCTTTAGGAGAACCTAATGACTGATTTCAATGCGATTACCAAAGCCCTGGTGGCCTGTGACGAAGCCGGACTCGAAACCCTGGTCAAAAATGCTTTAGACCAGAACGTGCCGGCCAATGACATCCTGAACAAAGGGCTGATCGCCGGCATGGACATTGTGGGAGAAAAAATGGAATCCGGGGACATGTTCATCCCGGAAGTCCTGATGGCCGCCCATGCCATGGCCGGCTGCGTGACCATCCTCAAACCCCTCCTGGCGGAAGGCGAAGGCGCTGCCGGCGCATCCGTGCTCATCGGCACGGTCAAAGGGGACCTGCACGACATCGGCAA
>NPIE01011055.1_pt1 | contig 10044 bp, 9 predicted proteins | sample 8637661 | NCBI WGS metagenome assembly NPIE01 (sample SAMN07420842, study PRJNA396082) | bioreactor metagenome | isolation source: sample BA12 brine-fed electro-methanogenic bioreactor BA | place: Japan: Kochi | collected 2016-12-09 | reverse complement strand
ATATAAAAAGTCCAGCAGGTATCCAGCACGTTTGCCGGGCAGGTGCAGAAGAGGGTGTCGTAAATCTCGTCGATGGCGCGGAGGCAGACCTCGACAGTATCACCCGAGCTGAAGCTCTGGAAAATATCCGTCGTGCCGATGGTGGAATCCGTCGGAATTCCGTTGACCGAGACCACAATTCGAACGCTGTCGTCCCAGACTCCGGCGATTCCGTCGTCGATATCGGCTTCGATGAGGACATCGGTGTCCACAAGAGTTGTTTCCGGCGGTGGATAAAGACCCCCGGGCAAAACGAAGGGGGGAGATAAATCGATGATGAAACCGCAGGAGAGTTCCGCAAATGCTGTAAAGGCAAGACTTATGAGTATCAGGGCGATGATTCTCTTATTCATTTCCGCCCCCTTTCGAATTGGTCTCGTGTATCACGATGAGCACCCTTCGATTGATATTACGCCCCTCCGGACGGGAATTGTCGCCCACCTCGACCTCGCGAAGCTCCCCGCCGACCCATAAATCGAGGGTATATGGCTTCGTGTCTCCGTAACCGACGCTTTCGAGAGTGATATTATTTTCGGTCATCCAGCTGTCGAGTTCGGACTCGGATGTAAGACCCAGAATACCGCGCATATAAGCGCGAAGTCTCGTTTCGACTGCCTTTGCGCGCTCCTGTGAAAGTTCGAAATTGCGGCGCTCCCCGCCGATTTCGTCGGTGTGTCCCTGAAGCTCGGCGGTAAGGGTAACTCCCGGCTGACTGCCATGTTCGATGATGTGCCGCGCGACCTCTTCCAGTCTATCCTGCAGGTAATTGGACTGTGCCGCTGGAGCATCGAATACGAACTGGACCAGCAGAAGCCTGTCCGTGCGCTCTTCGAGACGGATAACTTCGGCGCCGATACCCTCGGTGCAGGAGGTTGCCATTCTTCCGAATTCATCGAACGCTTCGATGCAGATATCGAATTTCTGGCCGAAGGGGAGGAGACCGCCCTCCGAGTCGCGCCAGTCCCATGTTACATAATTAGGAGGAGTATCTTCGCCGGATTTTATTTCAAAAAGTTCCTTGCCGCTTTTTTCCGCGAGATAAACCCGCCAACGGGCGATGTCGAGGGGATAATCGATGCGAATCTCGATACGGCAGTCCGCGAAAACCTCCGGCTCGTAATTCAGAGCCGAATGGATTTCCTTCGGGCGGTATAAAATTCCCTCGCCCGACAGATGGAACTCAGTAATGCCTTCATCGACCATCTCGGATGCCCCCGCGAGGATCTGCGGACGAAGATAGTCAGGAAGCTCGGCTTTTATTTTGTCTTTCGCAGTAAATGCATCCTTCAGAGCTTCCGCAAGTCCTCGGCCGGTTTCGGAACTGCGAATCACGCCGACGACATGAGGGTTCCTGCGGAGATATTCCTGAACTCCCGACACGATTTCCCGGGCGTTTGCAGGCGAAAAACTACCCGGCACGATTTCCCTTCGGAATTCGGGGAAATCTACCTCGATTTCCGCGCGGCGGTTTTCGGCGTCAATCCAGCTCTGGTATTGGTCGTATTGGCTGATTCGGTCAACACGCTTGTTCTCCGGTGGGTTTTCCCCGATTTCGATTCGCGAACTCAGTTCCGGATTTCGGGAGATTATCGCATCGGCCAGGTTTTTTGCTCGAGTGTTAGCGAGTTCGGATTGTCCCGCTTCGGTCTCCGGATCGAAATAGCCTTTAATAATGAATTTGGCGTCCGGGTTTTCGGCAAGACGTTCGGCGAGAAGGTCGATAAGGCCGTCGAACCGTCCTGCTATGTCAGATTTGCCCGCCTCGAAGAAAACAGCGGGCACGATGGACTCATCCTGATAAACATAATCCACAGTTTGAACCTTCAGAACTTCGGGGGAGGCGGTAAGGTTGACCTCCGGAAGGGAATAGCTACGAGTTTGAACATTGGCTGTGTTGTTCGTTTCGTCGCTCTCGTCGATTTTGTCTGCCGGATCGACTTGAAGGGCAAAATTCCATTCCCGTTCGCTGTCGAGGTGGATTTTCGGCGTCCATTCGGCGGTCTCATCCGGTTCCAGCTTATCGAATGTCGTTTTGGCGATAATCTCGCCGTCGAGAAGGAGATGTATTTCGATGTTGCTGGTCTTAAGGCGTTTGTTTTTGACATAGGCCTGAACGAGGGCAGAGTCGCCTTCGGGATAAATCGCTTCGCCGATGACCGCGGAAATCTCGAGGTCGGGGAATTTGATTACAGGGGCAATTTCGCCGACCATAGCCAGACGGTGGCTGGTGGCGGCTTTACGCAAATCGCTGAGAGGGTAGCTGAAGGAATAATCCAGGCGAATCGGCAATTCCGTAGGCAACCTGAAACCGAACCCGAGGCTGGCGTCCGATTGGGAAAAGCCCATCCGCATATCGAGATTGGGATGCACCGCGTTGGATTCGAAACCCGCACCGAAATTTATCTCGTTGCCGTCGGCGGTTTCCGTGGAGTATCCCCCCTGCACGAAGGCCGTCCCGAATCGAGGAAAAGAATACGACGTGCCGAGGGAAAAAGCCATGCCCCGCTTGCTTTCGGCGGTAGCGGAAAGGGCCATGTTCGGATCGAGGAGATTCTCCGCCATTCCAGCGAAAGAGACTCTGTCCGAAAGCCTGTAATAGAGACCGACATCTCCGCTGAAGCCCATTCCTCCGGTCTCGCCGTCGAAGATAGGGTCGTTTGGGTCGTCGCCGTCGGTGTAATGGAAATTATCCGTGCGATAGTTATCGAAAATGACCGTCGGGCGAAGGCCTATGGCCAACTTCCCGAACCGCCTGGTCAATGTCAGCCCGAAATCCCCACGGAAAACCATCTCGGACTGGAAATACTGCAGGTCCAATCCGGCGTCGAAAGTGCGGAAATGGTGCGCATAACCCGCCGCGCCCCGCCACATGGGGTCGCCGATTCCCCAGTAGGGCCTGAACAGAGAGAGATAGAAGATGTGATTCCGCTCGAAAGCTATCCCCGCTGGGTTCGAGCCGAGGAAGGCTCCGCTTTCGGTAAGCACAACTCCGGCGTTCCCGATAGCCTCGCTTCGCGGATATGTGCCGGCACTCAGCATCGCAACGCCAATAATGATAAGAAGCAAATATCTATATTTCATGTCTCATCTCCGAATCGACTTTTATCCATTTTAATATAAGGATAAGATAGCCCTTTGCGCAAGGAGAAAGCTGACTTTTTTTTAATGAAGAAATTTGTTGCTTTTTTAAGACTTGAATTTGCGTTAGTCTTCTATCTGACAATAAAAAAAATGGTTGTGGTTTTTGCAAAAAATGCTTCTTGACTTATTTTATTCCTTGACAATTTGCAGTTCCGGTATTAATCTGATAATTGTCAATAATTGTTCTAAAGTGAGGAGATAAAGTGAGAATAAACTGTTTATTAGTTCTGTATTTAATTCTATCAACTTGCCTTTTTAGTCAACCAAAAGATACGCTTAAGACTGAGATTTCAGCCCATGATACTATCACTCTTGAGATAATTACAATTGAACCGGATTCATTCCCTTTGATTAGCATTACCTTTAAAGCTGAGAATCAAAAGAATATACCCTTGTGGAATCTTGATTCTACTGACATAGCGATAACTGAAGACAAAGATACCGTTCATATAGCTAGGTTCGAGATGCTGTCCAAACTGTTACCCGTAAACATCGCTTTAGTTGTTGACCATTCGGGTTCTATGGCACTTGAAGATGGGCTTGACAATGCACAATACGGTATCATCAGGTTAATTAGAAACTTAAATACCGAAAAGGATTCAATTATAATCATCGGGTTTTCAGACGAAGTTGGTCATGTTACACCTCTCACAAATGATACAACTTCTCTAATGAAGGAACTATGGAGGATGAAACCCTCGGGATTAACTTCATTCTATGATGCAATAGGGGCTGCCTTAGATTCTTTGAATGATCACATAGGTTTGAGGGCGGTAATAGCCTTAACAGATGGGAATGACAATTCTTCGGAGTTAAATCGCAGGCAGGTGATTGAAAAAGCCCATAAGGCAAACATTCCGATCTATATTGTGGGATTAGGTTTAAGCGAGAAGACAGCGAATTTGGCCTTCTTCTTTTGGGGAATAGTATTAGACTTTGTTGATCCTCTTGAGCTCAAGTCCTTCGCGAATGATCTTAATGGCGAGTTTCATTACACGAAATCGTCCCAAAAATTGACTGAGATTTATGAGGAGATAAATCGGAAAATTCATGCGATTTATGAACTGCAATACTTGAGTAGCAACTTTGCCTCTTCCGATACAACCCGCCATTTAGCAATCTCATTCATAAATGGATTCACTGAATATGATGCAGAATCTTTGCGAGTAATCCTGCCGGATGATGTAGTTGAAAGGATGAAGAAGAGTGAAGATAGAAGACGCTTATTTTATGGAGGTGGAATTGCTACAATTGCGATTACTTCAGGTGTCTTCCTCCTAATCCTCGTTAAGCGAAAGAAAAAAAGAGGATGAATAGTGTCTTAGTAAGGCTTCCATAGGCGAAATCGGCCACGCCGGAAGATGGGGGGGAGAGGAATTCCTCATCGTCATTCCGGGAATGAACATGGAATCCGGTTTTCGAGTTATCGACGGCGTTCGCGAAAACATCGAGAAGCACGTTCTTCGGCACGGCGACAAAAATCTTTCCGTCACGGCATCCTTCGGAGTCGCGGAATACCGCAAAGGCGCGGACATCGACAAAACGATAAAATCCGCCGACGACGCCCTCTACACCGCCAAAGAGCAAGGCAGAAACTGCGTGAAGTGCTCGACACGGAACATTGGTGCGAGCAATAGCTAATCTTCGGTTTCTTAGGCTTTTCTGAAACGACTGGAACGATTTCTGAAACGGCTCCATGAAATTCTGAAACGACCCTGTCAATATCTGAAGCGACTTTAAATGATTCTGAAACGGCTCCATGAAACTCTGAAACAACTCTGTCAATATCTGAAGTAACTTTTTGAAATTCTGAAATAAGCTTGTCAATATCTGAAGCGACTTTATGAAACTCTGAAGTGAACCTGTAAAGTCCTGAAACGATTTCCGGTCCTTATGAAGTAAGGGTCAATCGCATTGACCCATTTCGGAATACCGAACATCGCCGTCGATCCCTGCGCGGGCGTATGCGATACGCCCCTATGGCCGGTTTGCGTTTGAATCCGTAGGGGAGGGCCTATGTGCCCTCCCGTTTTACTGCAACCGACCAGCGGGAGCACACGCAGGTGCTCCCCTACGAACCGCGTGAATTAAATCTATTTAAAAGAACGAACGACGCCGACTTACGCGAAGCCCGTTGAAATCGCCGAAACGCACCGTGCCGTCGTAATTGAAGGTGCTTTCGCGGCTGTCGGTGTCGTATCCGCGCAGGCGGCCAAGCATGTCGAAATCGAAGCCGAGTTCGTCGCCGTTGGGCTTGGTTATCATGTCCAGCACGCTCATTTTGGTTCTATACTCCATCGAAAGAATGTGATATCGTGTTCAGGATCCGGACCGTCGCCGATGCTATCGACTTCGACAGTATTCGGTTTAGTTAAAACGGAGTTAAAATTAGCATCCTCCGGAGCTTCAATCCCGTCCCAAGAAATTTCGCAAGCTCCACAAGCTGTAATTGGCATAGCCAGTAGACCTTCTATACTACCTTCATAATCTATATTTCCGGAGAATAATAAACTTGAATCGGTGCGTTCTACATTGAGTTCTTCGCAACCTATCGGCCAGTTTATAGAGTTACTATCCGCGTTAACTCTCGAGATGACTTTCCAAATAATGGCGTTACAGCTATCCAGAGGATCGGCGATAAACAGTTCCACAGATCGTTTCTTTCTACCTAATTCTAAGCCGAAGATAAATACAGACTCTGGATCTAATATCGCTATCTTCCATAGTTGGTCCCATCCGCCTATACGAACTTCGGGATTATTGAAAGAAACTTCCTGCGGCACTTCGACGAGGCCCATTTCTGCCTCGATATGGTATCGATATTTTGCTATCGTGGGTAAACTAGCAATTAGAATAACAACGAAGATTAACACTATAATCGATTTAGTTTCCATCATTTTTCCCCCTTATTTGACGCACTGCATCGGGTTAATATTTCTTTCAAAAGCTTTCATTTCTTGCCCTTCCTCCTATTGCATTCTTTGCAGAGGAGTTGGCAGTTGGTTTCGTCGGTTTTGCCGCCTTCGCACCACGGCGTTATATGGTCGGCTTCTAAATTCATTTCACTCCCATGATTTCTTCCGCTTCTTTCAGGAAAGAAAAGGGTGTTGTGTTCGTGAACAAGTCGGATGTGAGTTCCGATAATCTCTTCTTAGTCGTCTCGATGGCAATAGGGGACTCGTCGATTCCAATCCAATGGCGTCCGAGTTCCTGAGCCGCGTATAAGGTAGTTCCCGAACCGCAGAAACAATCGAACACCCTTTGCCCCGGCTCCGAAGAGGTTCTGATTATAGTCCTCAATAAATCGAGGTTCTTCTCTGTCGGGTAGTTGGGATAAGGCGGGTCTTTGAACTCCCAGATGTCTTGAAGGCGTTTGCCTCTTTTCTCGGCGTCGGTCGCGAACTGGATTTTTCTTGGATTGCCGGTAGAAGACCATTCTATCAAGCCTTGCGAGTCGAGTTCGTCGAGAACTGCGGGGGAATAACGCCAATGTCTTCCGGAGGGGGGCAACTGGCCTTTCCATTCTTTGCCCGTATCGCCGTTTTGGGTTTCGCCGGGAGCGTGCAGGGGTGTAGTAGTGTATCGCCTCCCCTTTGAATCGACCTTGGGAAACAATCTGATAATGTCGGCTTCGTTAAAATCTATGGTAGGTTCGTTCCAAACGAAATCGTCGCTCTTCGTGTAGAAGAGGATCATATCTTTGAGATTACTATAACCCTTCCGGCTAAAGTTTTTCGGATTGCATTTGACTCGTGTGATGTCATTTCTAAAATTCTCGACTCCGAAAACCTCGTCCATGATGATCTTAACGTAATGCCCAATCTTGTAGTCTATGTGGAGGTAAATCGAGGCGTGATCTGCCATTAGCTCGTAGATGAAGACGAGACGCTCTCTTAGAAATTCAAAGAACTCTGCCCCCTTTAGCTTGTCGGAATATGCGATATCGTCGCTCGCCGAAGGGCTAATCGTTGCGGTTCTTTCCCCATTATGGCGGTAAACAGTATTTGTAGCGAATGGCGGGTCGATATAGACGAGGTCGATTTTGCCCTGGAAATCGAATTGAGTTAGGAGGGCTTTCATTGCTCGCAGATTATCGCCTTCAATCAAGAGGCTATTGTCGCAATCATGTAGTTCGCCTTCTAATTCAGCGGGTTCCGTTCGATTAAGGATTTCCCTTTTTGACCGTTTATGTGGATAGTTAAGTTCCATCATAGCTGATATAAAAACTCCCTTAGGACTAAAGCACTCATCACGTTGAACTCCGCGAGTTCGTTAATTAGAGACCTGTGCATTTTGTTTCTGCTTTTAATATAGAGAACTCCATCGAGAATTGCAACCTTCTCTGCTTTGATAGAAGATCGAAGCAGGAGATTCTTTGCATCTTCGAATTGAGCATTTTGATGACCGCCATAATCGGTAAGGAATTTAGCTTCTCCGACCACATGCTTTCCGTTGAAACGCCCGATGAAATCCAGCCCCTTAGTTCCTGTGTAATCTAAGTATTCTTTGGCGAATTTGAGTAGACCTGCATCGGATTCAGCTAAAACCGCATTTTCTTTTGAGGTTTTGAACTCCTTCACAGTTTTTAAATCTGCACCTAGGCAACCTGAAACAACCCAGTTGTGAAAAAGCGGTCCGATAATTCTGTTAATCTCTTTTGGTTTAGAACAGCTTTCCCAGATTCCTTCAAGCCCCATTTCAAATAAACGCCCCGTAAGCCTGTCAATTGTCGCGGGATTCCTATCGATTGCTGTTTTGTCACGCTTAAGGAAGGCTACATACGGGTCTTTAATGGGGAAAAGATCAAGACTTAGCAGGCTTTTAAGGATTTCTTTTTTGTTTCTTTCCTTGTAGGCTTTTTCAACAGAATTCCATTTCTCTTCATCTAGCTCCCTTATCCCCTGAGGAATTGCGGGATAAACTCTATGAAGTTCGTCGAGGTAGTTTCTTTGGGTTGCAAATTCTATACTAAGCTTGAGCCAGTAGTTCACTAAGTCTCCTTAATCATTTGTCCTTGAAATGCTCGGTATAGTGCCGGAGTTCGTTTTCGATGTCCGGCATTTGCGTGTAGAACTCGTCCTTTTTTGCGTTCTTCGCTTTTATCAGGTCTTCGTTTGACATCGGGCTATATACCTTTCCTTCTCTGGGTGGTTTTGGTGTTCGGGGCGTTTGCCTGTAGGGGATGGGCTTGTCCCCTCCCGTTCGTTGCCATCAGAACCCACACCGCGGGAGGCCACAAGGGCCTCCCCTACGATTGGGTTCGTTTTGGTCAGGCCGGGTAGCTGGAACCGCCCGGCGGACGCGGCCTCGGAGAGCATCCCTTTTGTCGGCGGGTCGAGGGCCAAAAGGAGGCCCATCGCGGCGTTCTCGCGCTCCGCCATCCGGCAAAGGTCGCGCAGAGCCGTAGGGCGTGTTCCGGCGCGGCTTTTTGAGCTTCTTGAAGGGGTGTTATGTCGAAACGCGTTCTTCATTCTAAGAATCAATCTAAATAGGGTTTGCGGAGTTGTCAAGGGAAATGTACCGGTGAAGTGGATTTTTTCGTGGGCGGGCGTTTCGAGAGAATATCGACTACCCCCTACGGGCTTCCTTCGGTCGCAGTCGCTTTCAGCGCGACCGCTTCAATCATGAAGGGGCATTCCCCTCTTTTCAAAGAGGGGTGCCCGAAGGGCGGGGTGTTTATAGTTTATCAACTACCCCGTCGACTTCGTCGCCACCCCTTCAATCATGAAGGGGAATTTTGGCTTCGGGTGCTCAACTACAAACGGACACTGAGCTTGTCGAAGGCCCGTCTGGGTCGAAGTGTCTTTTTTAATATAACTCTACGGGAATTTTCAGTCACAGAGCAAATCCGAAATACTCGGTGGCTGAGTAGGCGATAGCCGTATCGAAGCCACATCCCACGCGCAATGTCGTTTCGATACGCCATTCAGCTGAAGCTGAACGGCTACTCAACGACCGAGGGGGCATACGCCTTCGGCTACTCAACGACCGGGGTGGAGGTGGGATGTCATGTGAAACCCACTGGAGGCGTGTTCGAGAAAAACAAAAAAAGGGCTTGACTTTTTGAAGTTCCTCATTTATGATATGGGCGAACATATGTTCGTAATGCGAACGAAACGAAATGGAGACTGCTATGAAAGATAAAGAGATTCTAATAGGCACCAGCGGATACACCTTCGACGATTGGAAGGGAGCTTTTTACCCCGAGAACGTCGCGAGGAAACACTGGTTGCCCTACTACGCCCAGTTTTTCGACGTGGCCGAAATCAACTCGACATACTACGCCATCCCGCGCCCCGGAACCCTCGGCCGCATGGCGGAAATCACGCCGGAGGCTTTTCAGTTCATAGTCAAACTGCCGGGGGAGATAACCCACAAGCGCGACGGCGACCTCGGTGTTTTCGACGCCTTCAATTCGCGAATCGAGGAACTGACCGACGCCGGCAAATTGTCCGGGCTTCTCGCGCAGTTTCCCTTCAGTTTCAAGCGCAACGACCGCAACGAGGCGTATCTGCCCTTCATGCGCGAGAATCTTTTGCCCGACGTGCCCCTCTTCGTGGAATTCCGCCACAAGGGCTGGGACGACGGCTCGGCGATAGACCTTGTCGAACGGGAACGCCTGCTGTGGGTATCCCCGGACGAGCCGGATATTCCCCAGCTCATGTCGCGAAGGGTTCTCGCCACCGGAGATACCGCCTATGTCCGCCTTCACAGCCGGGACGCCGACAAATGGTGGTCGGAGGGGGGTCAGCTTCGATACGATTACTATTATAATGACACCGAAATCGGGGAGGTTATCAGCAGGATCGACGCTTTGCCGTCGTCGGCGACCAAGGTTTTCGTCTTTTTCAATAACTGCCATGG
>NPIE01006702.1_pt2 | contig 10044 bp, 6 predicted proteins | sample 8637661 | NCBI WGS metagenome assembly NPIE01 (sample SAMN07420842, study PRJNA396082) | bioreactor metagenome | isolation source: sample BA12 brine-fed electro-methanogenic bioreactor BA | place: Japan: Kochi | collected 2016-12-09 | reverse complement strand
GGAGGTGCTCTCGGACAGCGAGCGCGGCACATCCGTCGAACTGCTATTGACCCGGCTGCGTCTGGCCGGTATTCGCGTCATCGGGCTGTCGGCGGTATTGGGCGCGCCCGAGCAACCGGCGGCCTGGCTGGATGCGCGGCTGCTCGAACATGATCGCCGCCCGGTGGAGTTGCGTTACGGCGTACTTTTCGAGGGCGCGTTCCGCTATCGCGGCCACAACGACGAGGCCGAGGGCGAGGAAAAGCTCGAGGCGTCGCACGGCGATTCCCCCTGGGAAGAGGTCGCGACGAATGTAACGCGCCTGGCCGAGGCGGGCGAGAGTTGCCTGATCTTCGTGAAGGCCCGGCGCGAGGCGTGGCGCGGGGCCGAGCTGCTGGCCCGGCGGCTGTCGTTGCCTGCGGCGCCCGAGGCCATCGAAACATTGCGCGGACTCGAGGCGACCCGCGCGCGCGACGCGCTGCTGCGCACGCTCGATACGGGCGCGGCCTTTCACAGCGCCGACCTGCTGCCGGAAGAGCGGCGCGTGGTCGAGGCGGCGTTCCGCGCGGGCGAGATCAAGGCGCTGGTAGCCACGAGCACCCTGGCCACGGGCATGAACCTGCCCGCGCGCAACGTCTTCCTCAGTTCGGACAAGTGGATTTACGATCCGCGCCTCGACCTGCCGTGGCGCGCGCCCATATCGCAGGGCGAATTCGAGAACATGAGCGGACGGGCGGGCCGCTACGGCGGCGAACGCGTCTATGGGCGCGCCATGCTCGTGGCCGCCTCGCCTTTTGATCGCGACACGCTCTGGCGCCGTTATGTGAAGGGCCGGCGCGAGCCCGCCCACCCGCAACTGGCGCAAACGCCGCTCGAGGACCCGATCCTGCAACTGATCGCCGCGCGCGCATGCCGCACCCTTGAGGAGATCGAGGCCTTCTTCGCCCAAACCCTGTCGGCGCGAATGGTTTGGGCAGGCCGCCACAGCGCCGAAGAGACAGGCTTCCGCATGCGCGCGGCATTGCGGCGCTGCCTCGAAGCGGGCATGGCGCGCGCCGTGGATGAGCGCGGCGCGACCGCCGTCGTGAACAGCGACACACCTCTGGACAGACTGTCTTTCGAGAGTACGCCCACGGGGCGCGTCGTGGCGGCAAAGGGCGTGTCCCTGGCGACGGCACGCGCGCTGCTGCATTGGCTGGGCCTGTCCGAGCGCCGCGACTGGCATCCGCTCGATCTGCTCACAACACTGGCCATGACGCCCGATGCGAAGCTGCGCCAGGTATCGCTGTCCCGTCGAGAATACGAAACCAGCGACTATCCCGAACGCTTGAAACGGCTGACTGCGGCCCAGGAACTCGCCGCCGACACGCCCATGAACCGGCTGCGCAACACCCGCATCACGCCGTTTTACGATGAGGCCCGCGCCGTGAAGACCGCCCTGTTCCTGGGCGAATGGCTCGAAGAGGCGCCGCTGTGCGCCATTGAGGCGGAATACGAGATCAGCGCAGGACAACTGCTCGGCGCCGCCGAACAACTGTCGTGGCTGGCCGACGCCGCCGCCGCCCTGGCCGAGGCGCGGGAACACGCCCAGGAATTTGCCGAACGCCTGCGCGATTACGCCGACCGGCTGCGCTTCGGCGTACGCGCCGAGACGCTGCCGGTTGCCCGGGCCATGCCGGGGCTAAACCGCAGCGCGCTGCTCGAGCTGGCTGCGGCGCGACTGATCACGCCCGCAGCCATACACGAAGCAACACCGGCGGTATTCGAGCGATGGATGGACGCCGACCAGGCCTGCGCGTTAAAGCGATGGGCCGCTTCCACACTGCGCGGCGCGGACATGCCGCCGCCAGTGAAACCCGCGCTGGTGATTGACATGCGCCGCCCCGGTGAAATCGAACTCGACGGCGTCGCAATCCCATTGCAGGAAAAGCAATACCGCCTGCTGTGTACGCTGGCGGCGCGGCCGGGCGTCTGCGTGTCCTATGCCGACATCTACCGCGCCGTCTGGGGCGACGCCGTCGTCGAGGACAACCAGATGCACTACCAGAAACGGATGCTGATTCATCGCCTGGCCAAGGCGGGGCCGGCAGGGGCAAAGATCATCAGCGTGAAGCCCAAACGGGGATTCCTCCTGAACCTGACCCCTGAGCAGGTCTGCCTTGTCAAGGCCGCCGATCACGCCGCGTGAGCCCGGCGCACACGCCTCATGATCGGTCGGATCGGACCGATCCGACCGACTCCGTCCGATCACGATCTTCAGAAAATTCGCGGGCGATTGGGTTGCTCTGCTATGATGTGAACGCGTGAGCATATACCAGACACGCATAAAGAAAAGGAGCCCCATGCCATGACAAGAACACACGCAACGATACTGGCGGCGCTGTTTATCGGCGCGCTGACAGGAGGCACGGCCATGAGCGTCGAGAACTGGCACGAGGACGCGTTCTTCGGACTTCACTACGATTTTCACGCATCGGCAACGGATACGAACCTCGGCGAGGAAACGACCTACGAACATATCCGCGAGATGCTCGAGAAGGTCATGCCCGATTTCGTGCAGTATGACTGCAAAGGCCACGCCGGCTACGCCAGCTATCCGACCCAAGTGGGCTCGCCGTCGCCGGGCGTTGTCAACGACGCCCTGCGCATCTGGCGCGACGTAACGCGCGATATGGGCATCCCCCTCTCGATTCATTTTTCGGGCGTGTGGGACACCCGCGCCATCGAACTGCATCCCGAGTGGGCGCGCATCGGCTCGAATGGCGCGCCCGACCCAAACTATACAAGCCGGCTGAGCGCCTACGCCGAAGAACTCATGATCCCGCAACTGCTCGAAGTGGTGCGTGAATATGACATTGACGGCATGTGGATTGACGGCGAGAACTGGGCCAGTAAGCCCGACTGGAGCGAGGCGTGCCGGGCCTTGTTCACCGAACGCACCGGCATCACGGACATCCCGCTGAACGCCGAACAGCCGCACTGGCATGAATGGCTCGCCTTTCATCGCGACCTGTTTGTCGAACACGTCACACGCTACACCGAAGCAGTCCATGCGCTGAAGCCTGAATGCATGGTCACCAGCAATTGGATGTACAGCGTGCGTCAGCCCGAGCAGCCCACGGCGCCCATTGACTATCTAAGCGGTGATTTCGACCCGTCCTTCGGCGCCGAGCGGGCCATGGCCGAAGCGCGGTTCATCTCGAGTCGCGGCATGCCCTGGGACCTGATGGCCTGGGCATTTCTGCGCACGGGCGACGGCAACTGGACCATGAAACCGGCGGTGCATCTGTGTCAGGAGGTGTCCACCGTGCTCGCCCAGGGCGGCGCCGTGTTCATCTACAACCAGCCCCAGCGCAGCGGACGCCTGACCGCATGGCATCAAGACCTGCTGGCCGAGGTCGCCCAGTTCTGCCGTCAGCGACAACCCTACAGCCACAAGACCAACACCATACCGCAAGCGGCCGTCCTTCACAGCGAAAGCTCGTATTACCGCTACAACGATCCGCTTTACAATTTCGGCGGCGCGAACCAGGTCATGGAGGGCGCCATGTTCGCCCTGCTCGAAAACGGCTACAGCGTGGATATCCTCAATGAGGCAACATTGATGAACGCCCTGAGCGACTACCCGATGGTAGTCGTGCCCGAAGCCCTGCATGTATCCGACGAACTCAAGGCGGCGCTGGCCGGATATGTCGAACGCGGCGGCAAGCTGCTGCTTACCGGCGCGCATGCGGCCGAGCAATACGGCGCGCTTGCGGGCGTGGAAAAGGCCGACGGGAACCCAGAAGGCGGCTGGCTCGCCGCGGGCAACGGCGCTGTCGCCGTCACCGGCAATTACCAGCCCACAAACCTGGTGGACGCCGTTGCCCTCGCGCCCGTGCTCTACCAGCAGGAACCCGCACTGAACCAGCGCCACTTCGCGGCAAGCACGCTGCGACGCGTCGGCCAGGGCGCGGTCGCCGCCATCCACGGTCCCATATTCCGGAATTATTACCAGAGCCGCTACCCCTTGCTCCGCCGATTCATCGCCGACACCATAGACGCACTCGATACGTCCGGCATGATACGCGCGCGCGGCCCCTGGCATATCGAAATGGCGGCCCGAGAAAAGGACGGACGCATTCTCATCCACCTGATTAACCGAGGCGTGTCCGGGTATCTATCGCCTCACCGCCACATGGTTGAAAACGTGCCGGACGCCGGGCCCTTCTCCGTGGTCGTGCCCATCGCCGAACGCCCGGTCCGCTGCTACATGGCGCCGGACAAAGTCGGCATCGAGTGGACCTGGAAAGACGGACTACTCACAGCCGACATCGGCGGCCTGCATATTCACAACGTGCTGGTTATTGAACCGGCGCCTTGAAAAAGATGCGAAAACGGTGTCGCCTTCAGTATGATAGGCCATAATTAACACAATAACACGCAAGGGTTATCAAGACCAGGACCCTAATAAAAAACTTGTAACTGCCTGGCAGCACCTGATTTAGCTGGTCGTCCGGAAGTAAGTATCCTGTTGGAGTTCAAACTTCAGTTTGCGACGTACGCGCAAGAGATACAAACTAAAGTTTGAACTCCATCAAGCGCCAAACTCCCGAATGACCACAACCGGTGCTGGACAGTTACGACAACTTTTCAAGAAAAACACGGACGTGTCGCTGTTTAGCGACTTGCGCATAAGGTATGAATATGCCCCCGGACCCTTATACATACGCCTATCCGCGGCCCATGGTGACGGTGGACGCCGTTGTTCTCGCCAGCGGGACCGCCGCACCGCAGGTATTGCTTATCCGCCGCAAAAACGCCCCTTTTGCGGGTTTTTGGGCCTTGCCCGGCGGTTTCGTGGACATGGAGGAATCACTCGAGACGGCCGCGGCGCGCGAGCTCGAGGAAGAAACAGGATTGCGCGGCGTATCGTTGTCTCAGCTGCATACCTTTGGCGACGTGGGACGCGACCCGCGCGGACGCAACATCACGGTAGTCTATTGCGGCCAACTAGCCGAGCCGTCGCCCGTGCGCGCGGGCGACGACGCAGCGGAGGCCGCCTGGTTTCCGGCGCGCGCACTGCCGCCCATGGCCTTCGACCACGACCGGATCGTCGCGATGGCGCTGGGAATAACCTGAGGAAAACACAACATGCTTCAAGTCAGTAATTCGGACGCCTTAATTGTGGTGGACGTACAGAATGATTTCTTTTCGGGCGGCGCGCTGCCAGTGCCCGACGCCGAGCTGGTGGTGCGCCCCATCAATTGTATGTCGAAATTTTTTGATCATCTCGTCTTTTCCCGAGACTGGCATCCGGGCGACCACTGCAGTTTCAGCGACGCCCCGGAGTACCGGGACCAGAGCTGGCCTCCGCATTGCGTACAGGATTCGCCCGGCGCGGAATTTCACGGCGACCTGCGCGTACCCGTAGATGCACTCATCGTCAGCACGGCGGACGACCCGGACCACGAAGCCTACAGCGCCTTCGACGGCACCGGATTGGGCGACACATTGCACGCGCGCGGCGTGGCGCGCGTATTCATTGTGGGACTTGCCCTGGATTACTGCGTACGCGCCACGGCCCTTGACGCGATCAAGGAAGGCTTCACAACGCTGCTTGTGGAAAACGCGACGCGCGCCGTATCGCCTGAGAAAACCGGCGAGATACTCGACGAACTCCGCGCCGCGGGCGTGGACATTATCAAAAGCGACTGTTTCTCATGAATCCGGTGAATCACAGCTGGTTTCAACGGGAAGGCCTGGCGCTGCTGACCGATTTCTACCAGTTGACCATGATGGCGGGCCACTGGAAAGATGGTCGTATGAAGCAGCAGGTCAGTTTTGACTATTTTTTCAGGTCGCTGGCGCCGCATACCGGCTTCGCCATTGCCGCGGGTCTGGACAGTTTCCTGAACTATCTCGAGCATCTGCGATTCACCGAGGACGATATCGAATACCTCGCTTCGCTACGCGTTTTTGACGCGGCATTCCTCGATTTCCTGCGCGACTTCACGCCTCGCTGCACCGTCAAAGCCGTTCCGGAAGGCGCGCTCGTTTTTCCAAACGAACCGGTCATCCAGGTGGAAGGACCGCTGCTCGAAACGCAACTCGTCGAAACCGCGCTGCTCAACATGGTCAACCACCAGACGCTGATGGCCACCAAAGCCGCGCGCGTCTGTCTGGCCGCCGAAAACGATCCGGTGCTCGAATTCGGATTGCGCCGCGCCCATGGGCCGGACGGCGGCCTGAGCGCTTCACGCGCCGCCTATATCGGCGGCTGCGCCTCGACCTCGAACGTACTGGCCGGCAAGGTGTACGGCGTGCCCGTCGCCGGCACCCACGCCCACAGCTGGGTCATGGGGTTCGATTCCGAACTCGAGGCCTTCCGCGCCTTCGCGCGCATCTATCCCGAACGCTGCATCCTGCTTGTGGACACCTACGACCCCGTCACAAGCGGCATCCCCAATGCGATACAGGTGTTTCGCGAGATGCGCGACCAGGGGCTTAAGGTGCGACCGGCCGTACGCCTGGACTCTGGCGACCTGGCCAAACTGAGCAAAATCTGCCATACCATGATGCGCGAGGCGGGACTCGATGAACCGATGATCGTGGCGTCCAACGATCTCGATGAAGACTTGATTGCGGACCTGAAACGACAGGGCGCGCGCATCAACGCCTGGGGCGTCGGCACCCATATGATTACCGCCTATGACGCACCCGCCCTGCCCGGCGTCTATAAACTGGTCGCCATCAAAAACGACAACGGCTGGCAGCCGCGCATGAAGATCACGTCGAACATCGAAAAGGCGACGGACCCGGGACGCAAACAGCTCGTGCGCTACTACGACGCCGAAGGACACCCGCTGGGCGATGTGCTCTACCTCGAGGGCGAGCAATGGCCCGAGTCAGGCCTTATCGAAGGACGCGCGCAAAAGCATCCCCACGCGGCAAGGCGCATCGAGAATGCGGCAAGCGCTCGACTGCTGCTCGAAACGGTCTTCGAGCGCGGCAGGCGTATTCGTAAAACACTGCCGTTGAAGGACATCCGCGATTATGCGCTCCAACAACGCGATCGCCTGCCCGAGGAATACAAGCGGTTGCGGAATCCTGAAATTTATCGCGTCCTCCTCTCCAGGCAACTGGGCGAGTTGAAAGACGAGTTGCTGGTTAGTGGCTAGTGGCTAGTGACTAGCCACTACATCACTATTTCGGAATTGCGAACAACGCTGCGGTACTATCTCTCTTGTTGACGACTTATAATACATGATGGAGGCGACAGACCCATGCGACTGGTAAAAATCGGTGTGGCGGCGGTATCCGTCAAGGTAGGCGACTTCAGCAGCAACATGAAACGGCTGCTGAAAATCATTGAGGCCGCGAAAAAGGAGAAGATTCATCTGCTGGTCACGCCCGAGCTGTGTATTCCCGGATACAGTCTCGAAGACCGTATTTTCTGGCCCGACATCGCACGAAACAGCTGGGCGACCCTGGCCGAGATCGCCGCCGCCTGCGACGACGTCGCCGTGTTGCTCGGATTGCCCGTAATCCACAACAAGATGGTCTATAACGCGGCGGCGCTGGTCAGCGACAAGATCATCCACGGCATGGTGCTGAAAAAATACCTGCCCGCCTACAGCATCTTTTATGAGAACCGCAACTGGGCCGCCTGGCCGGGCGGCGTCACCGAAATCAACGGCGTACCCGCAGGCGAACTGATGTTCCGGATGCCCTTCGGCGTGGTCACTGCCGAGATATGCGAGGACCTGTGGAGCGTGACCTCACCTGCCCATGAACGCGCCCAGCTGGGCGCGGAAATTGTGTGCAACCCGAGCGCCTCGCCCTTCACGCCGCGCAAGAATGAAGAACGCAAGCGCCTGGTCATGGGCGCGGCGTCAAGCCTCAAGGCCGTGTACGCCTACGCCAACCTGCTTGGCTGCGACAACAGCCGGCTCGTGTTCGACGGCGGCGGCATCATCGCTACGCCCGAGGCGCTGGTATGCGAAGGCCCCATCCTCTCCAAGCGACAATGGACGCTGAGCTCGGCCGTGGTAAACCTGGACGAAATTGACCGCCTGCGCATGGAAAACACCACCTGGCGACAGGGCGCCGCCGCCAATGATTCCGCAGAACACATCAAGATAGTCAACGTCAAAGGGCCGGCGTTCACACCCGTTCCGTTGCGTGATTACGTTAAGCAACTTCCCAAAAGTTTTTATGTGCCCCGGACGCACCGGCGCACCCGGGAACGCAATGCCGCCCTCGACGAATTGTTCGATGCGCTGGCCTTGGGGTTGCGCGATTATTTCGAGAAAGTGGGCGCATTCGACCGCTTCCTGGTCGCCTTATCCGGCGGACGGGACAGCGCCTTGTGCCTCCTTGTCGCGGCGCAGGCGGCCAAAATACTCGATGAAGGGCGCAACGCCGTGAAGTACGCCGAGCGCGTCAACGCGGTATACCTGCCCAACGCCGCATTCAGCAGTAAAGCGACACACAATGCGGCCCGGGCGCTGGCCGAAGAGCTGGGCGTACCCTTCACCGTGGTTCCCATACACGAAGAAGCGGACATAGCCCTGTTAAAGGCGGAGGAAATGGTCGGGGGCGCGGACAAGGTCGCGGCGCTGGCAAAGCAGAATCTGCAGGCGCGCGTTCGCGGCGCCATGATGCTCAACTGGGCCAACAGCGTCGGCGGTCTCGTGCTCGTAACCTCGAATCTGAGCGAAGCGGCCGTCGGGTACAGCACCACGGGCGGCGACAATCAGGGCGGCTACTCGCCCATCGCCAACGTGCCCAAGACCGTGGTGACCCAACTGCTCGAGTATCTTGCCGAGCGCGATGAGCTCAAGTCCCTGGCAAAAATTCTTGAAATCCCGCCCAGCGCCGAACTCGCCCCAGACCAGCAGGACGAAAAGGACCTCATGCCCTATGTGGTGCTTGACGACCTGCTCTATCTCTACGCCCGCAAGCGCATGTCCCTCGCCGACTGCTGGCGCGTCGTCTGCCTGCGGTTCCCTGAGTATGACAAGGAACAACTGCGCGCATGGACCCGCGATTTCGCGCGCCGATTCGCGGCCAATCAGTGGAAACGGGACCAGCACCCCGTGTCGCTCAAGGTCATGGACCTCGACCTCGACCCCAAGACCGGGTTCCGCTTCCCTGTCACGCAAAGCATTCAATATGAACTGGACGATCTCAAACAGGCAAAATTGAAAAGTTGACCGCGAATCGCGTCAACGCCGGTACGTCCCCGTAAAACGGCAACCCCAGGGGGCGCGATAGTGGATATTAGCCCGCCGTTTGAGTCTCGTAGTGCATTGTTCACTGGAACTGTATCCGACCATGTATGCCAGCGAGTCATTTTAATCGTTATCTTGAGTGGAACGTCCTGTGATGGCTTTTGCCAGGGAGTTAATTTATGAATCCGCAGCAATTGGAAGAAGAGATAGCCAAACTCTCCCTGTCGGAACGAGCGTCTCTCATCAAGCGTCTACTTGACGGTCTGGGTGACTACGACGCCGATGATTCGGCGGAAGCGGTTGAAGCGCAGTGGATAGCGGTGGCCCACGAGCGTTTAGGCGCGTTGGAGGCAGGGCTGGCGCTTGAAATATCCCAAGATGAAGCGCTGGCAGAGGCGCGCAGCCTTATTTCATGAGGCATATTACCCTGCACAGCGAAGCCTCGGCCGAAATGAATGCGGCGGCGGCTTTTTATGAGAATCGCGCACAAGGTCTGGGGCACGCATTTCTTGATGAAATTCAACGCGTATTCGAGCAACTCGTAAAAATGCCGGAAGCCGGTGCGCCCATGGATGACTGTTTGCGTAGGAAGACACTACGCCGTTTCCCGCATACGATAATATATACCCTTCAAGAAAATCGTATTCGTGTGTTGGCTGTTGCGCATCAGAAAAGATACCCCGGCTATTGGCTGCAACGTCAACAGGATATTCCAGGCGAGCAATGACAGCTGCACAGAAAAATACATCCGCCCATTGTCCATCACGCGCGGTTATTCCGTATAATACGTCTCGTGACTATCCACCGCAATAGGTTGAAATCGTTTTATGTCGCGGCAATGCCGGCGGCA
>NPIE01014135.1_pt2 | contig 10046 bp, 11 predicted proteins | sample 8637661 | NCBI WGS metagenome assembly NPIE01 (sample SAMN07420842, study PRJNA396082) | bioreactor metagenome | isolation source: sample BA12 brine-fed electro-methanogenic bioreactor BA | place: Japan: Kochi | collected 2016-12-09 | reverse complement strand
AGTACGCCTCCGGTGCGCTCGGTCGCAAAACACCCCATCTGCAGGACCTGACAGCGTCTCGCTACGGATGGATGGTGAACAAGGCGGGCTAGGCTTGTCGACAAAATCTCTCTCCCTGTGGAACCGCTTGGCTGCCGGCAGTCGGATATCCGAATTCGGCGCGAAGCATACATCAGGCCGGGGCCGAACTTTCCGCGCCGTGCAATAAATCAATTTAAAACAGTCGCTTGCTTGACGGAAGTCAATAAACACGCACTGGCACGGGACGAAGCAGAGCCGCAGGCGGCCGATTGCGATTGTGGATTTCGATTGTGGATTTCGATTGTGGATTGAGTTTTGGGGTGATCCGGCACGGCTCACTAAGCATCGGCGATGTTTCGGCACTGACCGGCTTGGCGTTGTGCGCGCACCCGATGCCACTTATCGGCCATCCGCAGCAGTGAGGGCTCCGTGCTCCACTCGCCAAGGCGTGCAAGTGGCACCCAGGCCAGATCATGTGACTCGTCGCTGACGACGTAGTCGAGCGTCTGCGCTCGCAGCAGGAAGCGCACATCGAAATGGAAATGCTCGGGTTCGGCTCCGCGGGCAGGGATCGGGTGAATGTCGATGTCGAAGATCGAGGACTCGACCGGCGCCACGACCAGACCGGTCTCTTCCTCGGCCTCGCGCAGCGCCACGCCCAGGGTGTCGGGATCGTCGTCGCTGTGGCCGCCAGGCTGCAGCCAGCGATCGAGCTTGCGGTGGTGGGTCAGCAGCACCCGCTCGCCGCTCGGGTCGACGATCCAGGCCGAGCCGGTGATGTGCCCGGCCCAGCAGTGCCGGCTGTAGCAGTCGGGATGTTCACTCAGCAGCGTGAGGAAACGCTCGACCAGATCGTCTTGTTCCGGATGGCGCTCGCGGTAGGCGGCGAGTAGCGGCAGCAGCATGACTGCGTCAGCGTCCGGGCTCAGGCATCAGCGCAAGCAATTCCTCGCGGAATGCATCGCCGCCGGCGTTGTAGGGCAGTGCCGGGTAGCGGCCCCAGACCGGATCCGGCCAGGCGTCGTCATCCTGGCTGCGGGCGATCAGGTGGACATGCAGCTGGCGCACCTGGTTGCCCAGTGCCGCGACGTTGAGCTTGTCCGGCTTGGTCATCGTGCGCAGGGCGACGGCGGCCTGTCGGACCTCAGCCCACAGCGTCTGCTGATCGGCCTCGGCCAGATCGATCCATTCGACCGCGCCGGGCCGGCGCGGCACCAGCACCAGCCAGGGGTAGCGCTGGTCGTTCATCAGCCGCAGATCGCACAGCGCAAGCCGGGCCAGCGGCAGGGTATCGGCGGCCAGGCGCGGGTCGAGCTCGAAGTTGGTGGCGTCGGTGGTCATGGCTCAGGCACTCGTTTCGTCCAGCGTGAAGCTGACCCCGGCATGTTCGGCAAGACGCTCGACCAGCGCCCGGCCGAGCGCGGTGGCCGGCGTCCAGAAGCCGCCGGGCGTGGTCTCGCGCGGGGTCTGGCCGAGCAGCACCGCGGTCTCGCTGATCATCTTCGAGGTCGAGCCATAGCCGGGGTCGCGGTCGCCCTTGACACGGGCACGCAGCCGATGACGGTTGGCGGTTTCGCCGGCGATGATGATGTTGAAGAAGCCGGCCTCGCGTTGCGCCTTGTTCGGACCCTCGCCCGGCTTCGGCAGGACCAGCTTCTGCAGCAGCTTGCGGCTCGGCGTGAAGCTGGCCCCGAGCGCGAAGCCGCCCATGCCCAGCGACATTGTGGTCGCCTTGACCCGACCGCCGAAGCCGGGGCCGGTCAGCACCGCTTCGTCATAGCGGAAGTTTTCTCCATAGGCATGATCCTGCAGCGCATTGGCGCGGTGGACCACGCGGGTATTGATCGCGGCCATGATGAACGGCGCGGTCCAGCTTTTCAGTACCGGGTCGAATTTCGGGCCGTTGACGGAGGGCTGGCGTTGACCTTTCCGATGCTCCGGCGGGCAGATCGCGTAGGGGTTCTTGAGCAGCTTGCCAAGCTCGGGGTTGGCGCGTGCCTGCTCGACGATATTGAGCATGCTGGCGAAGGTGCCGCCGCTCAAACCGCCCTTGGCCGCCTTGACTCGCAGCCGGACCCGGGTCAGGGGCTGACCGAACTGCTCGATCGCGGCCTGCTGCAGGAACCACACGCCCAGATCGGACGGAATCGAATCGAAACCGCAGCAATGCACGATGCGCGCGCCTGAGGCTTTCGCCGCAGCCTCGTTGGCGTCGATGACCTCGCGCATGAACGGCACCTCGCCGCTCAGGTCGCAGTAATCGGTACCGGATTCGGCACAGGCCGCAACCAGGGTCTGGCCGTGCAGCGCATACGGGCCGACCGTGGTCAGCACCAGCCGGGTGCGCGTGACCAGCGCGTCCAGCGAGGCCCGATCGTGGCTGTCGGCCTGGATCAGCGCAAGCTCGCCGGCCGCCTCACCCAGCCCGTCGCGGACCTCGGCCAGCTTGTCCAGGTTGCGCCCGGCCAGGGCCCATTTCAGCGTGCCGTCGGCGCCGTGTCGCGCCAGCAGGTGTTCGGCTACCAGGCGCCCGGTAAAACCGGTTGCGCCCATCAGCACCAGGTCGAATTCGGGTTCGGACATGCGCTTGATCCAGCAAGGAAACAGGCGACGACGATAGCATGGAGCCGTTAGCGTCTTTCAATAAACCACCGCGCTGCCGATGGATTCTGGCCGGGGATTTCAGTCTGGCTTCGAGTGTCCTCGCAGACTTCAATCCAGCGCATCCAGCCCCAGGTCCAGATTCGGCGCCGAGTGGGTCAGGGCGCCGATCGAGATCACGTCGACGCCGGTCTCGGCGATGGCCCGCGCGGTGTCCAGCGTGACGTTGCCCGAGGCCTCCAGCTTCGCGCGGCCGGCGGTTTGCGTGACCGCCACGCTCAGGTCGGCGGGCGCGAAATTGTCCAGCAGCAGGCTTTCGGCACCGGCTTCCAGCGCCTCTTCGAGCTGGTCGAGGTGGTCGATCTCGACCGCAATCCGGGTCATGTGGCCGACCGCCGCACGCGCGCGGGTGATGGCCGCGGCGACACCGCCGGCCATCGCGACATGGTTATCCTTGATCAATACCGCATCGTCCAGGCCGAAGCGATGCGGCGCGCCGCCGCCGGCAAGCACGGCGGCGATCTCCAGCGCGCGCAGGCCCGGGGTGGTCTTGCGCGTGTGCGCGATCGCGGTTCCGGTCCCGGCGACCGCATCGACGAACGCCCGGGTCAGCGTGGCGATGCCGCTCAAGCGCCCTAGGAAATTCAGCGCGCTGCGTTCGGCGCTCAGGATGGCGCCGGCCGGGCCCTGGAGTTCGGCGACGACCGTGCCGGGCTCGAGTCGGTCGCCGTCGCCGAGTCGCCAGTGCTGCTTGATGGTCGCATCCAGTCGATTGAACGTGAGTTCTGCCGGCGCGCGACCGGCAAGCACACCGGGTCGGCGCGCGACGATCTGGAATCGGCCAGTGATGTCGGCCGGTATCGTCGCCGCCGTGGTGATGTCGCCGCGCTCGCCCAGATCCTCGGTGAGCGCGCGTTCGACGATGTTTCTTATCAATCCGGTGGGGATGTTCATGGGTCCTGCCTCACGGGTTGAGCAGCCTCAGTTCCGGTACCATGCTGCGAATGCTGTGAAAGTCCCGGTCTGCGGCCAGCAGCGCAACATCATGCTCCAGTGCCAGCGTCGCGATCAGGCAGTCGTGCGGGCTGCGCGGGGTGATTCCCTGCCATCGGCAGCGCGCGTATAGCGCACCGGCGGCCGCGTGAGATTCGGTGCCGGCAGGCAGCAGCGGCAGGGCCAGAAATCGCGCGCGAAGCGTCATCAGCGCTTGTTCCGAACGCGCTCCCTGCAGGATCTCCTGGACGATTACCGCAGCCGCCACGGCCTCGCCGTCGGTCAGCAGCCGTCGTAATCGAGCCACTTCGGGGCTGGACTTGCCGGGCAGCAGATCGATCCAGACCGAGCTGTCAACCAGTATCACGATGCATTCGCGTGCGGACTTCGCGCACGTCGTAGTCCGGGTCGATCAGGTCCATCCCGGCCAGCTCCAGGATCGCACGCTGCTTGCCGCGTGCGACCATTTCGCGCAAGGCGCGATCAACCGCCTCGCGCTTGCTGCGGGCGCCCGACAGGCGCATGGCTTCATTGATCAAGCGGTCATCAAGCACGATGTTCGTTCGCATATACACCTCCGAATGTGTATTCTACTTCGAACATGAGCGGTCAGGTCGCCGCACTCGCAGCGGCAGGCCGATGTGACGATCCGCTCGACTAAAGATCACTCAGCCCAAGCGTGCTGTGTCGAGCGGCCGCCTCCGGCTCGGGGAAATCCGCGCGCCAGTGCGCGCCGCGGCTTTCTTCGCGCCGGAGCGCGGCGCTGGCAATGAAGCGGGCGACCAGCAGCGCATCGCGCTCGCCATGATGCTGCTCCAGGCGCTGCAACTCGTCGAGCAGTGCCCTGAGCCCGGCCGCGTCGCGGATCACGCCGGCATGGGTCGACATGGCTCGCCGCAGGGTCGCAAGGGCGTCGCCGGCCATTTGCGGATGGGCTTCGGGCTGCGGCTGCGCGGTGCGAGCGGCGGCGGCCGACTCGGCGCGAATCGATGCTGCGGCCCTGGCTGCCATCACCAGCGCCTCGGCCAGCGAATTCGAGGCCAGTCGGTTGGCGCCGTGCAGACCGGTGCAGGCGACCTCTCCGATCGCATACAGGCGCTCGACTTCGGTGCGGCCGTCGAGCCCGACTTTGATGCCGCCCATGTGGTAATGCACCGCTGGTGCGACCGGAATGGGCTGATGGCGCGGGTCGATACCGAACGCCATGCAGGCATGGAACACGGCTGGAAAGCGGGTCGGAAACTCGATGCCGACCGCATCGCGCGCGTCGAGGAAGGCGCCCCGGCCGGCCTGCAGCTGGGCAAACACGGCGCGGGCCACGACATCGCGCGGCGCCAGTTCGGCATCCGGGTGTAGCTCGGGCATGAAGCGATTGCCTTTCTGGTCGACCAGCAGCGCACCCTCGCCGCGCAGCGCTTCGGTCGCCAACGGCGCCGGATTGCGGCCGACATCGATCGCGGTCGGGTGGAACTGGACAAACTCCGGGTCCTGAATGCGGCAGCCGGCGCGAGCTGCCCAGGCCAGCGCCTGGCCGCGGTTGCCGGGCGGGTTGGTGGTCAGTGCATACAGGCCGCCGATGCCGCCGGTGGCGAGCACCATGGCACGTGCCTCGATGTGCCGGATCTTGCCGCCCGGGTCGCGCGCGATCACGCCGCGGCAGACGCCGTCTTGGGTATCCAGCCCGGCACCGAACCAGCCTTCGCGAAGCTCCACGTGCGCGGCTCGCCCGAGCGCCGCGACCAGCGCCTGAACGATGGCTGCACCGGCCTGGTCGCCGCCGACGCGCGCGACCCGGGCACGACCGTGCGCGGCCTCCAGCGAAAGCTGCCAGCCTCCGTCGGCATCGTGCTCGAAGGCCACGCCGATGGCCTCGAGCGCGCGCACCTGGTCCGGCGCGGCCTCGGTCATGGCGCGCGCCACGGCTTCATCGACCAGTCCGGCGCCGGCGGCAAGGGTGTCGGCGGCGTGCAGTTCGGGCGTGTCGTCGGCTCCGAGCGCGGCCGCGATACCGCCCTGGGCCCAGGCCGAGGAGGACTCGCCGCCGGCGTGGCGCCCGGCCAGCACGATCACCGGCAGTGGTGCCAGCTGCAACGCGGCCCAGGCCCCGGCAATGCCGGAGCCGACGATCACCACCGGCGGCTCGCGCATGAGTTCAGATCGAGACGTATTCGGCCCGCATGGCCGGGCGATGGGTGTCGAAGGCCGGTGGCTTGCCGGCAGGTGTGAGGTCGAGCATCGCCTGCACCGCAGCCCGCGCCCGGGCGGCGACCCCGGTCGGCACGGTCACCTCGTAGCGGGTCTGGCGCAGCGACTCGTAGATTCCGGCCAGCGTGATCCGCTTCATGTGCGGACACAGGTTGCACGGGCGGATGAAACGGGTGCCGGGGTTGTCGACCGCGACGTTGTCGCTCATCGAACATTCGGTGATCAGGATCGCGGTGCGCGGCTTGTGGCTGGCGACAAAGCCCGCCATGGCCGCAGTCGAGCCGGCGAAATCGGCCTCGCGCAGCACCTCGGGCGTGCATTCGGGATGCGTGATGATCATCGCCTCGGGGTGCTCGACGCGCAGCTGGCGGATCTCGGCGGCGGTGAAGCGCTCGTGTACCTCGCAGGCACCCTTCCAGGTCAGGATCCGGACCTCGGTCTGGCTGGCGACGTTCCTGGCCAGATATTCATCCGGGATCAGGATCACCCGGTCGACACCGCGCTCGGCGGCGATCGCCTCGACGATGGCCACGGCATTCGACGAGGTGCAGCAGATGTCGGATTCGGCCTTGACCTCGGCCGAGGTGTTGACGTAGGTCACCACCGGCACGCCCGGATAGGCGCGCTTGATCGCACGCAAGTTTTCGCCGGTGATCGAGGCGGCCAGCGAGCAGCCGGCGCGCAGGTCGGGAATCAATACGGTCTTGTCCGGCGACAGGATCTTCGCCGTTTCGGCCATGAAATGCACCCCGGCCTGGACGATGATGTCGGCCTCGGATTCGGCCGCCAGCTGGGCCAGCTTCAGCGAATCACCGACCGCGTCGCCGACGCAATGGAAAATTTCCGGCGTCATGTAGTTGTGCGCCAGAATCACCGCATTGCGCTCGCGCTTGAGCCGATTGATTGCATCGACCAGCGGCGCGTGCAGCGGCCATTCGGGCTCGGGCACGACGTCGCGCACTTTTTCGTACACGGCATCGGTGCGGGCCCGGACTTCGGCATCGAACACCAGGTTCTTGGCCGCTGGCCAGTCCGGTCCGGCGCTGGATTGTGAATTCGGGTTCATCGGCATCCTGGCTTGATGGCGGGATCAGGCTTGCGTGACATGCCGGGCAACCCGGCATGGCGTGCTCGCGCTATTCATCCTGTATTCGTGCTTTGATCTCGGGGCCGATCCGTTCGGAATCAACCGCGCTGTGCTTGCTTCAAGCGCTGTTTGTTGCGACGGCCCTTGCGCTCCAGCATCGGCCGCAAGGCCCGGCCGAGTGCCGGGAACAGGTAGCTCAAGGTGGTCAGGTAGCCGCTGATCCGCGGCATCGGCAGGTCCAGCGCGCCGCCGTCGATCAGTCCGACGATGGCTTCGGCGACTTCTTCGGCGGTCGAGATCGGCTGAGAGAAGGTCAGGTCCGAGACCGTATCGATCTCGTCCATGATGAAGCCGGTGGTGATGGGTCCGGGCGAGACGCTGGCGATGCGAATCCCTGAGCCTCTGAGTTCCTCGGCCAGCGCCAGGGTAAAGGCCCGAAGTCCGAACTTGGTCGCCGAGTAGGTGGCCGAGCCCGGCACCGGCGTACGCCCGGCCAGCGATGCGACGTTGATCACCGCCGGGCGCTTCGACTTGCGCAGATCGGGCAGCACCAGGCGCGAGGCCATCAGCGGCGCTTTCAGGTTGACCTCGATCATCCAGCCGATGTCCTCAGGCCTGATCGCCTCGACCGTGCCGCGGGCATGGCAGCCGGCGTTGTTGATCAGCACGTCGATGCCACCGAAGCGTTCTCGAGTCCGCTCCAGTATTCGGCCGAAGCCGTCGAAATCGGTCACGTCCAGCGGCTCGATCATTAATCGTTCGGCGTTGCCGAATTCCCGATCTAGTTCGGCGGCCAGCGCGTCGAGCTTGTCGCGGCCACGCGCGATCAGCACCAGGTTCGCGTTCAGCGCGGCAAACGCCCGCGCGGTGGCCGCGCCCACGCCCATCGAAGCGCCGGTGACAATCACGGTGGTATCGGCAAAATCGCGGGCCATGGCGGAGTCTCGTATCCGTTGGGGTGCGGCGACGACTATATCCGATCAGCTTGAGCAGTCTTTCCAGAAATCCGCCGTTCTGATTGGTCGGTTCGCCGTTTGGTCGTTTGGTCGCTTCGACCGTAGATGGCCCGGTTTTAGTTCTCCCGGCCAGGGAATGCCCGCCGTAGGCGGGATAAGCGACAGCGCATCCACCGTTCAGACCGAGTCGCGTATTTTTAATCAAAGCCTGCCGCTTTGATCAAAGCCGTCAAAGAACGGCGGCGCGTCGATGCCGCGAGTGAGCGCCAGCAGCTTGAATTTCTCGCCCATCTCACCGGGCAGCACCAGGCGCTTGAGCTCGCCGGCCAGCCGGATGCGCTCGCGATCGTCTTCGATTTCGGCCAGCCGGTCGCCGACACCACTTTCGAGCACGAAGCCGGCCTGGGTGGTGAAGCCGGCCAGCGCCAGTCCGGCGCCCTGTCCGGCGCCTGCGGCGGCAGTAAAGTCGACGAAGGCCGACAGGTCGGTCAGCCCGGGCCAGACGAAGGGATCGAAGTGGGCTCGGTGACGGTAGTGGCACACCAGCGTGCCGGCGCTGCGGTCGGGGTGGTAGTACTCGGCGGCCGGGTAGCCGTAGTCGATGAACAGCGCCAGGCCGCGTGCCAGTGGTGCGGTGACGGTTTTGATCCAGTCCGGCAGGTCGACGCAGAGCTCGCTTTCGTAGCCGGGCGGTAATCGATCCGGAAGACGGCTCTGCAGCGCATCGACGGCTGCGGCCAGGCGCGCATCGGCATCGATCTCGACCCAGGCAAAACGGCCGTCATGCACGTCGACCGCCAGCTGCCGCAGGCCATCTTCCGTGATGCGGAATCGCTCGACCGGCAGCGCGTCGATCACCTCGTTGGCGACGATTGCGCCATCGAAGTGTTGCTCCGGCGGTGCATCGATCCACTCGATCCGGCGGTAAAGTTCCGCAGGCAACTTCGACAGCCGCTCGCGCTGGACTTCGCGCAGCATCGCGCTGGGTTCGAGCAGCAGGTAGCGAGCCGGCGGTCGCTCCAGTGCCGGATGCAGGGCTGCGGCCAGCGCGCCGGAGCCGGGCCCGAGCTCCAGCAAAGTCCAGTCCGGACCGATCTGCTCGGCCAATGGTGCCAGGCTTCGGGCCAGCGCTTCGGCAAACAGCGTGCCGATTTCGGGTGCGGTGATGAAGTCGCCGGCCTCGCCGAACTTGTGCAGGCCGTTGACGTAATAGCCCAGGCCCGGCGCGTACAGCGCGGCTTGCATGAAGCGCGAAAACGGCATCGGCCCGTCGCGCTCGATCGTGTTGACGAGCGTGGTGCACAATTGCGTGCTGAGCGCTGCCAGCTCCGGCGGCGGTGCAGGCAGACGAATCGACGATCGGACGGAGGCGCTGGACAATGCAGGATGCGGCTGGGAAAGCAGCGATTGTAACGGGCGCGGCCAGACGCATCGGCGCGGTCATCGTGCGGCGCCTGCACGCGCGCGGGCTGAACGTGCTGATTCACTGCAACAGTTCGACCGCGCAAGCCGAGGCGCTGGCGGCGGAGCTGAACGTTGCTCGTCCGGGATCGGCCGCCGTGGTCCAGGCCGAACTCGGCGACGATGCCGCGCCGCAGCGAATCGTCGATGCGGCACTTGCCCATTTCGGCCGGATCGATGTGCTGGTCAACAACGCCTCGAGCTTCTATCCCACGCCGATCGGGCGCGCCAGCCATGCCGACTGGGCCGCGCTGATCGACAGCAACCAGCGCGCGCCGTTCTGGCTGTCGCTGGCCTGCGACGCGCACATGGGCGAGGGCGCGGCCATCGTCAACCTGGTCGACATCCACGGCCTGATGCCGCTCAAGGATCACGCCATCTACAGCCAGGCCAAGGCCGGTCTGATCATGCAGACCCGGGCGCTGGCCAAGGACCTGGCGCCGGCGGTACGGGTCAATGGGGTCGCGCCCGGTTCGATCCTGTGGCCCGAGGGCGCGGCCGAGCAGAGCGAACAGGCGATGCGCGACATTCTCGAACGCGTCCCGCTGCAGCGTCAGGGCACGCCGGACGACATCGCCGCGGCGGTCGAATTCCTCGCGCTGGATGCCCCCTACATCACCGGCCAGATCCTGGCCGTCGACGGCGGCCGCACGCTGAACATGTAACTGCGGGGCGGATCAGGAGGAGCCACCCAACCCAGAATCGGCCGGCGGAGCGGCCTC
>NPIE01010902.1_pt1 | contig 10049 bp, 9 predicted proteins | sample 8637661 | NCBI WGS metagenome assembly NPIE01 (sample SAMN07420842, study PRJNA396082) | bioreactor metagenome | isolation source: sample BA12 brine-fed electro-methanogenic bioreactor BA | place: Japan: Kochi | collected 2016-12-09 | reverse complement strand
TTTGAAACTTGACATTGTAGAGATAAATATGCAAAGGATTGTGATAATGTGAAAAAAACAGTATACGTCGGAATGAGTGCCGATCTGGTTCACCCCGGACATCTCAATATTATTGAACATGCCGCAAAACTCGGAGAAGTTACCGTTGGTCTTCTCACTGATGAAGCAATTGCGAGCTATAAACGGCTTCCCTACATGGAGTTTGAGCAACGCAAGAAAGTAATTGAAAACATAAAAGGTGTAAGTCGTGTCATCCCCCAGACAACCCTTGACTATGTTCCAAACCTTCGTTTTCTCAAACCCGACTATGTCGTTCATGGCGACGACTGGAAGACCGGTGTTCAGGCAAAGACACGCACACGTGTCATCGAAGCTCTTGCAGAATGGGGGGGTGAACTGGTTGAGGTTCCATACACAAAGGGAATATCTTCAACACAGCTTCATCATGCAATGCAAGAGGTTGGTACAACCCCGGAAATCCGGCTAAAATCACTGAAACGCATGATACAGGTGAAACCTCTCGTGCGCCTGCTGGAAGTACATAACGGGCTAACCGGATTAATCATCGAACACCTCGCCGTACAAACGGAGGAGGGCTCTCGCCAGTTTGATGGTATGTGGGCAAGCAGTCTCACCGATTCTACTGCCCGGGGTAAGCCGGATATCGAAGCAGTTGATCTTACATCGCGTCTGGGAACACTTCATGATGTCCTTGAGGTCACCACAAAGCCCATAGTCTATGATGGAGACACCGGCGGTCGTCCAGAACATTTCGCATTCACGGTAAAAACGCTTGAACGTCTAGGAATATCAGCAGTCATCATTGAAGATAAAACTGGTCTGAAGCAGAACTCTCTCTTCGGAACCGATGTTGATCAGACTCAGGAAACGATCGATAACTTCTGCCATAAGATCCGGATTGGCAAGTCTGCTCAGGTAACAAACCATTTCATGATCATTGCACGGATAGAGAGCCTCATCCTTGACAAAGGAGTCGATGAAGCCATGGAACGGGCACGAGAATATCTGAAGGCAGGAGCAGACGGTATCATGATCCACAGTCGACGTAAAGTTCCTGATGAGATTTTTGCGTTCTGCTCTCTCTATAATCAGCTTGAAGAACGAAAACCACTGGTCGTTGTACCTTCAAGTTACAATACTGTGACAGAGGATGAACTCATCGATCAAGGGGTCGATGTTGTTATTTATGCAAATCACCTGTTACGAAGCGCCTATCCCGCAATGATGGAAACTGCACAATCCATACTCATCCACGGCCGATCAGCAGAAGCAGATGACAAAATGATGTCAATACAAGAGATCCTCGAATTAATACCAAACGGACGGTAGCTTCCGTGATCGACCCTGAGATGCTCTTTGGCTCGCTCACTCGTATGAGTATTGATTTCTTCACAGGAGTTCCTGATTCGCTTCTGAAAGATTTCTCTGCATATCTGGTTGATCATGTAGAGAAGAACAACCATATCATTGCAGCAAATGAAGGTGCTGCAATTGCTTTAGCCGCAGGCACGTACCTGGCCACTGGCAGGCCTGCTCTGGTCTATATGCAGAACTCAGGGATTGGAAATGCAACCAATCCCCTCCTTTCCCTCGCTGATCCTGAAGTTTATAGTATTCCGATGATTCTGTTGATCGGATGGCGTGGAATGCCTGGATTGAAGGATGAGCCACAACACATCAAACAGGGGAGAATTCAAAATACATTACTTGGTGCGATGGAGATTCCATATCGGGTGATTGGACCTGACGATTCCAAAATCGATACGATAATCCAGGATCTTCTAGCAACTGCTCTTCAGCGCAGTGGCCCGGTTGCACTGGTCATTCAGAAAAAAACATTTTCGACGTATACTTCACAGATGAACGTTCAATGTGAGTTTAGTATGAGTCGTGAAGAAGCACTACGCCATGTCATTGAAGCACTTGATGACGATGATCTGATCGTGTCAACAACCGGAATGACATCACGGGAGGTATTTGAGATACGGGCACGCAGCGGATTGGGACATCACCGTGATTTCCTGACAGTTGGGTCAATGGGGCATTGCTCACAGATTGCACTTGGAGTTGCATTCAAAAAACCGGATCGTAATGTTTACTGCCTTGATGGTGATGGTTCTTTCATTATGCATATGGGATCTGTTGCAGTTATCGGTCAGACTGCACCCGCCAATCTCAAGCACATCGTCATCAATAACACCGCACATGATTCTGTTGGAGGACTACCAACCGCCGCCTCTGTTTGTGATCTCAGTGGTGTTGCCAGAGCATGTGGTTACACCGCGACACGGATGGTCGATAATGAAACAGATTTGATTGAACGTCTTCAATGGTTAAAGCAGGAGAGAGGACCAACCCTCCTTGAAATCAGGGTAAAGGTCGGCGCTAGAAAAGATTTGGGGCGCCCAACACGGACACCTCTCGAGAATAGGATGGATTTTGAAGAGAATCTTCGGAGTACTGAATAATGCTTTTTTTCGATCATGATTTTGCAGATGCACTTGATGAGATCTTCGAAATAGAAAAACCACAAAAAATCTTGCTTGTAACAGGGAATTCATCATATGATACCTCCCCGCTCCATCCCTATTTCGAGGACATCATGAGAAGAATCACGGTGATTCGATATAGCGGACTTGGAAGCAATCCGCAGTATGATCGAGTCGTTCAGGCCATTGAGGATCTTAAAGATGCTGATTTCGATCTTGTCATTGGTGTTGGTGGAGGGAGTATTATTGATTATGCGAAATTATTGGCACTCTATCTGGTAAACAAAAAGAGGTTTTATTCTGATTTTACAGATGTGCAGGATTTAAGGGCATTATCACCTATTGTTGCTATTCCAACAACCGCCGGTACCGGAAGTGAAGCCACACATTTTGCTGTTCTGTATAAGGATGGAAAGAAGTACTCCATTGCAACCGATGAAATGCTTCCCGGGCATGTAATCATCGATCCAAAGCTGACGTATACGATGAATCCACATCTGACAGCAACCACCGGAATGGATGCATTATGTCAGGCTATCGAGTCATTATGGGCACGGGGTGCAACACCCAAAAGCAAAGAGTATGCGATAACTGCGCTCAGATACATTGTTCCAAACATCGAATCTGCTGTAATATCCCCCGATGCCCACTCCCGCCGGGCGATGGCAATTGGTGCATATTATGCCGGAAAAGCCATCAATATCTCAAAGACAACCGGTCCCCATGCATTTTCGTATTATTTAACACATCAGTTTGGAGTAACGCATGGCGAAGCTGTTGCTATGACAATGAAATTGTTCATTGAGTTGAATTACCCATATGTAAATGAGGATGTGAGATCAATATATCTCGATGTTTTTGGTGTGCAATCGGTTGAGGAGTTCATGACGAACTTCCATAAACTCCAAAAAAAAATTGGTCTTCGAGAAAGTGTCCGTGATGCAGGCATTAAAAATAAAGAAGAATTAAAAATGTTAATCGATAGCGTAAATATGGAACGGATGACAAATAATCCTGCACCTATTGATGTTGATAAGGTTGTGGAATTTTTCAAAATATTCTTTGACGAGTAAATCCATATGATGAAGAGGTGAATAATAATAATCTATCACGAGGTGATTTTCATAGGAAGTGGGTTACTTCCTCTCCCAAAAAATCATTTGTGTCTTTCTTTCACAGCTAATTAACACAGATACATTATAAAGGGCTATAAAGATGGATGATACAACACGAAGAAAAGTTCAATTAGTTGAACTTGAAATATTAGATGAAATCACTCAGATATGCGAGAAGTACAATATTGTTTATTATTTGGTTTATGGAACACTATTAGGTGCTATTCGACATAAAGGTTTCATACCTTGGGATGATGATATTGATATTGCCATGCCAAGAGAGGAATATAATAAATTTAAAGAAATATGTAAGATTGAACTAGATAATAATTATTTTTTACAAAGTTCAGAAACTGAACCGTTGTATTGGAATTCGCATAATAAAGTCCGTAAAAATAATACATTATTTGTGGAGTCTGAGATTACCCATATCAAAAATGTGCATAAAGGAATTTTTGTAGACATTTTTATTTTAGATCATTCTTCAAAACAAGAAAGTGTCTTTCAAGATGTTCAGGCTTTTTTATTTAAAGTGATCCAAGGCATGATTACCCATAAAACTCTAAATTTATCTAAATCTAAAGCATCATTAAAACAGCGAATCATTGGTTTTTTCTCAATTCCATTTAAATTAGAACTTTTATTAAAACTAAGGGAAAAAATTATGACAATAAATAATGACAAACACTCAAAATATTTTTTTAACCTAGGTTGTATCTATGGACATAAGAAAACAACAATGCCCAAAGATGTGTATTACCCTCCGGTAAAGGTTGAATTTGAAGGAAAACTTTACAATGCCCCAAACAATTGTGATTACTACCTTAAACGAATTTTTGGTAATTATTGGGAATTACCTCCTGAAGAACAAAGAGTGGGTCATAACCCTGAAAGAGTATTTTTTGAAATGAATGATGGTAATGAAGTTGTACAAGCGGATGGAGAAAACCAAGTATTTTCGCTCAATCATTTTGAGAGGAGATAGAGTTTAAAACATTGAGTCGAATAACAAGGTGGGTTTATGGAAGACGGGGTGGGGAGCAATCCCACCTTGTTATTCGACTGTACGTAAATGTTTGATAGTTTTAAGATTTTACTGCCGAAGACCGGTTTGGAAAAATCTTTTAAATAAACCACCGATAATACTACCAGTTAACCGTCTAATATAACCATCACTAGAAATATACTTTGTTCTAATAATTCTCCCTTCGGCAACACAGACTTCTTGCAGGTTACTAGTCTTACTAAGAGAATGCAATCTAAACACAGCTAAATCTTCTCCAATCCATAAAGGTTTTTTGACAACAAGGAATTTTAAGAATAAATCAATGTCTAAACAAAATTTTAATGATGTGTTGATCCCTCCAACTGAATCATAGAGACTTTTTTTCCAAAAGGTTGATGGTTGGGTAATAAAATTACCCAAATAAACTAAAGTGAATAAATTCAGAGGCAAATATTTAGGTTGATTATTTATGGCATTCCCAAATGTATCTGAAAAAACTGTTCTCCCAGTCAACCAACAAAATTGAGGAGATTGTGAAAAACTTTCAGCCACCTTGTAAAATGTATTTGGACAATAATAATCATCTGAGTTAATATAAGCATTTATTATTCCTGTTGACATTTCTACACCTCGATGAATAGCATCTGCTTGACCATCATCGGGTTCACTTATCCAATAATAAATATATTTATCATACTTTTCTACAATTTCAAGGGTATTATCAGTAGAGCCCCCATCAAGAATGATATATTCAAGATTTGGATAGCCCTGAAGGAGAACCGATCGTATTGTCTCCTCAATAAATCCACCCTGATTAAATGACGGAGTGACAATACTTATCTTCGGCCATGGCTTCCCATCCGGCATAACATCAGGCAGCTGAGGCGTCTCTTCTGTCCACGGCCAGCCAGTTTTACCTTCCGGGGGAGGGGGCAGTTCTGCAAGGGTTGGACAACGCATACTCAAGAATCTATCTACACAAAGATACAGATTTCCATTTCAATCAATTGCTTCTCGATAAAACTCACAATACTCCCCCACCATCCTTTCCATCCCAAATCGCCGCGCCGCGTCCTCAGCTGCCCTCTCCCCCATCTCACGCCGCAGCCCGTCATCTGCGAGAAGGTCAAGGATCCGCCCGGCCATCGCATCCGCATCGCCGACTGGGACGAGGTGGGGGGTTCTGCTGTAGGGGAGGTCTTCGGGGATGCCAACTGGGCAGAATGACCAATAATCGCTCTCATTACCCATAATCTCGCTCATTTAATCACACTCTGATACAGTTCAATATACTGCTGGGCCACCACCTTACTATCAAAGCACCTGAGAACCTTTTCTCGTGCGTTCTGGGCAAGCATTTCAGGATGTGCTGAATCAAGAACCCAGGAAATTCCTTCAGCCAAATCTGCTGAAATAAATGGTTCTGCGAGATATCCATTCAGTTTATGGTCAATAAGATCTCCATTACCACCAATAGCAAACGCAATCACCGGCGTTCCGCATGCAAGTGATTCCATAATAGCATTAGATAGATTTTCCTGCAAAGAAGGAACTACCATAACATCTGCCGCACTGTAAAGAGACGGAAGCAAATCTTCATCTACATTTCCCAGATAATGTTTTTTATGACCGCCATCAAGTGAATTATCTGAACCGGCACTACCAAAAACCACAATTTCGGTATCACTGTCTTTAGGCATCATTCGAAGTGCCTTGATCAGTTCATCATACCCCTTTCTTGGATCACTTGTTGCAGACATAGCTCCATACAGTATTAATTTTTTATCTAAGGGGAGATTTAACGCCATTCGTGCATTTTTTTTACTAACAGGGGCAAAAACCTTAGTATCAATGGGATTCGGTAGATTTACAACTCTTTTATTAGCGAGAAGTAGACTATTCCGAGCACAATCTGCCAGCCATCTGCTTAAACCAATAATAGTTACATTATCCATATTCGCAAAAGCTCTCTGCTTTCGTGAGAAGACACGTAGGCTGAGATCATGTTCTTTTTTTGAGCCAAGCACGGGGCATGAACCACAACGAGACGCATACTTCCCACACTCCTCATCATAGTGGCATCCACCTGTGAAAGCCCACATATCATGCAGACTCCAGATAATAGGCTTTTTAATTTTACCAATTTCTTCAATCGACATCATACCATCACAGATCCAGTGCAGGTGGACTACATCAGGATCAAAGGCTTCAATGCCCTTGATGACACCACCTAGGGGCACCCACGCCGGGGAAAACAATGTTTTGGTTTTGTGTTTATAGATTTTCTTCGGCAATCCATCTAATTGTGGACGTACCATACCAACGGCTTTTTGACATATCGTTATATTCTTTCGTCCAATCACCGTTTCATCAGCACTTTTTTTTGACTGAACAAGCATCCTGCTTTCTACACCAGATTCCAGCAATGCCTGATGGAGACGATATGCTGCCCGGGCGGCGCCTCCGGAGATGTCGTGGGTGTTTACTATGAGGACTTTCATAGCAAAATCCCATTTAGTTTTTCGATATAAATATTCAGTCTATTTTTAACATATTTTTCATCAAAAACAAATTTATCTTCAACTCCACTGAGTATATTGGTAGTAATTTCATCATCTTGCAAAGACAGATACCGATTTTTGTAAAATTTATCTTGATCGATATCTTTTAGAAATCCAGATATTTTACCCTTTTTGGGCTCAGTATAATCCAATACATAATTGTTTCCACCTGCTATGGTCTGAATTACAACAGAGTGAAATCTCATACCAATATTTAAATATGCATTTTGAAACACCGATATTGTTTGTTTGAGTGATAAATGAGTATTTTGTACTTCAATGTTATTTCTTTTCAGTTCCAATGCAATAAAGTTTAAAAAATGCCTGTCGTCATTACCTACATGAAAGTAGTGCATAGGTATTAATTTTATTATATTATTAGGATATTTATCAGCCAAATCTTCAACAAATTTAATTAATCCACCATTAATATCTTTAGAATCTACTTTATTGTTGTATTCAATGGGGAACTCCCTAAGATTGACTGCAATATAATCTTCTTTCACTTGTGTACTAATACAATTATATTGGACAATGCACTCAACCGCCGGATCAAAGCTTGTTGAAATACTTTCTTCACTGATATTTTGATTAAATTCATGAGCAATCTCCAATAGATTATCTTTCGATTTACTATCCCTCAAAATTATTAAATTACTATATTTTGCAATTTCTAATACCATTTTTTTGTAATTCTGATTAAACAGTGGGCCTACTCCACACCCAAGAAGCGCTGTTTTTTTGCCTCTTTTTTTAGCTTTTTTAAATGCATATTCCACCATGAAGAGTTCGCTCAGATCCATCAGTGGACCCCCGCCAACGCATACTAAATCGGACTTGACGATATAACTATCAAGTTCTTTTGAATTTTTCGAATTAAATATCTTTATTTTAATCTCCATACCGGTAATCTCTTTCCAAAAATCATAATCTTCATTAACTGTACGCTCGCTGAAAAAAGGGTATAGACTGCCTAAATAGATTTCAAAATCTTCGTACGTTTTACTAAAAAATGAAAATAAACCCGCTAAAATAGCTCTGTCACCAATAGTTTCTGTTCCATACCATCCAACAATAGTTATTTTCATAATAACCACGACTTGATTCTGTATATTTTCATCGAATACCTTTGCGTAATCACTTCTTGGAAAAAAAACAAAAGATCCTTCAGTTGCGGCTTTCCACTGTAATCATGAATGCATCCATCACAGCAATGGTTTATGATCCTTTTTCTGTAGTCAATATTTTGATTATCAAAGAAAATTTCCTCACCTTGCCCATTTCGAAGACTTCCAATGCTATTACTTGCCACAGCACAGTAATATAATTCCCCACGGCTATCCATCGTTATACCTTCATCTCTCCAGATGCAACCCAAAAGTCTCTTTGGTTGGCTACTATTAAGCCAAAAAAATATGGAAAAATATTTGAATCTGTCCCCCATGCTTTTCGCACGATAAAATTGGTAATGGAAAAATTCTTTAGCACTTTGTTTTAATGGACTATTAATCACCGAATATTGATTTTTTATCGAATCATTACTTAACCTTTTATTGTCAATCCCAAGACGATATTTTATGTTATAGTTATTATTTTTTGCATAAGCATCTAATTCAATCAGGTGCTCAACATTTTGATTGACAATTGTACAGGCAATATCAAAACTATCGCAGTAATTATGCTGATTGGCATTTATTTCATTAATTGTGGAGATTGTTTTGTTAAAAGCATTTTTTGTACCTCTAACAATATCATGTATTATATCCACACCATCTAGAGAGAGGGAGACATGAAATCTCACACCTTTTTTGTGACAATCTTTATAGATTATTTCAAGTTCCTTCAACAGAAGATGTTGACTTAATCCATTCGATATTATATTAAGACCTTTAAGATTAGGTAGGTTTAGAATGACGCTTACATATTCATTTAAATTTTGAACCAACGACGGTTCACCGCCATTTATGCCCACATATTCTAATTCTTTAAAAATAGGATCTTCTATAAATTTGGTAAATTCTTCTACATTCACTTCGTTCTCATGATCCATCTGCCATATATTGCACATTACACAGTGCGAATTGCACTTATATGTGATAGGTAATTGAAGGACTTTTGGATATTTTTTTGTACTCCCATCTATTCTCAAAAGTGTTGAGTATTTCAGCAAAAAAAAGGCATTTGCTAAAGGAAGGAGTATTCTATTATTGGTGATTATTTTCTTGATAAATTTCTTCATTTAAACACAACCACAATTATTATCCCAACATAAATATACACAGATCAAGCGATTATTTTTTCACAGACATATATAGTGGTCATTTTGTTTGAATAATACACATATTTAAATCATATATATTTGGATATTTTCTTTTTTGAACTGCATAATAAGCCATCAAATTTAGCATATATTGTTTAATTCAATCTGTGAACCTAAAAATATTATCATTAAATGACGACATATGTCGGCTTGTCCTGAAATCTGTTCAACTAACATGATTAACTTCCTCCTTCTTATCTTCTTTCCCTTCAATAAGGTGAACATACTCCTGCACTAATCTCTCGCTCATTTCAAGAGTCCGCGCAATTTCCACCTGTTTCGTAAGTGGTCAGCCATGTGAAGTTTGAATGATCTCTAATCCCGCTTTCACAAAATTTTTCTCTTTTAACCCAACTTTGCCATTAACAAGAAATAAATTTGTTCTTAGTGATGTTTGTATCGACAAAAATGCAAACAAAACTAAGAACTAATCAGATTGAACCGAATGAGAATATATCCTTTCCTATCGGCACCCTTCTCCTCATTGAAAGGCTGTATGAAACCCTGAATTTCTCCTCTGTTTTCGGGAAACACAAG
>NPIE01025675.1_pt1 | contig 10054 bp, 15 predicted proteins | sample 8637661 | NCBI WGS metagenome assembly NPIE01 (sample SAMN07420842, study PRJNA396082) | bioreactor metagenome | isolation source: sample BA12 brine-fed electro-methanogenic bioreactor BA | place: Japan: Kochi | collected 2016-12-09 | reverse complement strand
AGGTGACAGGTCCAAAGGGAACATTAACCTCCCCTTCTTTTGCTGGTCTTAAGGTAGAGCTTAAAGATGATGAGATTAGAGTTTCTAGATCAAGAGATGATAAACAATTGAGATCGTATCATGGCTTAGTGCGTAGTTTGATCGAGAACAACGTTGTAGGAGTCACAGAAGGTTTCAAGAAAACGCTTAAACTAGTTGGTACTGGCTACAGAGCCAAGAAGAAAGGTCAAGGATTAGAGATGGCAGTGGGCTACTCTCATCCCGTAGAGTTTATTCCCCCTCAGGGAGTTACTCTTGAACTTGAAGGTGAAGACACGATTCACGTGAGTGGAATTGACAAGCAAGCTGTTGGCCAAGCCGCTGCTGATATTAGATCTGCCAAGCCCCCCGAGCCCTATCAAGGTAAAGGAATCAGGTACGAGGACGAGATAGTTAAGATTAAGCCAGGAAAAGCTGCTGTAGAAAAATAATTTTTTGATTAACGAAACATGAAACAAGTAAGACATCAACCATCATCAGTGAGAAGAGCCATGTCAGTGAGACGAAAGCTGCATGGAACCTCGAAAAGACCAAGATTAACGGTTTATCGTTCTAATAAACATATCTTTTTGCAGCTGATTGAAGATGACAAAGAGGTGACATTATTAAGTGTCACCGATCAAGGGAAAGAAAAAACCTACAAAGGTACAAAGACAGAGGTTGCCCAGAAAATCACTAAGGAATTGGCACAAGAGATGAAGAAGAAAAAGATTAAGCAAGCCGTTTTTGACCGAGGTCCTTATCGCTACCATGGTCGAGTTAGGGCGATAGCTCAAGCCCTGAGAGACGAAGGAATCGAACTTTAAATTATTGATATTTAAGAATTTTAAGAATTAATGTGACTGTTGGCTCGATTAAAGAGCTTATTTAAACAAAGTTAAGTATGGCAAGAAATCAAAGCGCAAACAAAAGAGACAGCGAATACGAAGAAAAGGTCATTACCATTTCTCGTGTTTCTAAGAAAACAAAGGGTGGGGATCAAATGAGCTTCACTGCCTTGATGGTAGTGGGTGATCGTAAAGGTAAGGTGGGTGTGGGCTTGGGTAAAGCAAAGGATGTGGTTTCTGCTATTCAAAAAGGCATCAAGCAGGCAAAAAGAAAAATGATTACCATTCCTATAGATGGAACAACGATTCCTTTTGCAATTAGGGCTCAACATGGGGCGGGCAAGGTGTTACTTAAGCCAGCATCCAAGGGTTCAGGCGTGATTGCCGGCGGACCGGTGAGAGCAGTGGTTGAGGCTGCCGGAATTAAAGATGTTTCGGCGAAAATTTTGGGAAGTGATAACCAAGCCTCGAGTGTTCATGCAACTTTTCAAGCTTTGAAAAATATTAAAAAAATAGTGAAAGTTAGAGGAATTAAGATTGAGCAACAGAATGTAGTTAAAGACGAGACTCATCAGCAACCTGTAGCAGCTAAATCAACTAAATCAGCTAAATCAACTAAACCAGCAGCCAAAGATGATAAAAAGAAGTCAGCTGCTAAAAAGGTTGACACTTCAGCTGCTAAAAAGGTTGACACTAAGGTAAAAAAAGAAGTTTCTAAAAAATCAGAAAGTAAGGAGAGTGATAAAAAGGAGTCTGTTAAGAAAAGTGTAAAGGCTTCAGCTGCTAAAAAAGAAGACAAGAAAGAGAAAGTCAAACCTGAAGAAAATAAAGTTAAATCAGTGAAACAAGACCCAAAAAAAACTCAGGCAAAAGAAAAAACCTCAACAGATAAAAAAGATAAAACTAAGGAAGTGAAAAAAGCTGCACAAAAGAAAAAATAATTGATCACTGGATAAAGATATGAGTATTCTTAAGACACTACCTAAAATCATCGATAAAAAAAACAAACGCCTTGGTCGTGGATATGGCTCAGGCAAGGGTGGTCACACTACCAATCGAGGTCAGAAGGGGCAAACGTCTAGAGTTGGCTCAAAAATCCCTCTGTGGTTTGAGGGAGGTCAACTGCCTTTAGTAAAAAGGGTGCCCATGTTAAGGGGAAAAGGCAGGTTTAAGTCAGTTAGGCCGGTTGCAGAAATTACCTTTAACCATATCAATAATTTTGATTTTGATGTAATTACTTTAGAGACATTGAAAGCCAATCGAGTTATCGATCAGGCTTTTAAGAGAGCGAAAATTGTTAAGAAGGGTAAACTTAAAAAGAAGGTTACGATTAAAGGAGTGGGTGTTACAGAAGGAGCCATTAAAGAAATTGAAAACCTGGGTGGAACCGTTGAACCTTTAGAGTAGTTTGCCTAAGAAAATTTCGAATTATTATTCTTGAATATAAACCTGCCAAATTCCTGTGATAAGCAAGATTAAAAATACAATAAAAAAAGTCTTTTCAAATCCTGAGCTGAAAAAGAAGATCATCTTCTCAGCCTTAATTATCCTCGTTTTTAGAATTTTAGCTAATATTCCCGTTTCGGTAGCAGATGTCAGCAAAATCCAGGCTATCTTTGAAGGTAGTGATTTCTTGAGTCTGCTCAACATTTTCTCAGGTGGAACGCTCATACGATTCTCTATTGCTGCAGTTGGCATCAATCCTTATATTACTGCTTCTATCATCATGCAGTTGGCAGGGATGGTCATTCCTAAAATCAAAGAGATGCAAAAGGAGGGGGAGTCCGGTCAGATGAAGGTTAACCAGTATACTCGAATGATTGCTGTCCCTCTGGGTTTGGTGCAAAGTATCTCGGTGATCGCCTTGCTGCGCTCTCAGGATTTACTCTATTCAGCCGATGCTTTGTCTCTGATAGCGGCTATTGCCAGCTTGGTGGCTGGAGCGATGATTGCGATGTGGTTAGGAGAGTTAATCACCGAATATGGTCTGGGTAATGGTATTTCGATGATCATGTTTGCCGGCATTATTAGCCAGCTGCCTGCAGTCTTGGCTCAAACATCATTTTTATTGCGAATTGGACAACTGACGACCCTAATTGCTTTTGCTATAGTTTTTTTGTTGGTAATAGGGTTAATTGTCTTTATGAATGAAGCGGTCAGAAAGATAACGGTTGAGTATGCAAAAAGAATCAGGGGCGGAAAAGTTCTAGGAGGTCAGAAAACTCATCTGCCAGTGAGAGTCAACGTAGCAGGCGTGATGCCAATCATTTTTGCTTTATCTTTAATTTTAGTACCCTCATTCTTAGGTAGAATCCTCATTTCCTTACCTAGTGATCTCTGGGTATCAATTGGAGAATGGCTGATTATTCTTTTTGATCAATCCTCTGTTTTCTATATGATTTTTTACTTTATTTTAGTGTTTGTGTTTACTTACTTCTCGGCTCTCATCTTTTTTAATGCTGAAGATATCTCAGATGAGCTGAAGAAATCAGGGGCTTTTGTACCAGGCATCAGACCGGGAAATGCCACCAAAGAGTTCTTAGAATACGTGGTTACCAGAATAACTTTTGCTGGAGCTTTGTTTTTGGGCTTTGTGGCTTTGTTGCCCTCGATCGCTCAAGCAGTGACAGAGATTGAGTCTTTGGCAATCGGAGGAACGAGTGTGTTGATTGTTGTTTCGGTAATCTTGGAAACAGCCAAGCAAGCCGAGGGACAGTTGGTAGGCCAAGACTACGAGAAATATTCATAATAATTATTTGATGTTAACTCACCAAGGAGAGTGAGATTGTTGGGTTTGTGATTAATCTTGATAAACAATCTTGATAAACGCAAATTCTTGATTAACGGCTAACTATCTTGAATTAATTGGAAAAGTGGTATAGATTAGACTGTCGGTCGGAGGAATATTTTTCCTCTAGAACTCAGAAAGCTGACAGCTTATCGAGACCAATATTATTAGCGAGTAAAAAATTACTAAAATTACCAATAACTTATAACAAATGAAAATAGTACTAATCGGCATCCAGGGAGCAGGCAAGTCAACACAAGGCAAGATGCTCTCGGCTAAACTAGGTATTCCTTATCTTTCTTCTGGCCATATTTTTCGCCAGATGGCAAAAAGTAAGAGTTCTTTAGGTAGATGGTTAAAAGAAACATTGAATGCCGGCGTGCTTGTCCAAGATGAAAAAGTAATCGATATCGTCATGGAATATCTTGATAAACCAGAGTACAAAAACGGTTTCATCATTGACGGATTTCCAAGAACTGTCGCTCAAGCCAAGGCTTTTACTGACGGGACTGAAAAAGTCGTTTTTATTGATGTCTCTGACAAAGAAGCTCTTTGGAGGATTTCAGGTCGTGTGGAAGACAGAGAGGATGAAACTCTTAAGGCTATTAGAAAGAGAATTCAGTTGTTCCATGAGGTAACTGCCGATGTTTTGGACTTTTATGAAAAGAAAGAGCAGCTAGTTAAAGTTGATGGTGAACAGTCTGTGGAAGATGTTTTCCATGAAACTCTAGAAAAATTAGATGCTGCTGAGCACTACGTCAACAACAAGAAATAGTTTGAGGTAGAAAAAAATCTTTGCAAAACCCTGGTATTTTGGTATAATCAGTGGTTCCGTTCGGGCAGTTGTTCGCCTGATTGGAAAAAATAAGTTTTAAATTAAAAGAACAGAAAAAATATACATGGGAAAAGTACAACAACACAAGCGTTCTGCTAAAGAAAAAAGGCAGGAGTCGGTTAAATCAGATATCGATACAGTACAGAAGGATCGGTTTGATATTTATGGTGAAGTAGAGAAATGTCTACCAAACACCATGTTTAGAATTAAAGTAACCGACAGCGAAGTAGAAGGCCTTGAAAGTAAAGTTTTACTAGGAACTTTATCAGGGAAAATGAGACTTTACAGAATAAGAGTTATGCCTGGAGATCTGGTTAAAGCGTATGTTTCGAAATATGACTTAGGAAAGTGTAAAATTACTTATAGATCAACCAAAAAAGAAATGAATAAGGATTTTTAGTTTATTTGCTGCATCAAGTATAAAGCAGACAAGAACTAACAATCAAAATGAGAGAAGGATATGAAAGTTAACACATCAGTAACCAAGCGCTGTCCTAAATGCAGAATTGTGAGAAGAAAAGGTGTTGTTCGCGTAATCTGCGACAATCCTAAACATAAACAAAGACAAGGTTAATTTATGCCAAGAGTAGCAGGAATAGATATTCCAGGAGACAAAAAAGTCCCCTACGCACTATCATACATTTATGGAATCGGCCTCTCTACGGCTCAAGATTTGGTTAAAAAAACCAAAATTGATCCCGATAAAAGAGCGCAAGATTTAAGCGGTCCAGAGATCAATGTTTTGCAAAAAGAGGTGGACAAGATTTTAACAGAAGGAGGCTTGCGTCAGCAGATTAATGACAACATTAATCGCTTAAAAAGAATCAGGGCCTACCGTGGCCTAAGGCACATCGCTGGTCTTCCGGTTCGAGGACAAAGAACGAGATCCAATGCAAGAACACGCAAAGGAAAACGCAAAACTGTTGGTGCTCTATCTAAAGAGGTGGCAACCAAGATGGAAGCAGCTAAAGAGAAGTAAAAATAAGAAAATAAGATTGTAAGCAATATTTACATAACAATTTTTTAGTTAAAAAGAATAAGCAGACATGGCTAAATACAGTACAAAAAAAAGATCATCAAGAGTAATTAACACCGCTCGAATTTATGTAACGGCAACATTTAATAATACGATTATTAATGTTACCGACAGCAAGGGTGATGTGGTTGCTTGGTCTTCAACTGGAAGCTCAGGCTTCAAGGGTTCAAGAAAGTCTACCTCTTATGCGGCCAATATCGCTGCTGAGAACGCCATTAAAAAGGCTTTAGACTTGGGAATGAAACAGGCTGAAGTTTATATTAAGGGTCCTGGACCTGGCAGGGAGGCCGCCTTGAGAATACTTAGAGGCAAAGGAGTAGAAGTTACCTTAATTGCCGATATGACACCAATGCCTCACAACGGCACGCGTCCAAGAAAACAAAGAAATTAACAAGACAATAAAAAAATCATGGCTAGATACACCGGACCAAAACAAAGATTACAAAGACGAGCTGGAGAAGACCTGGGCTTAAAAACGAATGCTCTTAAAACAGCTAAGCGCATTAACGTGAGACCTGGTCAACACGGTCATAAAAGGACCAGGCGTCTTTCTGAATACGGCACTCAACTGCTGGCTAAACAAAAAGTGAAGTATATTTACGGACTTCAGGAAAAGCAGTTAAAGAGGCTTTACAGTCTTGCAGAAAAGAGTGATCTGAGCACCGGCCAGGCACTTTTAATTAATTTAGAAAGAAGGCTGGACAACGTAGTGTATAAACTGGGTTGGGCTCCCACAAGAGCTGCTGCCAGACAGCTTGTCAGTCATAATCACGTAGAAGTAAACAGCAAGAAGCTTAATATTCCTTCTTATTTGGTTGAAGTAGGAGACGTAATCAATTAAAAAAAGAAAGCAACCAATATTCCAGCCGTTTCTCAGATTATGGATGATGAGGGCTATGATGTACCCGAATGGTTGGAAAGAAAGCACAATGTTGGTAAAGTAACCAGATTTCCCAACAGAGAAGAGATTTCGGGAAATATTGAAGAGCAGTTAATTGTGGAGTATTACAGCCGCTAATTAACTGGTTTTGTAGCTCATATTAGAGCTGCACTCAATTTAATAGATACTATTTATTATTAATTATTTATCCAGAAAACGGATTCTCAATTTTTTAAAAAATTATTGAAAAAAAGTTGAGGAGGAGAAACGAGGAGAAATATTATGACACAAAGCTCAAAACACCCATTCATGAGCCCAACATTTGTTATTGAAGAGGAGAAGAAGGCCCCCAACCACTCTCTGTTGGCTTTTAAGCCACTAGAAAACGGTTATGGTCACACTCTTGGTAATGCTCTGCGCCGAGTGCTTTTAAGCTCTCTGGCTGGCGCCTCACTGACTTCAGTTCAAATCGAGGGTGTTGATAATCAATTTTCAGCTGTTGAAGGAATTAAAGAAGATATTGTCGAGATTTTGCTTAACTTGAAACAAATTAGAGTTAGAGCTGACAATGGTGATTCTGGAGTAGGCAGAATAGAGGTCAAAGGTCCTGCTAACATTACCGCAGCCGACATCAAGTGTGAAGCCGGGTTTGAAATAATCAATCCCGATCAACACATCGCTTCAGTCACAAAAAACATTGAACTTTCAATGGAGCTGAAGATCGAGTCTGGTATTGGCTATAGAGTTGGAGATCAAATTGAGGATAAAGAGATCGGTGAACTGATGATTGATGCTATCTTCTCACCTGTTTTGACCGTTTCTTACAAAGTTGAATCAACTCGTGTTGGGCGCAGAACAGACTATGACAAACTGATGCTGGATGTAAAAACTGATGGAACTGTGACTCCTATGGAAGCAGTTGAACAAGCTTCCAAGATTCTTTCTAGACACTTTACCCAAGTTTTTGATCCTAAAGTGGTCGAAGAGATAGAAGAGATTGAGGAGATTTCTCCTGAAGAGGCTGAGGTTTTACGCCTAACCGTTGAGGAGTTAGATCTTCCTACAAGAATTGCCAATGCACTTAGAAAAGGTGGCTATAAAACTGTAGCCGATCTATCCGAATCTTCTAGAGAAGAGGTGGAAAAAATCAAGAATATTGGTGAAAAGAGTGCCGGCATCGTTGTAGCAGCACTGGAAAAGAAGGGAGTAGCTCTCAAGAGCTAAGAAGGAGAAACTCTTGGAGGATTTACTATGAGACATAGAATAAAAAAAAGAAGCTTCAATCGCTCTACTAAGCACAGAAAAGCTCTGCTAAAGAACTTGGTTCTTGGTTTGCTTGAGCATGGTGAGATAGAGATAACCAAAGAGAGAGCTAAAGAGGTAAAAAGACTGGTTGATAAACTTATGCCCTTTGCTTTGGAAAATACTCTTGAGTCTAAGAGAAGGCTGCATGAGTTTTTTGGTCGTAGAGATGTGGTCAACACCCTTTGTGAAGTAATTGCTCCGGCAATGAATGACCGCAAATCAGGCTTTACCACTCTGGAAGTTACAGGAAATCGCAAGGGAGATAACGCTTTAATGGCTAGATTATCGTTAGTCAACAAGCCCGCTGAGCTCAATGGTTTTCGTAAAATAGATCAACAGGCTGAGGAGAATTAAAGATGAAACAACACAAAACATTTATACAAAAGCCGGCTGATGTGAGTAGACAGTGGCACTTGATTGACGTTGATGGAAAAATTCTAGGTAGAGCTGCAGTTGAAATTGCCAAGCTTCTTGTGGGCAAGGACAAACCAACCTATACTCCTCACGTTGATGGTGGTGATTATGTGGTAGTCATTAATGCTCAAAATATAGCCGTTAGTGGCAACAAAAAGGCTGACAAGCTTTATCGTTGGCACACCGGTTTCCCAGGAGGACTAAAAGAAATTTCATTGGGTAAGATGCTTGATAAATCTCCTGAAAAAGTGATTCAGAAAGCTGTTTCCAATATGCTGCCCAAAAATAAGTTGCGCAAAGAAAGGATGATTAGACTTAAGGTATATCCAGGTAGTCAGCATCCCTATCAAGAGCAAATAAAAGGAGCTAAGTAGTTGAGTAAATATGCAACATAAAAAACAGATATCGAACATTGTAAAACAGGCCAAAAAGTCTGAAAAAATTAAAGAAAGCAACAAGGATGCCAAGCCATCAAAGGCACTGAAGTATCCTGAGGGCGATTATACGGAAGGTGTTGGCCGCCGAAAGGTTGCCACAGTTAGAGTCAGAATTTATAAATCTGCCGGAGATTTTATTGTTAACGATACATTGGTATCAGACTATTTTCAAGATATTCCACAGGCAGAAAAAATTTATCTGAAGCCTTTTAAATTAACAAAAACTGAGGGTGATTTTTCTGTTACAGCTTTGATTAAAGGTTCGGGTAAATCAGCCCAATTGGAAGCTTTGGTCCATGGTTTGTCTAGAGCTTTGGAAAAGTTTAATCCTGAGTTAAGACCATTTTTGAAAGAAGGCGGTGTCCTGACAAGAGATCCTAGAATGAAGGAAACCCGCAAGCCTGGTAAGGGTGGTAAGGCCAGAAGAAAAAGACAATCTCCAAAGAGGTAGATTTAATTTGTACCTATTTCTTGATTAATTCCAGTGGCTGAATGTTTTTAGGGAGGATGAATAAGAGTGAGAAGTAGTAATCTTGATTTGTAAATAAAATTAAGGCCCACCGCATTCGCGGTGGGCCGTCTTTATCATTAGCAATAAGAAATTTGGAATCTTAGGAAACTTTATTTCTTAGAGGCTTACCAACGTGGAAATTAACCACTCGGTGTGAGCCAACGACTTGCCTTTTGTCTTCTTGTCCAAACGGGACTACCTCTTTATCTTGCACCTTGTTTACGTAAAAGGTGCCAAAGCCTGAAATTACCACTTTATCCCCTTTTTCTAGAGAACGGCTCATTTCATCAAAGATAACCTCTACGGCTTGTTTGGCGGCTTTTTTTGTGAGGTAGGCTTTTTTGGCTACAATGTTGACCATATCTGATTTGGTCATACTTACTCCTTTCGCTTGATAATTATTAATAGAATAAACAGCAAGTGTTCTGCTTCTTTAGCTATCAGAAGATTTGATTTCTTGAAGCAGTTTTTATGGTTTGTGACCTTTTAAACTGTCTTGATCATAAGTGTATTAGTTTGATACGACAAGTCAAGTATTAATCCCGAGCTTGATTATGTTAGTGGCTGTAGGCCTTCTGAAAATTCTCTGAAATTTGGTGAAATTAACTCCTTTTTAAGGTACTCCAAATTCTAAACAAACTCAAATCACCAGAGATACTCAGGATTCTTCAAATGAAACTTAAATATACTTAAATTTGTGTAAAAAAGCCAAACTAATTCCCAACATATCAAAACCAATATCGCGGACGCTCGCAGTTCTACCTGGTACTGTGGACTGATGAAGTTCATCGGTTACAGCATATAAAAAGCAGATAAGGGCCGCTACATACCAGGATTGATGGGGTGGTTTTCCGACTTTATTAAAGCCAGCAATCATCAGCAGATATAAAATTCCGTAAACTAGCACATGGCCAGTCTTTTTTAAGAAGAAATCAGGAATAGAAAGGGTTAGCCCCGGAAGCATCTCCTGAGATGACAGAAA
>NPIE01000436.1_pt1 | contig 10055 bp, 8 predicted proteins | sample 8637661 | NCBI WGS metagenome assembly NPIE01 (sample SAMN07420842, study PRJNA396082) | bioreactor metagenome | isolation source: sample BA12 brine-fed electro-methanogenic bioreactor BA | place: Japan: Kochi | collected 2016-12-09 | reverse complement strand
GACCTCGACCAGATCATCTTTGAATATCGGGCTCCCTGCCGCAAAACAGGAACCTGAGCCGATTTATCCGAGAGGCTTACATGCGCTTCGAACTTTTTTTTGATCGCACCTCCATGGCGATGGCCCTGATCGACAGCCGCGGTCGAATCGCTCGTGTCAACTCAGCATTCCTGCAGCTGCTCAATCAGAAAGAAGAAGAAGTCACCGGCTACCGAATGACCGATCTTCTGGCTCTGTGCAATCACGGACAAAAGGAGCCGCCCCGGCAGCAGGGCGACCCTCTCGGCACGACTCTCATAAACCGCGATAATCCGGGACAGGTTCTGCGGGTCACACATCTGCCCACCCCCATTCATCACAATGGAGAACTCTGTGTCCTGGTCACGCTGCAGGAAGTTTCAAGCGACAACCTGTCGCAGGCAAGGATAAAGTATCTCTGCCATTATGATCCTCTGACCGGGCTGGCCAATGTCTCTCTGCTGATGGAACGGCTGCAGCACGGCATCGACACGGCAGTGCGTACCGGGGGAAAACTGGTTCTGGTTCTTTTGAACATTCGCCGCTTCAAATATCTCAACAGCACCTTCGGCCACGATGCGGGCGATCGGATATTACGTGAAACAGCGCAGCGGATTCATGATGCGGTGCGCCGCGAAGATACGGTTGCGCGTCATCACGGCGACACCTTTGCCGTTCTCTTTGAAGGGATCAACACCTCCGTCGCCGTGGAACTGGTTTTACGCAAATTATTCCAGGTCATGGAGAAGCCATTTTATCTGGGAGAGAGCGAAATCTTTCTCTCCATCGGTGCCGGGATTGCCATTTTCCCCGACGACAGCCGTGATACAGGCACCCTGCTCAGCAACGCCGAAGCCGCCATGCGCCAGACAGCAGGCAGCGGGACCAGCGCGTATCGCTATTTCACAGCAGAAATGCAGCACCAGGCAAGGCAGCAGGTTCAGCGGGAGCACGAACTCTATCACGCCATCGAACGGGGGGAGTTTGAGATCTTCTATCAACCGATTCTGGCACCGGACACATTGGAGGTGCGGACGGTTGAAGCGCTGCTGCGCTGGAACCATCCACGTGAAGGGCGTCTGTCCCCGCGCGACTTTATCCCGCTGCTGGAGGAAACAGGGCTCATCGTCAAGGTGGGAGATTGGGTGTTGGAAACGGCCTGCCGCCAGATCCGTGACTGGCGCGGGCATGGCTATCCGGACCTGCGACTGGCTGTCAACATCAGCGCCCGCCAGTTCCAGGCGCGTGGATTCACCACCCGCCTGGAGGAAATTCTTTCCGAAAGCGCCATGCCGGCCGAGGCCCTCGACCTTGAGATCACCGAGAGTGTCCTGATGGAAGATTGTGAGGAAAGCAGGCAGACCCTTGCGGAAGTGAGTTCCATGGGGTGCCGGCTCTCCATTGATGACTTCGGCACGGGATATTCCTCCCTGATCTACCTCAAGCAGCTGCCGGTCAGCGCCGTCAAGATCGATCGCTTCTTTATCCAGGGGCTTCCCCACGGCCACCATGACACATCCATTGCCAAAGCGGTCATCGGGCTGGCACGCAATCTAGGACTGAGCGTCACTGCCGAAGGGGTTGAAACGCGGGAACAGTTGGATTTCTTAGGAGAGTGTGACTGTCAGGGGGTGCAGGGATTTTACTTCGCTCCCCCCATGGGAGTAAGCGATTTCAATGCGTGGCACCCGGAAGAGGGGGGGAAGTCAGTAGAAGGCTGAATACATTACGGAAAATGCCGTGTCAGGGGAGGCATTTGGCGCAGCGGGCCCGGAACAGGGTCGTGCTCAAGTAGCGGTCTCCCCGGTCCGGCAGCAGTGTAACCACCACGCCCCGTTCCATTTCCGCAGCGATCCGCACCGCACCAGCGACCGCCGCGCCACTCGACATACCCGCCAGCACGCCTTCGCGCAGCGCCAACTGCCGAGCCGTTTCGAAGGCTTCATCGTCGTCGACGGTCAGTTTGCGGTCCAACGCCTGGGGACGATAGATATCGGGGACGATGGCTTCCTGCATATTCTTGAGCCCCTGCACCTTATGTCCCAGGACCGGTTCGACCCCCACCACCAGGACATCCGGATTGCGCTCGCGCAGAAAAGCACCCGCTCCCATCAGCGTACCTGAGGTCCCCATGCCGGCCACAAAGGCATCGACCCGGCCGCCGGTCTGCTGCCAGATTTCGGGACCGGTGGTCTCGTAGTGAGCCAGGATATTATTGGGGTTGGCATACTGGTTGGGCATGTAGTAGCGCTCGGGATCCTTCTGGAAAATCTGGTGCGCCAGACGGATGGCCCCGTCGGTGCCTTCGTCAGGGGGGGACAGAACCAACTCCGCCCCATAAGCTTCGAGAATCTGGCGACGCTCCAGGCTCACGCAGGCCGGCATCACCAGCTTGATCCGGTACTGGCGCGCGGCCGCAATCATGGCCAGGGCGATGCCCGTGTTGCCGGAGGTCGGCTCAAGAATGATCTTCTCCCGTACGAGGTCTCCGTTTTCTTCGGCCTTCTTGATCATATACCAGGCCGGCCGGTCCTTGACCGATCCCCCCGGGTTGCCCCCTTCGAGCTTGGCGAGAATGCGCACGCCGGGGTTGGGACTGAGGTGTTCAAGGGCCACCAGCGGGGTGTTGCCGATGGCGGCGCAGAGGTTGTTGTCGGTGCTGGGCGTCGTATTGGATGAAACCATGGGAAATTCCCGCATGAAAGAATGTTTACAGGTTCAAAGAGACAAACTAGAAAAGGCCGTGCAACGGGCCGCCGGAAGCGGCCAGATCCTCTATGCGCCGCACCGCTGCCGGATCCTCCTCCAGCGCGGGCGGGTGAAAATCCTTGGCCCGCGCATCGATGACCAGCGCTCCGCGACACCCCCAGTGGCGGGCTTCGCTAAAGGCACTGATGCCGTGGATGTCTGTAGCCGGGTTGCTGCGCGTGAACACCGTCCACAGAAAATTGTTCAGCTGACGCGCCACCTGCTCGCTGTCATCCACCACCACAACAAGGGGGAAGCGGTTGATAGCCGCCTGCGTGTCGAAATAGGTGCAGAAGGTCTCCATATCGGCGGCAGATTCACCGCGCTGCCCGACATGGGGCGGCCCCTGAACCGCCAGCACTCCCGGCAGAACGACCCTGGGGGCACTGAATCCCGCAGGCAGCGCCAGATCGGAGCTGATCTCTCCCGGCAGAGTGCGCCGTGGCTCGCCGGCAGCCGCCATCACCACCTTGGAGCCGGCATTGAGGCCGTGGCCGCTGTAATCCAGGGTGTCGATCGTCGTCCGGGTCTGGAAGTGCAGGTCGCGCCGCCAGTCGATGCGTTCCAGCACATGCTGAAAAAAGTCCTCGATATCATGGATGTCCAGTTCTGGCGCATCCTCGCGCGCTGCAATCAGCAGATATTTGGCCAGCGACAGCTGCCCCTGCCCCAGAACGGCATTGGCCTGGGTCAGCAACTCCATCGGTTCACGCTTCTCGGCATAGGGAACATAGCGCTCACTGCCCAGCGCCAGCAGAAGAGGATGAACGCCCGCGGCATCCACGGCATGTACGGCATGAATGCCCGGCAGAACATCGGGAATCAGCGGGCCGGTCAGTTCATGGATGAAGGCGCCGAAGGTGGTATCCTCCTGTGGGGGGCGTCCCACCGTGGTAAAAGGCCAGATGGCGTCCGGGCGGTGATGAACAGCCTCCACCTGCAGGACGGGGAAATCGTGTGCCAGGCTGTAATATCCAAGGTGATCGCCGAAAGGCCCCTCGGGAAGCGTGCGCCGGGGATCGATCGTTCCCGAGATGACGAAATCGGCCTCCGCCGGCATGGGCAGGCCGTTGGCCGCCGGCACCAGCGAGATACGGCGGCCGCCGAGCAGGCCGGCAAACGCCAGCTCCGGCATCCCTTCCGGCAGCGGCATCACCGCCGCCACGTTGAGGCTGGGCGGTCCACCGACAAAAACATTGACCCGCAGCGCTTCCCCGCGCCGCAGGGCCTCGGCATGGTGAACGCCGATGCCGCGGTGAATCTGATAATGCAAACCCGCTTCCAGGTCGGGCTGGTAGCGGTTGCCGGAAATCTGCACCCGGTACATACCAAGATTACCATGACGCCAGCCCGGTCGGGCGGGCTCTTCGGAATAAACCTGGGGCAGAGTAATGAAGGCGCCACCGTCAAGGGGCCATGACTTGAGCTGCGGCAGACGGCTGAGGCTTGTGCGGTGGGCGAGGATCGGCCCCTTGTCAACCCGCCGCGGCAGAAGGTGGGTCGCACCCAGCAGAGCTTTCGGGATGACCCCCGGCCGGCGCATCAGTTCGCGCGGATCCAGTTTGAGCTTGACCAGCGTCTCCACATGCGCCAGAGAATCGCGAAACAGGTAGCGGGTACGCTCCAGGGTGCCGAACAGGTTGCCGAGCAGCGGGAAACCGCTCCCTTTTGCGCGGGTAAACAGCAGTGCCGGTCCCCCCTGGGCATAGACCCTGCGCTGAATAATGCCGATCTCCTGGTCGGGATCGACCTCGACTTCAATGCGACGCAAACGCCCCGATTTTTCCAGATCCGCGACGCACTCGCGCAGATTGCGATAGCCCATGCCGTAACTCCCGGTCTCCTGATATTGTACGTTATCACCCTCGCGACGCGACGGCCTCTTTTTTATACTGCGGGCTGTCGCGCAATGCAATGCTGATTACAGCAAACAGCCTCTTGACTTTTCCCGGCGCTATGATTCTTTATCGGTGCATTCAGCAGCGACCGATAAACCCAACAACCGCTTTCAGGGTTTCATCGGCGTCATCAATAACAGGGAGGAAGAGTGGCATGAAGGTCACCGATATTCGCACCATCGCTAAGGACATGGGGATCAAAAACACGTCGAAGATGAAAAAGAACGACCTGATCCACAGCATTCAGCGCACCGAGGGCAACTCCGACTGCTACGGCATCTCCTGGCGCCACCAGTGCGGCCAGCAGGATTGCCGCTGGCGCCAGGACTGCCTCGCCGAATAAAAACCGGCAGCCCCTGACCCAACAACTGCTGATCCGGTTTCACAGAAAATCACGGAACCGGATCAGCGCATAAAAACACAGCCCGCCCCCCACCGCTAGGAGCAGATCTCGACCCCAGGCAATGGACTCGCCGAGTCCGGCCTGCCACAGGGGATCGAGCATCGCCGCCATCGAGAAGCCCACCGCGCCCAGGGTCAGCAGTTTACGCATCATCGAAGACTCCCTCCACGTTCACAGGTGTCATTTTCGTAGCTGTTGCATACAAAGGCTGGTAGAATGCCGTATACACAAATCCAGCCGGAGGATTCTTGATCGATGGCCCGCAAAATCTTCATCGCCGCCACAGGTCAGCATTGCGGCAAAACCACCACCAGCCTCGCCCTGTTGATGCTGGCCCGCGCCCAGGGATTGCGGGTCGGCTTTCTTAAACCCCTCGGCCCCAAACCTATCCATTACGCAGGCCACGACGGTGATCGCGACGCCGCATTGATCGCCGAACTGTTCGGACAGGCGCAGGAGTTTCCCCTCATGTCGCCGGTGGTTCTACAGTCCGATACGACCCGGCGCATCATCGATGGCGAGATATCCGCCGCCGCCTTCGTTCCACCTATCATCGAGGCCTGCGCGGCGCTGGAAGACAGGTGCGACCTGCTCATCATCGAGGGGGCCGGCCACGCCGGCGTCGGTTCCGTGGCCGGGCTGTCCAATGCCGACATGGCGCGCCTGCTGGGCGCGTCGGTGATGATGGTCACCGAAGGCGGCATCGGCCGGGTGGTGGATTCGGTGTGTCTCAATCTGTGCATGTTCCGGGAGCAGGGGGTCAGGGTGCGCTGCGTGGTGGCCAACAAGCTCAATCCGGCCAAGCGTGAGCAGTCCATCGGCTATCTGCAACGCGCTTTCTTACCTTACGACCTGAAAGTGCTGGGCGGCTTCAATTATCAGCCGGTGCTGGCCAACCCCACCCTGCGCCGCATCTCCCGCCTGCTGGGTCGGCCGCTGCACGGCGATGAAAGCCAGGCGGGGCGCATCATTCATCATGTGCAGATCGGCGCCGCCTCGACCTGGCGCGTCGCAGAGCTTCTGCAGGAGAGCACCCTGCTGATCGTCACCAGCAGCCGCGATGAACTGCTCGTTACCCTGGCCAATCTCTACCAGATGCCGGAGTATCGTGAAAAAATCGTTGGCCTGGTGGTCCCCGGCATCATCCCCGTAAGCCGCATCACCCAGAAGATTCTCGACCACAGCGGCATCCCCTACCTGCGCACCACCGAGCACACCACCGCTGAACTGCACAATCTCATCACCGAGGATGTGTCAAAAATCACCTCGGAAGACCAGGAAAAGATCGATCTGCTGAAGAAACTGGCGCCCGAGCGTTTCGATCTCAATGTTCTGCTGGATCTTTTTCCCTGATTCCAGAAGAGGTTGGCCTGTCGCTGCCCACATCGAACAGACGTGCATGTTCCAACGCCGCCAGCCGTAGACCGTCGGCGATGGTTGGATAGGCGTGTACGCATTCCGACAGGTCGCGCACCGTCAGGCCGCAGCGCACCGCCAATGCCGCCTGATGAATAATGTCGGCGGCGCGCGGCGCAAGAATCTGCGCGCCCAGCAGCCGCCCTGACTCACGCGCGGCCGTCAACACGAAACCGCCGCGTCGCCCTCCCATCACATGCGCCTTGGCCACATGGCTCAGGTCAAAGTAACTCTCGTCTGCCTCGATCCCCTCCTCCACCGCCTTACGTGCGCTGATCCCCACCGTCGCCAGCTCCGGATCGACGAATACCGCCATGGGAGAAGTGTGATGGTCGATGCGCCGACGCGCATCGGGGTCAAGCATGTTGATAGCTGCCACCTCCCCTTCACGCGCGCCGGCCGGGGCAATCAGGGGCGGTCCGGTGACATCTCCGGCGGCCCAGATATTCTCTGCCGAAGTCCGCATATAGGAATCGACCTGAATGAAACCACCTGCATTCAGGTCTACGCCGGCCTTGTCCAGACCGATATCGCGGGTCGCCGGTGCGGTGCCGACTGCCAGCATGAGGCGTTCGGCGGTAAAGCAGCGATCGGCTCCGCCGGAAGCCTCCCGCAGGCAGAGCTGGTCACCGTGACGCTCAATTTCGCGGGCCTCGAATTCAAACTCGAAGGAGACTCCGTCCTGATGGAGCAGTTCGGCAAAGGTGCGGGTCAGGCGTCGGTCGAACTCCCGCAACAGTGTCCGGCCGCGCTCGATGATGGTGACCCGGGTGCCGAAGCGGGCGAACATCTGCCCCATCTCCACGGCAATGACGCCGCCGCCGAGAATCAGCAGCGAGGCGGGTGGCTGTGTAAGGTTGAGAGCAGAATAGCTGTTGAGAGAGCCGGCTTCTTCGAGGCCCGGCAGCGCCAGGCTGCGGGGATAACCGCCCGTCGCAATCAGGAAGCGCTCCGCCGTCAGGACCTCATCGCCGACCTGCAGACTCTGCGGCGAGAGAAAGCTGCCGCGTCCATGCACCACATCGATCAGGGGATCGTCGTCAAGGGTGCTCTGGTAGTGCTCCTGACGCACATTCTCCACCGCACGCTCCTTGCTCGCCAGCAGCCAGTGGCCGTCGGGCACCCGTGGCGGCGCGTCGCCTGCCGCCGCGGCCAGGCGCGCGGCCACCGCGTATTCGTCGGCATGATGAATCAGGGTCTTGCTCGGCACGCACCCCCAGTTGACGCAGGTACCGCCCAGCCGACTCTGCTCCACCATCAGCACCCGGGCTCCCAGCGACGACGCCTTGCGGGCGGCGGCGATAGCGCTGGTCCCCGCGCCAAGAATGATCATGTCGTAGGATGAATTCATGGTCGCTCCAAAAAGGTGAGGAAAAGACGTCGCACCCACAATTCAATTCGCGACAGGGGGCCGTTCCTTATTTGATGGGCGAACCCCGCAGCGCCAGCTCCTGCTTTTCCAGCTGCAGCATACGGTCGCGCAGCTCCGCGGCCTTTTCAAAATCGAGGTCCGCAGCGGCCGCCAGCATCTCCTTCTTGACCCGCGCGATCTCCTTGACGATTTCCTGCGGCGAGCCGTAGGGGATCTCCTCTTCGGCCGCCAGCGGCAGCTCGCCGTAGTCGCCGCGTTCGGCGATATCCTCCAGGATCGACCGCAGTGACTTTTTTACCGACTGCGGGGTAATGCCGTGTTCGGCATTATAGGCCAGCTGTGTCTCACGCCGCCGCCCGGTCTCATCGATGCAGGCCTGCATGGAGCGGGTGACGCGGTCGGCGTACATGATGACCCTTCCCTCGACATTGCGGGCCGCCCGGCCGCAGGTCTGGATCAGCGAACGCTCCGAGCGCAGAAACCCCTCCTTGTCAGCATCAAGAATAGCCACCAGTGCCACCTCGGGGATATCAAGCCCCTCGCGCAGCAGGTTGATGCCGATCAGCACGTCGAACAACCCTTTGCGCAGATCGCGAATAATCTCCATGCGCTCCACCGTGTTGATATCCGAGTGCAGGTAGCGCACCTTGATTCCCAATTCTTCAAGATAGCTGGTCAGATCCTCCGCCATGCGCTTGGTGAGGGTGGTGACCAGGATCCTCTGGGCGCTCTCGACGGTGCGGCGAATTTCGTGGATCAGGTCATCGACCTGCTGCTGCGCCGGCCGCACTTCGATGGGCGGGTCTACCAGGCCGGTGGGGCGCACGATCTGCTCCACCACCACGCCGTGCGCTTTTTTCAGTTCGTAGTCGCCAGGGGTGGCGGAGACATAGACCGTTTGAAACTGGCGCGACTCGAACTCCTCGAAGGTCAGGGGGCGGTTGTCCAGCGCCGCCGGCAGGCGGAAGCCGTAGTCGACCAGGGTCTGCTTGCGGGAGCGGTCGCCGCGGTACATGCCGCCAATCTGCGGCACGGTGACATGGCTTTCGTCGATAAACAGCAGCCCGTCATCGGGAAAGTAGTCGAGCAGGGTGGCCGGCGACGAACCGGGAGTGCGCCCGTCGAGGTAGCGCGAGTAGTTCTCGATCCCCTGGCAGTAACCCATCTCCTCCATCATCTCGATATCGAACAGGGTGCGCTGCTCAAGGCGTTGGGCCTCCACAAGCTTGTCCTGCGCCTTCAGCTCGGTCAGCCGCAGGCGCAGATCCTCCTGGATCTCCTTGATGGCGCGTTCCAGTGTCGGCGGGGTCGCCACGTAGTGGCTGGCGGGAAAGACATGCACCCGCGGCAGGCGGTCGATGATGCGGCCGCGCAGNNCGATTTCGTCGCCGAAGAAGGTCACCCGCAGGGCGCGGTCCTCCTCGTAGGCGGGAAAAATCTCCACCACATCGCCCCGCACCCGGAAGGTGCCGCGGTGAAAATCAACATCGTTGCGCTGGTATTGAATCTCCACCAGCCGCCTGAGCAGCGCATTGCGCTCGATTTCGGCCCCTTCGGTCAACTCCACCAGCATGCCGTGATAAGCTTCCGGGGAGCCGAGCCCGTAGATGCAGGATACCGAGGCGACGATCAGCACATCGCGGCGGGTCAGCAGCGAGCGGGTGGCGCTGTGGCGCAGCTTGTCGATCTCCTCGTTGATGGCGCTGTCTTTTTCGATGAACGTGTCGGTGGTGGGAATATAGGCTTCGGGCTGATAGTAGTCGTAATAGCTGACGAAATACTCGACCGCATTGTGCGGGAACAGCTCCTTGAACTCGCCGTAGAGCTGCGCCGCCAGGGTTTTGTTGGGAGCCATCACCAGGGTCGGGCGATTGAGGCGGGCGGCCACATTGGCCATGGTGAAGGTCTTGCCGGAACCGGTGACGCCAAGCAGCACCTGATGGTGGTCTCCGCGTTCGACCCCGGCCTCAAGCTCAGCTATAGCCGCGGGCTGATCGCCGCGCGGCTCGTATTGGGTGGAAAGAACGAAGCGGGCCATGAAAAGGCGCTCACCTCACCTTCCAGGTGGTGCCCTGCGGCGTATCGAGCAGTTCAACCCCTTTTTCCGCCAGTTCTTCACGGATCTGGTCGGCGCGGGCGACTTCATTATCATGGCCCAGCGCCTGGCCGGTATTGAAATCATCGTCCATCGCCTGACGGC